>ERZ834859.1894-NODE-1894-length-20439-cov-4.277816_pt1 | contig 20439 bp, 42 predicted proteins | sample MGYA00519947_ERZ834859 | MGnify/ENA primary metagenome ERZ834859 (study PRJEB31850, sample SAMEA3708763) | human gut metagenome | biome: human gut; feature: human-associated habitat; material: faeces | place: China | collected 2014 ...
CCGCAACGTCGGCGGCGTCCATATTTTCAATCTCGTCTATGATTTCTTCCCAGGCATCATATTTTTCCCGGTCAGACCCATACACATAGTTCCGGCCATATCTGCCAACTGGGCAGAGTTCTTTTTGCCGTTGCTCAATAATTTCCACGGCTTTCTCTTTTGCGATGTATTCAGCCATCCTGCTCCCTCCGTAGTGCGGCCTCAATGTCCATGACAACCGTCAACTTCTTCCCGCTACATGTAACAAACCAGCCACTTCCCTCGGGCAATACCCGATTTTCCTTGTGCGCCTGGGCCAGTTCGCGCAGGCGGTCAGGTGCTATGCCAAGGGCTTGTCCGGCCAGTTTCAAAACAGCATCCTCATGAAATGCCCGTTTGAAGTCCTCCGGCTCCAAGCCCGTGTCCTTATATGCCTGTAGTTCCCGCTTCACCTGCTCCAGTTCGGCTTGTACCGCTTCCAACTCCTCGTGCGCCTTGATGATTTCCGTTTTGGCACAGACGATGGGACAGTCATGGCATTTGTCCTCGTAGTGCTTCAGGCGGGTGATCTCTGTCTTGGCCTGCTCTAGTTCGTCCCGCAGTTGGGCGTTTTCAGCCATCAGCCTTGTCCGCTCTCCGACCCCAGGATTATCAAATGGCAGGTGTGCCAGTTCGGACAATTTGTTTTTCAGCCTCTCGTTTTCGGCCAGCAGGGCGGTGAGGGCGTCGGCAGCGTCAGTGACAAGTTTTTCTCCTGTAGGCACAGAACACCACAGCCCGTCTTTTTGTTTTAATTGCTCAATCAGCTTTTCGTAGTCCATCAGGGTTCTCCTCTCCCTCTGGCAGGCGGCGATAGTAATTATCTTTTTTGTCTCTCATACAAGACGAGCATTTCTCAAGTGCCCCCATTTCCGCCCATAGACACCCATCGCATATCAGCGGCTCGTTCGGCGGGGTGAGGGTGGCAATTTTAACCGCCTCGCCGCTTTGCATATCTTTTAGCAAAACGCTCCCATTTTCAATAATGACAGCCAGTTTTTCAGCTGCTATCTCTGCTTTGACCTGCACAACATCAATCGCCCTTGCCATCTTTCAGCGCCTCCAATCTCTCCATCACCATCTCCACTGCCTCGTCCGTCATGGGAGCCATGCAAAACGGGCAAAAGTTATATATCGGGCTTTCCATGCACTCGTCTACATGCGTTTTCTCGCCGCAGGATGAGCAACTATATACGTCTCCTGTGCTCCATATCCACTCGGCCTTTTTCACCTTCTCCCGGCTGACGGGGCGGAGGGCTAAGATAGCAATTTTCAAGGCTTCCATCGCTTCAAAGCCTCCAGAGTTCCGAAAATCTATCGGAAAATTGTTCAAGACCTTAATCGCTTCTTCCCGCGTCATTGGTGGGCCTCCTTTTCCATCTTCTCCTTGATAGCCGACAGGATGAAATCCCGGTTCAGCACATACAGGTCCGTAATTCCGTGCTCCTTGCACATCTTGATGATCTCGTCCATGATGTGGTTTTTGATATCTTCTTTCCAGAGGACAACCGCCTGTATCGTTGCAGAGGCTACAGTGTTTCCATCCTCGTCTGTTCTGACTTGCAAGGCTGGGTCCCCAATGTCAACATATTCTCCCGGGTTCTTCATTCCATCCCCTCCAGCATCTCCATCTCCTCCAACTTCATAAAGCACGCCCAGAAAGTACGGCTTTGCTTCCCGCTGTGATGCCCAAATAGAGGCTTTTGCCCAATGGCTTTCCAAACATCCGCTGCTGGAATGTCATACTCAGACCACTTAAAGATAAGCACCCCATCCGGTTTAAGCACTCGCATACACTCCCTGAAACCGTCATGGAGCATCTTCGGCCAGCTCTCGTCCAGTTTTCCATATTTCTTGACGAGCCAAGCCGTCTCTTTCGCCCCAGTCAGATGGGGCGGGTCAAATACCACCAGATGGAATGAGTTATCTGTGAACGGCAGGTTTGTAAAATCACATACCACATCAGGATTGATGTCCAGCATACAGTTACTGGCGTTCTTCCAAAGATGATGGTACTGCTCCCGACGCTTATCACAGTAGACCGTCGCCGGATGGTGCTTGTCAAACCAGATAGACCTTGCTCCACAGGTCACATCAAGAATTTTCTTTTCCATAGATTTTCTCCATCTCCTCAGAGCTCAGAACCTGGGCTTTGGTGTTCCAGGCGAGGCGGGCTTCATTCGGGTGCTCATTGAAATAGTCGTTGTCAAAGCTCACCACCGCCCCGCATTTCCTGCACTTGAAAAAATTCAGCCCACCAAAGCCAATTACTCTGCGTACCTCGCCTTTGCAGAACGGGCATGGTACCAGCACCCCCGCCTCGCTCAGTCTTTTACTTGCCTCGCGGTCGCCCAGCAGGGCGCGCCTTTCGTCTGTCATCTCATCCTCCTGACTGGCTCTGCGTAAATCTCAACAGGCGTTTTCCTTCCGGCGCGGAATCTGGACAGATATTCCCGGACCGTGTGCTCCTGAATTTCCAGGAAATTTGCGCATTCCTTCACGCTGCCTTCAAACAGGTACTGCCCATCCCGGTCATAGAGCGTGTACAGAGTGTGGTATGTTTGACCGCGGGCCCTCTCGATTCCGGCTTTCTTCCTGTGGTAGCTGACCGTCGATGGGGCAGCGCCCACCGCTTTCCCGATCTCTCTGTCTGTGCATCCGCTCCGCGCCATTTCCACCACGCGCAGAAGCGTTTTACTTTTCATGTCGTCCAGCCTCCCACTCCCGGTAAATGGTCATGAAATCCTCTGCCCGGAGCGTTACAAGCCACTCCTCCCGGCTGTGCCTGTGAAATACCACGGGAATCAAAGAGGCAACCGCGTCCCTGACAGCTTGCTTCAATGCCTCCCGAACATTCAGCCGTTCAACGGCCTTGCACTCGATATGGAGGCCCGGAAGCCCGATCACGTCCGCTGCCTCTCCGGTTTTTCCGCAGTACTGCGCTGTTCTGCGGCACTCATAGCCCTGCTCTCGCAGGAAGTGGACCAGACGCAGCTCTCCCTCTTTTCCCTTGCGCTTGCTGTTGATCGTTTTAGTCATGCAGCGCCATCCTCTCTGCCATAGTTCCGACAAGTTCCTGCACATCCCTGGGCAGTGCCTTGTAATCATGGTCTGCCTTTTGCCTCGCTGTAAAAGCTCGTTGGAAATTAGATGCAACCACGCTATGCACCGTGCTGCTGTCCATCATAGCCCAGTCCCGGAGCTGTTCAGGGGAACCAACTAGTCTCTGGATGTCTGGCGGAAGATTGTCGTACTCCTTCCGGCTCTCATAGCCGCTGTTACGAATGGCCCTTGCCACAAGGTTCCAGGCTTCTTGCGCCGTCATCCCGGCTGGCTGTGTGATCTGCCGGACCTTAGCTTTGACAGCCCCGATGTGCGGAGGGAAACCCTTATCATCCGTTGCAATCAACGCTTTAACCGCAGCGGCCACAATCGCAACATCTTCCTCCGCAAACATCTCCGTCCATAGAGCGACTACACTTTCTGCATCTTTTCGCACCATATCCCGGTAAAATGCCGGATATGCACCGCGGAGAACGGCCATAATCTGCAAGGTTTCTGTTTGATTCATTCCTGTTCCTCCAACATTTTCAGGAAGATATTTCCGCCATTTTCCTGCTTTTTCTCTCGGGACTCCCAAGTTCGGACAGCCGCTTTCCAGTCCACCATCGGTCGGCCTTGCCCATACTTCCACCCCCTGGCAGCATAGAAGTCTATGAAGGCAGCGGCATCTATTCCGTTGTTTCGTTCCCGGCAGTATGTTTGAACTTCCTCCACGGTGGGAGGGACAAACCGTTTCGATCTCCCCCCGGAGAGGGGGGGTGGGGGAAGAGAACTATCGTTCTCTCCCTCTACCTCTATCTCACTCTCCCCCTCTTTCTCCTTCTCTTTCTCTCCCTCTTTACGTGTTTGTTCCTGATTTGTTTCCTGTTTGTTCTCGCTTTGGCCTTCGTTTGTTCCTCGTTTGTTCATGCGGTTTTTTGCTTTGTTCCTTCCACTGTCCAGCGTTGGGCGAATCAACGTAAAAACGGAAAGAGGAACTCCGGACAGGGCTGGTTCTGTTTCGTCAAGAGCATAGCCAATGACCGCCATCAACACCGCTGTCTGGTCTCTTTTTGGCAGGTTCTTCAATGCCTCATAGTAACTGCGGTAAAAAGTAAATTGTTCACGTCTCACATGCCCACCGCCTTAAAACGGCAGCTCGCCATCTTCCTCTGAAATATCTGCGAAATCCTGTCCTCCAACTGGCGTTGTGTTCATGTACGGCTCCGCTTTGCTGGTCTTTGTATAAAAGATACAGTCCTTTTTCTCACCGGTCTTTTCATTGGTATAATGTTTAATGACGATCACACAGTTTCTTCCAATCAGATCATCCAGCTCAAATTCCTGACCCTTTGGAATGCCAAGCGCATTAGCATACTTTCCGATCTTTTCCTCCGGGAAGTTACCGGTCTCTTCATCCGGAAAAAAGTTCTTAAACACATGCTTGTTTTTATATGCCTGCTCAATACCGGAATCCGCCCGGACGACAAACTCAAATTTGATGACTGGGATGTGGCTTTGCGTTTCGCTTCGGCAGCAGTCTTTCACATAAACCTCGTATTCTCCTTCTTTCATCAGCTCGTTGTCGTTTTCTACACTTCTAAAGGCCATGAATCAATTCCTCCCTTGTTTCGTTCATATTCCAATACGTCTTATAATCGTCCAGCAGATTCGCTTCCCGCAAGGACTGGATGAATCTATCCACCGTCGTTTCAATCGGCGGGAAGTCTCCCCGACGGTATGTCTCCCGATAGCAGAATCTTCCGTCAAAGATCAGGTAATCAAACCGTGTAGCTTTGGGAAGCAGATGTAAATACAGGGGATGCTGTGGGCTTGTCTGATACTTTCCGTATTCGTAGCGGGAAACACGCTTGATGTCATAGATGATTCCAGCCTTCACGTAGTCGCAGACGCCATAAAGTGTTAAATCAAGCCCGCTGACAAACAGGTTTCCGGATATAGGTACCTGCGGCTGTCCGCCCATGCAAAGGCGTGAAAACCGCCTGACGGCTTTTTCCGTGTACTCATCCGACAGTTCTGCAGTCTTCCCGGCCACCACACGGTTGATCGCATCCTCAAACCGGATGCCCCGCAGCATGGCGTCCGTTTTGGGCTGCTTTTCCCGGCGAAGTGAAGAGCAAAACGCCTCTCTGGCCTGGTCCGCCTGAGCGTCCCCCGCCTCCATCCAGTACCGCCAGCTACTTAGCAGACTTTGTGTCAGCCAATACGACATAGGCGCCTGCCTCCTTGTCCCATTTCAAACCGGCCTCTTTCAAGCGGCGCCTAAACGCGGCGCGGAGTTCCGCCTGGCTGGTCAGCGCGTGGGCAATTCCTTCAATCGCGTCCTGGGCCGTTTTAGCACTTTCCGGGTCTTCCACAGCGGCAATTGCGGCAAAGCCAGTTTCCATCGCCGCCGCATACGCCGCCTTTTCTTCACTGTACCGCTCCATTTCCAAATCAATGCTTGCCTGTGCGGATTTGAAAAGGTCTGTCAAAAAAGTATTGGCCTGTCCGTCTTTCAGAATAGGAACCTCCATGACGCCGGAGACACCGAAGCACCCTTTCGCAAAATATTCTTCTGTAGGCGTAAATCCAATGACACGCTTGCTGCCCATCATGAACATATGGCCCCCAAAATCGGCTGGCGTCCAGACAATATCCTTTGTGGACCCCTCGCAGGAAATGCGGGTTTGAACGGATTCTCCTTTTGCCTGCTCAGTAGTATGGAAAACGACTACCAAATGTTTTTTATCCTGATTGCGGATTTGCCAGCACAGCCGGTCAAACTCCGTCTTGATCACGCCGTACATAGCCCTGCCGTCCTTTGCCGCTTTAGCGTCCTGTTTTCTGGCCCACGACTTCATCAGCTGAACAAGGGTGCCGCCGGTATCAATGATGATGGTCTCAGCAGCTTTGTATTCTTCGCTGCTCATGTCCTCCAACAGCTCTTCATAGGATGCCGTGGTGGAAGTTACACAGCGGTGTTCCGCTTTGACGCGGGCAATTCCGTTATCTGTATCAAACAGGAACGGTTTGGGGGCTGACAGCGCCAGCGTAGTCTTTCCCAGGCCGGGTTGGCCGCTGATAATCATCATAAATTTCTTGTTGCTGAAATCCAATTCAGCCGGTTTCTTGACTGCCATATTTCAAGATTCCTCCGTATTTTCAAAATATTGTTCTCCCATCCAACAGGAGGGGCACACAGCCTTGATTTGCCGCTCCCGGTTTCCATCGCTATCCACAATTTCATCACGTATGACCAGAAGCGGATGATCGAATTCAAGCCCGCAGATCATGCAGCGGTACATGTTTTATCTCCCCCTCAAGTTGGTTTCTTTCGCTTATTTCGTTTAGTTGCGACGTCCCGGCAATCCGCACTGCAAAAGTGGTGCTGACGGGGGCGAAGAACTGCGCCGCACACCTCACAGTACCGGGTTCCAATTGATGGATGTCCTTTTCTTGGCGGTGGGTCTCCAGGATGATCTGGCTTCCATTTCCCGTATGTCTTGTGGTCTTTCCTACAATCAACGGAGTCCTGAATCAGCTTTTCCATGCTCATTTCAGGACACCCCTTCCTCGCACCACCAAATATCAGCCGTTTTCACGCCTAAAGATAACGCCTCCTGGTGACCTTGTACCGCAATGTCCAGCCTGTTTCCCCGGATAGCAGGGCCGGTATCGTCCGCCCGCAGATACAACATTTCGCCGTTGTGCTCGATCATGATGGTGCTGCCCAGCGAAATCACGGCAGGGTCTACAGCACAGCTCACATACGGAGTCACGCGCCGTCCGCTGGCGGTGATGCCGGAGCCTGTACCACAGATGTGGGGCCGTTCCTCGCAGCAGTAGAAGGTAATGGTCACGTCCTCCAGCTTGGTTGAGCGGGCCAACAGTGCGGCTTCAATGAGTTCATTTTCAGCCGCCTCCAGCTCGTCCAATGTGATCTCCGGCATGGTGGCTTTTGTGTGTTCCGGGCGCGGAGGCTCCGCATCCACATTCAGCGCCAGGAATCCAATTAACCAGATTGCCAGAAGCCCGACGAAGCAAAGATATGTAAGAATCTGTCGTCGCTTCATGCCCGCCCCTCCAGCTTGTCCACTGGGCGGAACAGCCAGCTTGTGGCTGTCCCTATTCCAATCAAAACGAAAACCAGTTCAATCGTTGTCATCTTTCTCAACCTTTGTAACAGTAATTTCTGCTGTAACGCCTAGCTGCTCCAAACGCTTTGTCTTTAAGTAAATCAGCGCTTTCTGAAAGCAATCCAGATTTTCTTCCATAGCAAACTAACCTCCTCAAGAACTTGGTAAATTTTATGTGATTGCATCTTGTCCAATCCCTTCGGAAGTGATATAGTGTAAAAGGGATTGTCGTGTGGTGCCTCAATCCTTACCCTCGTCGTGCTGCGAACACGGCGGGGGATTTTTTAGGCATCCTCCGGGTATGCACTGGACACCAGCTCCTTCAGTTCCATCAAATGAATGCCAGGGTCCTGTGCCGCTCGATCAAGAATCAGTTCCTTCAACTTGGGGCCAGCTCCCTCTAGTGCCCTGCGATAATCTTCAAACGAATAATTCATATGTGCCTCCTCCCATGTCTGGCCCTTCCAATCGCGGCAGAGATTATCAAACTCGCGGTTCACGTACCGGGCCATACCTCTTAATTCCTGAATTGTTGTCGGTTCCTTTTTCATGTTAAAAATATCCTCCTATTCTTGCCAGAGGCCGGAGGATGTGTTATACTGTCTCCGATACCTCGTGGCCCTTTCACGTGGTGTCATGGGCTGTCCTCTGTTACCGCCAGAGGCAGCCCGCTTTTTATTGTTCCTTTCGCCTAGCTCTTGTATCAGTAGTCTCTGTAATCATCAATATCAATGTTTGACGCCAAGAATCGCAGAACAACTTCCGGGTCTTCTCCTGCTTCAATGTGAAAATCAAAGCCAAGAACATGATCAATCTCCACGTCATTCAGTAAAATACGGTGATCTTTTGTTACTTTAAAGCTATTCATCGGTTTTACCTCTAACTTCAACTGATAAATCCTTGAGTAATCCAGCCAGGTCGCCCGCCAACGACATGGCCCTTTTTATTGTGTTCTCAAGCAGCTCTGCTTTACGCTGAGCTTCATCTACTCCGTTCAGCGTAACATTGAGTTTTACATCGGCCATCCTTTCACCTCCTCACCATCCATAAGAAACGAATGTCATGTAAAAAATGATAGCCCACCCAAGCCACCATAATGCCTCGTCATTCTCTTTCTCATATTTAAAATAGGTGGCGGCTGCTGCACATAAAATATAGATCATAAACACAATCGTTTTAAAAACCGCCATTTCAATCTCCTGTCGCTCCCGTCATGCTGGCAGTGCGGCGGGGCATCTTTATTGGGTTGTCCTCCCTGCTATGCCGTGCTATACTGGCAGGGAAAGGAGGGTGAGTGTTTTGAAAAATTTTAATGACTTTATATCTTCGATTTCTAAAGAAGATGCTGCTGCGATCATGGAAGACGCTTCTTTGAAAGTTGCAGAAATAAGAAGCGTGACAACTCCCGGAAGCCCAGACTATTTCGGAAATCAAATTGGAGCATTAAGCTACACAATTGCTATTGAGCTTTTGGGTCTGTACCACAAATGGCTTTGGCAAGACGATCAGGATTAATAATCAACTCCCGCCGCTCTTGTAACTCCACCACAAGAGCGGCGATCTCTTTCGGTTCGCCTTTCAAAATGACTTCCATCCCTTTCACCCCCCCCCTCATGCACCCTGGTCTTCTGAAAGAAGCTCGTCTACGGTTACGCTGAAGTTGTCAAGCGTTTATTTCGGATTGTTGATTTTTGAAAAGAAATATGTTATATTTAAGAAAAACGAATCGGGGTATAATCAATGGCAAAAATCAAAATTAAAGGTTTGGACGAAGCTCAGAGGAAGTTGGAACAGACGCAAAAGGGATTAAAAGAGTTGGATGGAAAGCACTCCGTTTCTTTTTCTGAACTGTTTCCTTCTGACTTCATGTGTAAATACACAAAGTTTTCTTCCATGTCTGAGCTATTGGATAATGGTGGATTTCATGTTGGTTCGCAGGAAGATTTTAGGAATATTCCAAACGAACCATTTGACCGCCATATTGCGGCTACAACACGATTCAAAACATGGGAAGAAATGTTGCATACCGCCGTAAAAGAATATGCCGCCCGGAAATTAGGGCTCTAATTTTTTATTCCCTCAGAAAGTGAACTGATAATACTGGTCACCTCTTTCAAAAGCTCCAGTAATCGGTTCACTTTTTCTGTTGCCTCATCGATATTGGAAATGTCGATTTCTGCGGTTAAGCAAGTGTTTGGCATGTGTTCACCTCCTCCTCAATTGTATCTATTTAAGATACTTTTTCGCTAAAAAAAATACGCATGGTTTCGCTGCCAGAAAGTTTATACCGTTCAGAGATGAACGCAATTTCAGTTTGTGTAAACTCTGCGCCCCCTGTTCCGTTAATTTTTGCGTTTAAACGAGACAAACTAAGGCCCATAGCTTCCGCAAGAACCGCTTGTGTCTCCCCCTTCTTTGCCATGTGCGACTTCAAGAGCAATTTGTTCATTTGTTCACCTCCGTATCTGTTTAAGATACTTCGATTATAGCACATTCCGGTTTCTTGTCAAGATATTTTTCTTGATTTTTTTGAAAAATGTGATAATATTTAGATACAGTTTGTGAGGGGGGTGAATATGTGACAACGGGGCAAAGAATAAAAAATTTAAGAATCAACAAAGGATTGTCTCAAGAGGAACTTGGAAAAATGATTGGCGTTAAAAAGGCTGCAATTAACAAATATGAAACTGATATTGTTGTAAATTTAAAAAGGTCTACTATTTCAAAACTTGCATCAGCTCTTGGCACATCTCCAATATATTTAATGGGATGGGATGATGAAAGTGAAATACCCGCCACCAAATCTGGAAGCGGGCTTTCTGATGAGAAAAAATATCTTATAAGCTGCATTTATAAGATGTCAGATGAAAATGTTCATAAACTCAGAATCATTGTGGAACAAGTAATTGACCAGAGAGACCAATAACTCGTTTTATTTCTTCTTCGCTAAGATTTAATATCATGTTAATTAATAACTCTCGTTCGTTGTAGTCCTCACTACAGAGCAATTCACCGCAGGTCATATCTCGTTCATCCATATTCCAGTTGCCCCTCCTCGTTCAAGAACATTTGTTCTAGTGATTTGATAATATCATAGCACCGAGGATAATATAAGGCAATCAGCAGATTTTCACAATTTTTTCCATTTATATTTTGTATTGACCTATATCTAGTGGTCTTTATTTTTATACCACAATTTTACTTTTTACGATAGGTTTTCATTCTAGTGAAAAGCCGCCGTCAGGAATCACCTGGCGGCGTGATCTTAGGAGGTGGAGCTATGCAACGAGCTGCATTATATATAAGGGTTAGTACAGAAGAACAAGCCCGGCATGGCTTGTCTCTGGAAGACCAAAAAAATAGTCTGACCCAATTTTCAAAATCCCATGGAATGAAGATTGTCGGCATCTATGAAGATGCTGGCATCTCCGCCAGAAAACCATATAAGAAACGCCCTGCACTCCTAAAACTTCTGGATGATTGCAGGGTTGGAAAAATTGATCTGATATTGTTTATAAAACTGGACCGATGGTTTAGAAATGTGGGGAACTACTATGCTGTTCAGGAAATCCTAGATCAATATGGTGTATCTTGGCAGGCGACACAAGAGGATTATGAGACGACAACCGCATCCGGGCGGCTGAAAGTAAATATCATGTTGTCCGTTGCCCAAGATGAAGCAGACCGGACCAGTGAGCGTATCAAATTCGTTTTTGAGGGAAAGCGGGCGCGGTTGGAGCCTCTTACCGGGAATATACCTTTTGGTTATAAAATTGAAGGAAAATCATTCAAAAAAGACGAATCCAAAGAGGCTCTTGTTAACGATTTCTTTAAGAAGTATTTAGCCTCCGGTTCCATTTCTAAAACTTCCGAATTTATCAGAGAAAAATATGGTGTTTTAATGAGATACCATCTTATTGATAAGATGCTGCGCAGCACTACATATTATGGGAAATATTACAATATGGACGGAATGTGTCCTGCCTATATCACTAAAGAAGATCATGAACAAATTCAAGCTATGCGGAGGAAGGTTGTCCGAAAGGCAAAGAATAATCGTACCTATCTGTTTTCCGGATTAGTGGTTTGCCCGGAGTGCGGCAACAGGATGGGTGCTCGTATTAACACAAAGCAGACGTATGTGTTCTACAATTGCAACGGACACTATACAAAGCAGAATGGATGCCAAAATCGCGTTAATCTTGGTGAAAGGAAAATTGAAGAGTATCTTCTTGCGACAGTAGCCAACAAATTTCACGAATACAAGGCCAACTTTTCCGCTCTCAAAAATGCGGAAATCAACAAAAGGTCACGTGCGGAAATCTCTGCTGCAAAGTCAAAGTTAAACAAACTGAAGGATTTATATTTGAATGATATCATCACACTAGAAGAATTAAAGACAGACCGTGAAGCATTGCTTGCAAAAATCAGTGATTTGGAGAAAGCAGCACTCCCTGAGCAAAAGCAAGACTTCGAGAGTATTGATAGGGTGTTAACCGAAAACTGGAAAGAATCTTACGACGGACTCAACCGCGAAGAAAAACGAGAATTTTGGAGAATTATTGTCAAAGAAATCAAAATATACCCTGATAGGCACATAGAATATTCCTTAAATGTGTGAAAAAAATTTCCAAAAGTTTATTACTTAATATTACTTCCTCTGTAGTTGCAGTAATATTATGTAATATAATCCCCGCCCTCATGAGAGAGCGGGGACTATCATCAGTGCTTCACGACAAACTCATAGTACCGAGCAAGCTTGTCGGGAGCGGCGTCCTGATCATCCAGAAACGCTTTCGCAATTTCGGCATAGAAGTCGATGTTGCTGACATTGAGCTTCTTAGCAACCTTACTGTAATCGGAATAGACCATGTTCATAGCTACCCACCATTGATATGGGTCGCAGTTGATTCCCCTCTGCGTCATGATCTGGTTGGTTTGTTCCAACGTCCAGTGTGGACCGGTAGTGCCGTCTACATTCTGCATTGCGCTGGTCCACTCTTTCGCCTCTTCCTGGGTGAACGGTTTAGCTGAATTGGAATCGGGAGGTTTTCCGTTTTCCCATTGGCAGATAGCGTTGTACGCTCCGCTGTAAGTACTTAAACGTTCTGCCGTCCGTTCGCTCATTGGTTCAACCATGCATTCCGCAATTTTTAAAAGGAGCCATTCTCGGGAGCCCTCCCGCGCTTCGTTGGTGCCATTCATGGCGGCACCCCCTTACTCACGGTCCAGCTGTTCCATGCAGCGGCGGATAGCCTCACGCTCCCGCTCATTCGACACAGAGCCCATCATATCCTCCAACTGGACCATCATCTGCTCTTTTGCGTCATGTCGGCTGTAACCGCTTTCACGGCTGTAGCCGCGATTGCTGTAACCATCTCGGGAGTAATGGCCCCGAACGTAGTGCTTGCCGCGATTGGCATAGCTGGAACCGCGATTGTAAGACCCGCGCCCTTCCCAGTCTCCTGCCTCGGAGTAACCACCATCTTCCTCCAGAGCACAGATTTTGTCAATGTTCTTGATGGTGTCGGTGAGCTTGTGTGCCAGCTCCAAATCGCCGGCGCCCAACTCTCCCTTCCGAGCTAGTTCCTCCAGCTCCATCTCAAACTTCTCTTTCAGCTCATACAGTGCTTTCATTTTGTTATCTCCTTTCAGCATACACGCTCAACGATCACGTTGGCATTTTCCAGCTCGATCGTCTCAGTGGAGGTGTTTTTGACAGCCACTGTCACACAGCAGCCCCGGGGAACCTCAATAAATGCGGCAGCGAATACATTGAAAAAGTCCTCGACTGCCGCAGGCGTCACAACAGCTGTCGCACTTCCAAGGGCCTCGCCCTCCACGGCGATAGCGACGGAGATGGGGCCCACTGCCCCACCAGTCGGGATGGCAATATTCCCGCCAAATACCACCTTGTAACGGGCACGGCACTGATTCGTCATCCCCCGCAGAGTGATGATGCCAGAACCATCCCGATGAACAATACAATTAGAGCCGGAAACGGGCGTTTCGCTGAAAACTGCATTCCCATTAGCCGCGATCTGCTGAACAAATACATTTGTAAATTCAGCCATAAAATCAATCCTTTCTCATAAAAGAATACGGCGGAGCCATTGCCCCGCCGCGTTGTTGTAGTATCGGCACGGGGCCGAACATTCCGATCATGCCGGAAAGCTGATGTATGTGATTTTAGCAGCCGCAACCGCAGGAGCTATAGCACCCACAACCGGCATAGGGGTTCGGAACCTGATAGGCCGGAACGGGCATAGGATTGATGCGGCGAATCAGCTCGGCGGTCTGCGCCTCCTGGTTGGCAGTAATGAACGCATTCTGAGCCGCCTGAGAAGCCTGGAATTTCAGGGACTGGTTCTCAGCAGTCAGCGTGGCGATCTTGTCCTGAGTCAGGAAGTCCAGAATGGCTCTGCTGTTGGCGTTGGCGTTGTCAATAATGTCCCGCGTGCTGTTCTGAATGGTGTTGCGGGTGTCGCAAGCCTGAGTAGCCATATCATACCGAACGCCCTGAATGGCAGTCTGAATGCCGTTGGTCTGGGTTGCCAGGTTGTAGTTTACGCCGTCAATAGCCCGGGCGTTGTCGCAGCAGCACTGCTGGAGCTGGGTGCCCAGATTGCACATGGCGGTGTCCACACCGTGGAATCCATTGTTGATGGCGTTGGTCAGGCTGTAGGTACTATCACAGATTCCGTTCTGGATGGAATTGATGCCGCTCTGGAGGTTGTTCAGAGCAAAGCCCTCGTTAATGTCGGAGCGTGTGGCATAACCCTGGAAGCCAGGCCCGTTTGCTCCGCCAAAACCTCCGCCGAAGCCATTGCCCCAGCCGCCCCCAAAGGCTCCCCAAATGAGGAACAAAATAATCCAGGCAGACCAGTCTCCACCCCACATGGAGCCATTGCCACCATAACCGCCGCCCTGATAAGCGGGAGTAACCGGCATTGTCATAACAGTGCCGCCGTCAGAAGAAAGACTCATGATGTAATCTCCTTTGTAGATTTATTTCAAAACCGTGGCCACGGATTTTGATTAAATGGTTTGAATTGGTTTAATAATTGGTTTGGAAATGGTTACTTTCCGAACATTCCCCGCATCCCCTCAAACATGCCCTGCATCTGCTGTGCCTGCTGGCGGGCCTGGTTGTATTGGTCCTGGGTGATTTTCCCGGACTGCATCATGTCCTGAATCACTGCATTTGGGTCTTTGCCCTTCATCTGGTTCATAAACTGCTGAAACTGCTGCATCATGTTGGGCTGTTTATTTCCGCCCATAGCGTTGAAAAACGGATTCATTCAGCATCCTCCTTTGCAGGCTTTTTGTTGGTCGGTCTCGCCTGAGTCATCTCCTTCGCGCTCAGAGCGTCTACACGGGCCGCAAGTGCCTCCAAGTCATCCTGTGTGGCATAGCGCACGTGGGGCGTCTGAGGGGCCGCCTGGACCGTCTGCGCAGTATTTCCGCGCTCCACCAGATCATAAATTTTGATGCTGGGCTTACCAGATGCGTCCGCTTGTTTGAGATAGATGGTGGGCGCATTGCTGTCCCATAAAGCAACAGCACTGTTGGGAGCCACCAGATAGGACATAGCCTCCGCCTGTCCGCTGACCCACACCATGCTCTGACCGCTCTGCTGCGGCATAGGCTGCGGCGTCTGCGGGGGAACCGGCTGCTGATACTGCCCCGCCCGGAGCTGGGCAAGGTTATCCATCATGGGTGGCTGGTAGGGATAGGGCTGCTGAGGGTAATACTGCGGATAATAGGCCATATCACGTCACTCCTTCTGCCAATAATACAAAACGATCTCATTCCCGCTGTCCCAGGTGTCATATATAATAGAATCCTGGATACAGACCACATGGCCAGACAGAGCAAGAATATAGGTCCCATGTGGGTTCTCTGCTGCGAAATCCGCTACAGACATATCATCTCTGACAATGTCCCTCTCGAAGCCCTGCCTGCGCAGATAGGCTCCCCAAACAGCGTTGCTTGACGGCATATCTTTGAGCAGGTTTCCTTCAATACAGAGATTCCAATAGGTAGCGTCCCAGCTTTGGCCCAGGGCTTTAGAAATCGCTCTGACTGTGCAATCCCCAACATTACGTCCGGCTGGGTTTTCGTTGTAAAATTCAAACCGCATATTCACGCCGGTCATCGAACAACAATTCCTGCTGCCGGATGAACGCCTCCAATTCTGAAAATTTCCCCTCTGCCGCATACTGAAAACAGGTGTCAGCGGCGTTGGATATGGTCCATCCGCAGGCTACCAGCCGCTTGACAAGCTCAGACCCATTCACAAGCAAAATAACACGTCCTTTGCAACAAAAATAAGGAGTCCGTGAGGAGGACTGCGACGTGTACAGCCCTTGAATCCTCACGTCCTCCATGTCTCTATTGTCGCATAAAAAATCCCCGCATGGGTGGCATCCATGCGGGAGTTGTGTGAAGTTATGTGAAAAGAATAATGAGCTGTCTGGTTGTGACAAACGGCTCACTTCCCTTTTCTGATAAGGCTATATAGGTTATGTGATAGTTAACTTGAAATCTACAAATTCAGAAACATGGGCGTACATCCTTCAACAAACATATTGGATGGCATCTCCATATCTCCTATAAACTTATTAAAGCCGTTTCGCTGGTAAAATGAAACAGCTTCTGGCACAGAATATAAAACAACATGGCTTGCTCCGCATACAGACTCAGAAATTTTATATATCTCCATTATCAAATAGCATAGACACAAGTCACTCCAGTGTTGTTCTCCGGATTCATCTGTTAAGAAAACCTGGTGTTGATACCTCTCATCTATAGCAAAAATCTTAACTTCAATAGCTGGAGTAATATTAAACCTTGTCCGGGAATGAACTATAATACCGCTGCATGATAATGACGCTATCCCTATAAGCTCTTTCTTATCGGCATCCGCCCAGAAGCAATAGGAAACAGCGTCACTATCTGTGAGCAAATTCTCTTCAAAATACTTATCAATTTCTTTGTGACCACATTTGAAGGAAACCCCTCTGATGTCATCTGATGTCGCAGATAGACAAATCATTTGCCAGAATCACATTCCTCTTGTAATATGCGAATTTGCGCATCCAGCTGTTCCAGTCGCACGGTATCTCCGCTTTCAGCTTCTGCTTTCCTCACCTTTCGAAAGGCGTTCAGAACAGCATCCGTTTTTTGTGTTAGTATTTTAGCGTCTTTTGCATCAATTCGAAAGGCCGTTTTAATAGGTGCTGCCAACAGTGCCATTTGAATGCCCCCTTTCCTCCTTTTAATTATACTGGCTTCCTCCTGTGCCAATCATATCATCTCCCAATATTAAATGCAACATCAAACTGTAAATTTTCCCTAGTATTTGTGTACCTTTGGGCTTTATAAAAAAGTATACGCTACTATGCAATATTGTATTCTATTCGCCAAAGAAAATCCGTGGAATCTTAAGATTCCACGGACCTCTTCAAAAATATTTTAATTTATCTGCGGCGTTTTCTACTTTTAGAAGGATTCTTGAAATCCTGCGGCTGATCGTAGAGCGCTCCCATCCAAACTCCGCGGCAATCTCAATCTGCGGGATTTGATCAATCAAGTAGCGTTTAGCAATGTCCGTGTCATCGTTTCCCAGGTTAGCTTCCCGAATAGCCGTCTCCATTTGAGAGCGCAAGAGTTTATCTAGCGGTGGTGGTAATTTCACTCTTGCGCTCATTGGTTCACGTCCTTTTACTTCAAATTGTGATACCTGTACAGCATCACGGCAAACTGTCTGCGGGTAACGGGCTGGTCCAGCATCATGTCGCCGTTCGTGTTGCCCAGCATAATGCCGTTCTCCTGCACCCACTGGACCGCCAGATCACTTTCAGAAGGATTGTCCACAGTTTCCTCCTTCCAGGCAATCCCCAAATAGTTCAGGACGCCCTTTGCTTCCGCTTCCGCCAGTTTCTGCCGGTATGCGGAATTTTTGAGATTTGCGGTGTCTGTTTGATTGGTGTGGAAGCCATGCTCGATCAGAACAGCCGGAGCCACGGTGCCTTTCAAGACATACAGCGACGGGTCCGCCACAATCGGTGTAGACCTGACAGTAATTCCGGCGTCTTTGACGGCCTCCAGGATATCCTTTGCCGCCTTATAGCCGCTCCCGCTGGTCTTGTAGACATATGCGCTCCATCCGGAGGCAGAGGACCAGCCTCCATCTCCAGCGGCGTTGCTGTGCAGGCTCACGAACAAATCCAGGTCTTTGATGGCGTTTGCAATCGTACACCGCTGCGCAAGGCTGACTTCCCCGCCGCCAGTCCTGGTCATGGTGACAGCAACGCTATGCCGCTCCAGGATGCTCTGAATGCGTTTCCCCATGTCCAGGGCAAACTCATGCTCATAATAGGTTCCGTCCGGGCTTTTGTTGGCGAGGTTTCCCGCATCATGGCCTGGGTCCAGGACCACCTTTTTCTTTTCCACAGTTGTCTCCCCTTTCTTGAGATAGACCAGAATCAAATCATGCACGTTCCTGCTGCTCTGGATGACCGCTCCATTGAAATAACACTGGCTAGAGCCGCCGGCATCCAGCATGACTGCGGAATCCCATCCTGCCGCTGTCAGATCGTCCCTGAGCGATTCCGGCGTCCGGGTTATACTCCCTCCGTCCCTCGTACAGTACAGGGCCAGAGAGCCGCCCTTGACGCCAATGGCAGAGCGTCCCCGTTTGCCGCCCTGCCCCTCGTCATAGATCAATTTGGAGAGTGGCTTTCCGGAAACAATCAGCGGTGTGCAAGTGATATAATTGCGCTGAGAGGCGTCTGGCAGCGTGTTCATAGAAATGTCCGGCCCATCATTCCAGGAGTAGCCGGAGACTGTGTAATCCGGTTTGCAGAGTACCTTCCCATCTGCTTTCAAGTGGCAATTAGGTACAAACGTGCTCATGTTGTAGAGCGTGCCGTTGAGGATGTAATCCGCCCCGGTCTCCCTCTGAATTTGAGAGAGAGACCGGCGAGCGGTGTTGATGCAGAGCTGGATGCGCTGGATATCTTTCAGGGGGATTGTTACCGCCAGATGGTCAGGCATTTCCACCACTCCCCAGCTGCTTGAAAACCTGATTTGCACCGGTAGCCGCCAGGCCAGACACGATGCCGACAGCCGCAGCGGTGATGTAATCCGTGGCGGGGAATTCCGGCATAATGAACATGCCCGCAACACCCAGAACGCCGCCGAACACTCCGCAGACAATGGGAATCCACTTGTTGTCAAGCCCGGATGCCTTCACGCCTTGCCCGATCAGCAGGCAAATGACGGTGATTGCCGCCACACCGGTGATGCCGAGAGAAGAAACATCCATAGATTAAACCCTCCCGTGGTCCTTGTCGTAATCCGCCATAGACTTGGGCTGATACTTGCAGGACCCGTCCTCAGCGTAGATGTACCGCAGAGCGCCCTTCACCACTTCCTGGCCGTGATACTTGGGCCGGTTGTACACCATATCCTGTTCGGGGATGTACTTGTCGATCTCCTCCTGCCACGCGACAGCGCCGGTGAAGGTGTGCATGGAGGCCCACCAGGGAGCCTTTTCAGGTGCAAGATTGCCCAGTTCGTCACCGTACACCTGCCACACCTGACCGCCAATATAGACAATATCGCACTCGTTAGGCATACCATCGGAGCCGACGGTGTTGACGGCTCCACCCTGCAGCTTTCCCTTTACGACATGCACCTTGTCCATCGTACCGGTGCCGCTGGACATCAGGCCGTAGCCTGTGGCGTCGTTGGGTCGGGGACCCACATGAGTAGCCGCGATCTCCTCAGCTGTCAGGGCATTCTTTCCAGGCTGAAAGGAAAATCCAGCACCGGCCTCTTTCAGTGCCTTGTTGGTGTCCTCCACGGGAGTCTTGCCACTGGTGTAATTGTTAATGATCTCGTTGATAGTCTTGTTCATAATATGTACTTCCTTTCTAAATTTCCGGCTGTGCCGGTTGATAACAAACTGTTGATTAGGGAACAATCAAGCTTAGAACCGCAAGCGCCGCTGCTGTCAAAATGGAGGAAAGCACCGCAACAACCACTTTGCTTTTAATATCGCTCCATTGTCTTCCAGGCTTTTGCTGTTCTGTCTCCTGCCACTCGATCAGCTTGTCCAGTTTTTTCATGATGTTGTTATACTGTTCGTTCCGGGCGGCTTCTACCTTTTCAAGCTCCCGAATGCGGTCAAACATCTCTTTATGAGTCCCTCGCGCGGATTCTCGGAGTTCCGTTATCTGCTTTTCCAGCATATCCGCTTTTTGCAGGCCCAAACAATCCCGCTGTGGGTCTATGATACATTTTTCATTACTCATGGGCAGCACCGCCTATCTGTGGTATAATCTTTTTGAGTCCAATGGTATGAAGTCAAGTGGGTGAGGAAGAAAAAAATTAAGCGAAACAGAGTAAAAAGCACTGTGTAGGTAGCAAAAAGGCAACACAAATCTAAACCCTGCCCCCTGAGTTTTTGAAACAGGGCGATTTCGTCAGAGCGGCAAGCGGTGTGCTCAGCCCTCCGGCGGGATATACAGGCGGTTGTCTTTCAGCAGCCGAAAGACCAACCGAACCAGTTTTCTGGCAGTTAAAGCGAGTGCTCGTTTGTGCTGGTACTTGTTGACCTCTTTTAATTTGAGGTTATAGTAGCGCCGAAACTCGGAGTCGCATCTTCTCACAGAGTTGGCTGCTTCCAGCAGGTAGTAACGGAGATAGCGGTTGCCGGATTTAATCATCCTGGAATGCTCCGCCTCGAAGTCACCAGACTGATTTCTGTTCCAGACAAGGCCAGCGTATTTGGCGACAGAGGCTTGGGATTCAAAGCGGTGGATATCGCCAATTTCAGCGATGATACCAGCGGAGTAGACCTTGCCAATACCGGGGATGGATGTCAGCGTGTTCGGGATGATTTCAAACTGGTGTTCAATGGCCTTGTCCAAAACCTTGACCTGCTTCTCTAAAGCCCGTATGGAAGCAATAGATACGGCCATGGCCTGGTTTACAGAGTTGTTCACGGTAACTGGCAGACGGTAAGAATCTCTGGCTGCACTGCGAATAGCCTTAGCTTTTGCTGCTGGGTCAGCGAAGTTCCTGCCCTTTTCATCAATGAAGACAGTCAGTTCATCCAGATTGGCGTTCGCCAGGTCATCCACAGTTTCAAACTGTTCCATGAGCGCAATAGTAGTGGCGCTGGTGTTCTGAATGTCTTTGTCCTGGGCCATGCCGGAGCATTTGAGGA
>ERZ834859.1903-NODE-1903-length-20360-cov-4.091751_pt1 | contig 20360 bp, 15 predicted proteins | sample MGYA00519947_ERZ834859 | MGnify/ENA primary metagenome ERZ834859 (study PRJEB31850, sample SAMEA3708763) | human gut metagenome | biome: human gut; feature: human-associated habitat; material: faeces | place: China | collected 2014 ...
TTTCTCTTGGGGTTCCAAAGGGGGTATTCTCTTTGGAAAGAGAATACCCCCTTTGTCTCGCATCCCCCTGCGAATAGGGGGACAAAAAGCAGCAGCGCTTTCACGCTGCAAAAACCCACCGCGCAGCGCGCGGACAATAAGGAGTTATTATGTTAAAAAACGTCAAATGCGCCCGCTGCGTCAAGTGCGGGAAAGAATACGAGTCCACGCCGAACCTCACGAACTGCTCGTGCGGCGGCATTCTCGACGTCATCTATGACTACGACTACATCAAAAAGAACCTGACGAAGGAAACGCTCAAGTCCCGCCCGAACACGATGTGGCGCTACCGCGAGCTGCTGCCGGTCGAGGAGACGACACCCGACACACCGCTGCGCGTGGGCTGGAGCCCGCTCTACGAAGAGCCGCGCCTTGCAAAGCAGCTCGGCCTCAAAAAGCTCTGGGTCAAGGACGACGGACAGAACCCGACGGCGTCGCTCAAGGACCGCGCGTCCGCCATGGCGGTCGCCAAGGCGGGGGAGGCGGGCGCGAAGATCATCGCCTGCTCGTCAACGGGCAACGCGGCGTCCTCCCTTGCGGGCAACGCCGCTGCCGCCGGGCTCAAGACCTTCATCTTCGTTCCCGAGCGCGCGCCCAAGGGTAAGGTCGCGCAGCTGATGACCTTCGGCGCAAACGTGATCTCCGTCAAAGGCAACTATGAAGAGACGTTCGAGCTGTCGAAAAAGGCCATCGACAAGTGGGGCTGGTACAACCGCAACGCGGCCATCAACCCGTACCTCTCCGAGGGCAAGAAGACCGTTTCGATCGAGATCGCCGAGCAGCTCGACTGGAAGATGCCGGATTATCTCGCCATCTCCGTCGGCGACGGCTGCACCATCGCAGGCGTGTGGAAGGGCCTCAAGGACCTGTACGCCATCGGCTTTATCGACAAGCTCCCGCGCCTCATTTCCGCGCAGGCCGAGGGCTGCCACCCCATCAACCGTGCCATCGCGGAGAACAAGCCCTGGGAGCCGATGGAGGAGAACACGCTGGCCGACTCCATCGCCGTCGGCGTGCCGCGCAACGCGGACAAGGCGCTCATGGCGATCCGCGAGTCGAACGGCATCGTCGTGAACGTGACGGACGATGAGATCATGGCGGCGCAAAAGCTGCTCGGCACGACCTGCGGCGTCTTCGGCGAGCCCGCGGGCGTCACTGGCACGGCGGCAGTCAAGAAGCTCTGCGAGCAGGGCGTGCTCGGTGAGAACGACACGGTCGTCTCCGTCGTGACGGGCAACGGCCTCAAGGACGTGGCCAACGCCATCAAGTTCTGCGGCGAGCCGATGAGCCTGCCGAACGACCTTGACCTGCTGGTCGAGGAATTCGACAAGCGCGGCATCAAGACCGAAGCGTAACAGAAAAAGAAGAGCCCCGTGAATCGCATGATCCGCGGGGCTCTTTTCATACAAAATACTTTTTGACAAATGGAATCTGGTGAAGCAGCGCTGAGACGAGGAACGACAGCGTGCCGATGATCAATGTCAGCAGGGGAACGGAGAAAAACACGTTGAGTGACAGCGTGTTGAAGTGCAGAAAAATGTCGAACGATTCGATGAACAGCGGGTGTACGAGGTACGCGCCGAAGCTCCAGCGCGACAGCGCGCGAATGCACCTGTGACACTTTTCGCTTAAGTTCGGGAAGTTCAGATGCTCTTTGGCAAAGACGAACAGCCCCACGCAGACAAACAGTACATTGAGCGAATCGTAGCCGTAGAACAACTCTGTTGCCGCGCCCTGCAAACGCGAGGCGAACGACGTTAGCACGACCGTGAGGACGAAGCCGAGCACACCGAGCGCGTAAAGCACACGCTTTGCGGTCAAGGAAAACTCCTTGCGGACCAAATGGTAACCGAGCACAAAGTAGGGGACGAAGCCGAGCGTGAAATGATAATAGAATTTGCCCGTGAGCGCCTTGAATTCAGCGCAGTACTGCCACGAGAGAAGCGACACGGCCGACGCGATCTGCGGCAGCAGGAACGTAAAGATGAGCGTGAGCAGTAGAAAATAGCGCAGGAGCTTTTCATCCCGCACGATGGGGCGCAGAAACGGTACGATCAGATACAGTCCCACGATCATAAAGAGGAACCACATGTGATAGTGACCGTTGAGAAACTGTTGCAAAATAAGGTTCGTCGGGCATCCCTCGAAGTTCACCATGAAGACGGCGTAGAGTGCCGACCAGAAGATGAACGCTGTGACAAGGCGCGACACGTTCTTTTTCAGAATGTGTCCGATGCTCTGCGAGCCGGAGAGAAACAGCGAGCCGCTGATCATCACGAAAACCGGAACAGCCCAGCGGACGGCACTGTCGTAAAGGTTGAAGGCTTGCCAGGCTCTTGAATAGACGTCCGTATCGGCCCAGTGCTGCGCGGACAGATGCAGCACGATGACGGCGAAAGTCGCCAGAATGCGCAGTACGTCGAAATACGCGATGCGCTGCGGTTGTGTCTGTTCCATACTTAACGTTCGACCGCCTTTTCAGGATCGGCGTTCTCCGCCGGTGCGGCATCCTCGGCAGCGGGGGAGGCAGACTCATCCGCTGCGGGCTCTGCCGCGACGGCTTCGGCCTCCTGCGCCTGCTGGGCGGCCATGGCCTCGGCGCGGCCTTCTTCGCGCGCCTGCTTTACGGCCTCCTCGCGGGTCTTTTCCGCCTTGGCGCGCTCCTTTTCGACCATGTGCTGAGCGTGCTTATTTTGCAGCTTGAACACCAGCCGCAGCACGAACACGAACACCACGATCGCAAGGCCGAGCCAGCTCCAGAACTTGAGCTCGAAGAGCGTCTTGACCGTCCAGTACTTCGCCTGCATGCCGAGGAAGCAGAACAGGATCGACACGGCCAGCGCCGCGCCGAACAGCAGCACCCACAGCACCGACTTGACGGCGCTGTGCTTGCGCACGCGCAGGTGCGCGATCAAAAACAGCAGACTCAGCAGAAAAAACGCAGGGAACTGCGCAAATAAAATTTCCCTCAGATCCATATCTTACCTCACAGTGCGCATTTGCCGCGCTTCAAGTATTCGCCCATCTTGCCGCCGACGACCTTGCCGCCGTCCACCTGCAGCTGACCGCGCAGGTAGACCTTCGACACGCCGCCATTCGTGCGGAAGCCCTCGAACGGCGTGTAGCCCGCCTTGGAGAGCATGTCCGCGCCGTGGAGCACGTGGCTCGCGCCGGGATCGTAGACGACGATGTCGGCGTCGCTGCCCGCAGCGATGACGCCCTTGCGGGGGTAGAGACCGTAGAGCTTGGCGGGATTTTCGCTCAGCGCGCGGCAGACGCCGCCGAGCGAGAGCTTGTTTTCATTGATGGCCACAGTGTAGACGACCTCGCCACGCGTTTCGACGCCGGGAAGACCGCCGGGGATCTTCGTAAAGTCGTCGCGGCCCATGTCCTTCTGCTCGAGCGTGAACGAGCAGTGGTCGGTCGAGATGGTCTGCACCTCGCCGCGGCGCAGCGCCTTCCAGAGCGCTTCACTGTCCTCCTGCGAGCGGATGGGCGGCGCGCAGACGTAGCGCGCGGCGGAGGAAAAGTCGGGATCGTAGTAAACGCCGTCGTCGAGCGCCAAATACTGCGGGCAGGTCTCGACATACACGGTCTGTCCGCGGCGGCGCGCCGCGGCGATCTCGTCAAGAGAAGCACGGTTCGTCGTGTGGACGATGATGACGGGCGCGTCGGCCGCCTGCGCGATGCGCAGCAGACGCGAAACAGCCTCGGCCTCCAAATAGTCGGGGCGGGAGATCGGGTGCGATACGACGTCCGCGCCCAAACCGCTCGCCTTGAGTTCGGCGATGCGCGCGTCGATGACGCCCGCGTTCTCACAGTGGACGCCCGCGATGCCGCCGCGGGCCTTGAGCGCTTTCAGCGCGCGGTAGACCGCGCCGTCGCCGATCATCATGGCGGGGTAGGTGAGGTACATCTTGAAAGACGTGATACCGGCGTCGAACATCGCGTCGAGCTCAGACTCGATGCTCTCGTTCCAGTCGTCGATGGTCATATGGAAGCCGTAGTCGCAGTAGCACTTGCCGTCGGCCTTTTTATGCCAGAGATCAAGCCCATAGGCAAGGGATTCCCCTTTATTGGGGCAGGCAAAGTCGATGACTGTCGTCGTGCCGCCGCGGATGGCGCTTTTGCTGCCGCTTTCAAAGTCGTCGGCCGTCGTGGTGTTGCACACATCGAGATCGAAGTGCGTGTGCGCGTCGATAAAGCCGGGGAAGAGCATGCAGCCCGTCACGTCGACGACCTCGCTCTGCGCGGCGAGCTCGGGCGGGATGTGGCCGAGCATTTCGACCTTTTCCCCGTCGATGAGCACGTCGGCGCGGCGGCAGCCGCGGCCGCTGACGACATAGCCGCCTCGAAGCAGTGTTTTCATGGAAGAACCCTCCTTTGAAAAAATACCGTTCCAAATTAGCAAAAGCATAGCATACTTTTTACCTGATTTCCATAGAGTTTGGAAAAAATGTGAGAAGCGCCAAGATTTTTGCCGCAAATTCGGAACAATGCCGTATTGAGAAAGTAGCAGACATACGATACAATAAAATCATACCACATTCCGCTTTTATTTGTACAAAAAGCGAACTTTTGGCGCGCAGACCAACTGAGAGATGTGAAAAGAAGCTGTGTGTCACGAAGAGCGGACAGAGAAAAAGCGGAGTGAAAAAATTGAGGAGGAAAACACTATGCGAAAGTTCCTATCCGTCCTGCTCGCAATGGCGATGGTCCTCAGCCTGACTGTGACCAGCTTTGCGGCGGACACCGCCGCTGATGCGAAAGCCGAGATGGCGGGCAAGACTGTCATTCTGCATACGAATGACGTGCACGGTGCGGTCGAGGGCTATGCCTACATCGCACAGCTCAAGGCCGACTACGAGGCCAAGGGCGCCGAGGTCATCCTCGTCGACGCCGGCGACTTCAGCCAGGGCACGACCTATGTCAGCTCCACCAAGGGCGCTGATGCGGTCACGATGATGAATGCCGCGGGCTACGACGTCGTCACCCTCGGCAACCACGAATTCGACTACGGCTATGCCCAGCTCAAGGAAAACATGAGCAAGGCCAAGTTCAAGGTCGTCTGCGCGGACGTCTTCAATGAGGACGGTACCCCCATCTTCGACGCGAGCTACACCTACACAACCAAGTCCGGTGTGAAGGTCGGCTTCTTCGGCATGGAGACCCCCGAGACCCAGACCAAGGCCAACCCCGCGCTCATCAAGGGCCTGACCTTCGCTGACAAGGACGCCTTCACCAAGGCGGCCGCCGATCAGGTCGCGGCGCTCAAGGATGCGGATGTCGTCATCTGCCTTGCGCATCTGGGCGTGGACGCTGAGTCCGCTCCTTACCGCTCCACCGATCTTTACGCCGCAGTCAAGGGCATCGACTTCATCGTCGACGGCCACTCCCACACCGTGATGACCAAGGGCGAGAAGGGCGAGCCCATCCAGTCCACCGGCACCGCGTTCAAGAACATCGGCGTGATCGTCATCGATGACGCCAGCAAGAAGATCGAGAGCAACTCCCTTTACGAGATCAAGGAAGACACCGCCAAGGACGCGACCGTTGCCGCGGCGGCAAAGGTCATTGTTGACCGTGTCAACAATGAATACGGTGTCAAGTTCGCCACCAGCAAGGTCGAACTCAACGGCGCGAAGGCCCCCAACGGCAACCGCGACGTGGAGACCAACAACGGCGACCTCATCACCGACGCGATGCGCTGGAAGGTCTTGCAGAACAAGGACGGCCTGACCGTGAATGAAGACCATGTGGTCGCCATCACCAACGGCGGCGGCATCCGTGCGGCGATCGCCAAGGGCGATGTGACCAAGAAGGACATCAACACCGTTCTGCCGTTCGGCAACACGGTCGCGGTCGTCTATGTCACGGGTGAGCAGCTGCTCGAAGCGCTCGAGGCGTCTACCTTCAGCACCCCGACGGCGGTCGGCGGTTTCCCACAGGTCTCCGGCATCAACTTCACCATCCACACCGGCAAGGCGTATGACAAGAACGACGCCACCTATCCCGAATCCACCTACTACGGCCCCAAGACCATCAACCGCGTGGTCATCAACAGCGTCAACGGCAAGGAATTCAAGGCCAATGAGGTCTACGCCGTTGTGACGAACAACTTCTGCGCCGCCGGCGGCGACACCTACTATGCCTTTAAGGCCGCTTCCGCCCAGTTCGACACCGGTATTCCTCTGGACGAGGCTGTGATGGAGTATGTGACCAAGGAGCTCAAGGGCGCCATCGGCGAGCAGTATGCCGCGCCTCAGGGCCGCATCACCTACTTCAATCCCTTCAAGGATGTGAAGACCACCTCCTGGTACTTCAACTACATGATCCATCTCTATGAGGATGGCGTGATCTCCGGCACCTCCGCCACCACCTACACGCCCGACGCCAAGCTGTCCTGGGCGGCCGCGCTCAAGCTCCTGCTTGTCAGCCACGGCGATCTCAAGGCTGCGGACGCCACCGGCGCCGACTGGAGCAAGAACGTCATCGCCAAGGCTGCGGAGCTGGGTCTTGCTGCCGCCGATCTCGACGGCACGAAGGCCATCTCCCGTCTCGAGTTCTGCCAGGTCGCTGCCAAGCTCAACAAGCTTGCCGAGTCCAAGACCGAGAGCAAGTTCACTGACTGCACCGACGGTTACGTGATGGCGCTCGTCGACGCGAAGGTCATCGACGGTATGACCGCTACCACCTTCGAGCCCAGCGCTACCCTGACCCGCGCGCAGATCGCCAAGATCATCTATCAGCTGAACCTGATCGAGAAGTAAGGCGAAGCACAATACAACGAAAAGAGCGCTGCTTTAAGCAGCGCTCTTTTTTGCTTCCAACAGGGAAGAGGGAGCCGGGGCGATGCCCCGGCTCCCTCGTTTTTCGCTTTGCTTACAGGTAGAGATAGCTGTACTTATCGCGCACGGTGAGGATGAGCGCCTCCAGCTCGACGGGAAGATCGTTGTCGCAGGAGGCCAAGTCGTATTCCTTCACGCCGTCCTCGTAGCGCAGGCGGACCATATCGTCGTCCTCGAAGAGCACGCCGTAGTTTTCGCTCTCGTCCATGTCCTCCTTCATCTGGAAGAGGGTAAATTTGTCGTGGCAGGGTTCGCTTGCGTAGGGGCAGAACTGCGTGCAGTTGCCGCATTCGTTGCACATCTTGTCGACGTGGACGATCTCGTGCGAGCCGTCGGCCATCTTGATGACGACATTCGCGCGGTTCGGGCAGGAATCGACGCAGTTTTCACACACGGTGGAGCACTGTAAGCAGCGCTCGCCGTCGCAGACACACTTACTGGCCATCGAGAGGATACCCTTCTTGGCCTGCGCGTCGAACTCGGTCACATCGGCCTCGGCAGGGATGTCGTAGATGTGCGGGTGACCGACGACGATCTCGGCAAAGCGCGCGGCGTCGGCAATGCCCTCGACCACGGTGGCGGGGCCGCGGTGCGCGTCGCCCGCGCAGTACACGCCGGGGATGTTCGTCTCGAACGCGGGACCCTTGCGCTCCATCTCGATGCCGTTCGCGGCCATGAGATCGGCGTCGACCTGCTCGCCCACGGCGGAGATGACCATGTCGCAGGGAATGGTGAACTGCTCGCCGGATTTGACGGGGCTGCGGCGGCCGCTCTCATCCGGCTCGCCGAGGATCATCTTATCGCACAGGAGCTTGCCGCGGCTCTGTTTGACGGGCGCGGCCAGCTCGACGAATTCGACGCCGTCCGCGATGGCGAGCTGTAACTCGTGCTCGTCGGCGGGCATGAATTTCTTCGTGCGGCGGTAGAGAATGGTCGCATGCGCACCCATGCGCTTTGCAACGCGCGCGGCGTCCATGGCGGTGTTGCCCGCGCCGACAACGACGATGTTGCCGCTCAGGCAGGGCTTGACCTGCTTTTTCATGCGCTTCATCCACTCGATGACGCCCTGCACATTGCCTTCAATGTCGAGCTTGCCGGGCTTCCACGCGCCGGTGGCCATCAGGATGTGCGTGTAGCCCATCTTCTTGAGCTGTTCGACGGACGGAGCAGGCTTGCCGAGCTTGACCTCGACGCCGTAGCGCTCCATGAGCGCGACGTCCTTGTCGATGGCCTCGTCGCTGATGCGGAAGGCGGGGATGACGTAGCGCGGCACGCCGCCGAGCTTGCGCTCGCGCTCGAAGATCGTGGTGGGAACACCCTCGCGGCCAAGGAAGTACGCCGCGGCGATACCGGTCGGGCCGCCGCCGACGATGGCAACCTTTTTATCCTCGACCGGCTCAGGCATACGGAGGGAGGCCATCAAGGTGTTGTAGCCCTTTTCCGCGGCAAGAAGCTTCGTCTCGCGGATGTGGACGGATTCCTCATAGAAGTTGCGCGAGCACTTGCCCTGGCAGCGGTGCGCGCAGATGGTGCCGGTGATAAACGGCAGGGCGTTCTTCTCGGTGATGAGCTTCAGTGCTGGGCCGTAGAGCCCCTTGCGGCAGAGCTCAAGGTATTCGGGAATGTCCTGCTCGATGGGGCAGCCGCCCTTGCAGGGCGCGGTAAAGCAGTCGAGCAGCGGCACCTGTTCATCTTTTTTGCGCGAGGGGAGCGGCTTGATTGCCTTGAGGTGGTGGAAGTCGTGCAGCGCGGAGGCGGCAAGGTCGGAGATCGCGGCGGGGTCGTTGCCGGAAAATGCGCGGTAGGGCATATCCTTGACCTTTTCGACCATCTGGTGCAGGCGGTTGTAGCCGCCGGGCTTCAAGATGGTGGTGGCGACGGTGATGGGCCAGATGCCGGCGGCAAAAAGCTTGTCACAGTTGAAGTAGTCCGCGCCGCCTGCGAACGAAATGCGCATCTTGCCGCCAAACTGGCGGGAGATGCGATTGCACATCTCAATCGTCAGTGGGAAGAGGCTGCGGCCGGACATGTACATTTCCTCGTTGGGAAGCTCGCCGCGCGTCGTGTCGACGGGGAAGGTGTTGGAGAGCTTGAGGCCGAATTCAAGGTCCTGCTTGTCCGCAAGCTTTTGCAGCCGCTCGAACATCGGCACGGCGTCCTCCCACTGGAGGTCCTCGTTGAAGTGGTGCTCATCGAAGACGATGTAGTCATAGCCCATGGAATCGAGGATGCTGCGCGCGGTCTTGTAGCCGAGAATGGTCGGGTTGCACTTGACGAAGGTGTGCAGATGCTTTTCCTTGAGAAGATAGCTTGCGATGCGCTCGATCTCCTGCGGCGGGCAGCCGTGGAGTGTGGAGAGCGTAACGGAGCGGGAAACATTGGGGGAGATCGAGGCGATGAAGTCCTTTTCCTCGGGGAAGAGCTCGGTCAGGACTTTTTTACATTCCTTGAACTGCGCGGTCTTGCCCGCGTCCATCATGTTGTTGATATAGGTGTTGACCTTGCGGCCCTTGATGCCGTCCAGGTCGTAGCCGACGGACATATTGAACACGAACCCGTCGGGATCGCCGAAGCCGTAGACCTTGCTCATGATCTTGAGCGCGCACCAGGCCTTGATGTACTCGTCCTGCGCCTGCTGCACGGTCAGCTCGGTCGACCACTCCTGGTTGTAGCCCTCGTCAGCGGCGAGGATGCAGGGGCGGGGAACACAGGCGGCAAGCTCCGCGCCGTCCATTTTCTGCACGGTCTTGACCTCGAAAAAGCGCGCGCCGGCGGCATAGGCCGCGATGATATTCTGCGCAAGCTGGCTGTTGGGGCCGGCGGCGGGGCCAAACGGTGTTTCGATGCGCTCGCCGAAGATCGGCAGGCTCTTGCCGCTTGCGTGATAGTGCTTATGAACGCCGAACACATCGCCGCACTGCGCGTATTCGCTCGTCACCCAGTTCATCAGAGAGTCGAACGGAATGGGATACATTTTTTCAGACATTGTTTTTTCCTCCCGCTTGCTTAATAGGTTCTGTGATTCAGCTTGCCCCAGAGTTTCTTGGCGGCTTCAAGAATGTGAGCGTTTTCGGCTTCTTCGTCGATGCCGACGAGCTCGCGGTCGAGCATGAGGGTCTTGCCGGCGGCGATGGTGGTTTGGCACTGGCGGCCCGTCATGCCGAAGATCATGTGGCCGTCGATATTCTCGTCGGAGAACGGGGTGAACGGCTTATAGTCCATGACGATGATGTCCGCCGCGGCGCCGGGCTTCAGCACGCCGAGCGTGTCGGGGAAGTATTTTTCACCGATCTTCGCGTTATTCTTGAAGAGCATGTCCGTGACCTCGCACCAGCCGACGTTCGGCAGGCAGTTCTGGCTGCGCTGGGAGCAGAGGGCGACCTTGAGGGACTCGAGCATATCGTTCGTGTAGGCGTCTGTGCCCATGCCGAGAAGAATGCCGCGCTTGTGGAGTTGGAGGACGGGGCAGATGCCGATGGCGTTGCCCATGTTGGATTCCGGATTGTTCACGACCATCGTGCCGGTCTCCTTGATGATCTCCATTTCGGCGGTGTTGACGTGGATGCAGTGGCCGAGGATGGTCTTGGGACCGAGAATGCCGTGATCCTGCAAGCGCTGGACGGGGCGGCGGCCATAGTTCTGGAGGGAGTCGTACACATCGTTCATGCCCTCGGACACGTGGATGTGATAGCCCGTGCGGCCGTTGTTGGCCGCGACCATGCGGTCGAAGGTCTTATCGGAGATCGTGAACAGCGCGTGGCCGCCGAACATTGCCGCGAGCATCGGGTCCTTATTCTTTTCGCATTCGGTGATAAAATCGGCGTTCTCCTGAATGGCCTGTAAGCACTTCTCCTCGCCGTCGCGGTCTGAGACCTCATAGCACAGGCAGGAGCGAAGGCCCAGGCGCTTGCTCTCTTCGGCGATCGTGTGCAGCGTGCCGGGGATCTCACCGTAAGAGGCGTGATGGTCGAAAATGGTCGTCACGCCCTGCTTGATGGAGTCGATGTAAAGCGCGGCGGCGGAGGCGCGCGTGCCGTCCATCATCAGGTGGCGGTCGATGGCCCACCATGTGCCGTCAAGGACTTCATAGAAGTTCGTCGGGTTGTTGCCGACGATGGAAAGGCCGCGGGCGAGGGCAGAGTAGATATGCGTGTGCGCGTTGATGAACGCGGGCATGATGACGCCGCCCTTGGCGTCGATGATCTCGGCACCGGGATACTTGGCGCGAAGCATCGCTTCCTCGCCTACTTCGACGATCTTCGTGCCTTCGAAGGCGACGGCGCCGTGCTCATAATAGCCCTGTGCATCTGCGTTGCGGGTGATGAGACGACCGTTGGTGACAAGTTTCATAAGTTTGCTCCTCCTTTTTCTTTTGCCTTTTCCCCGCCGCGAAAGCGGCACCGCAAGGGGAAAGAAAAAAGCGCTCCTCACACAGACCTTATCATCTCCCAGAAAGGGGAGACCGTACAGCCCGTGCGCGAAGCACTACGTTGCAGCTACCAAACGGTAATTTAGTTTGTAAAAATATTTTACAGGAATCGCGAACAAAATGCACGTTTTTTTCGTCTAAACTGACGTAGAAAATAAAAACGTAATTTTGTGCAATCCGTGGAAAGATAAAAAGATGCCCCGCAGCGGCCGTGTAAGCCCCGTCAAAACCTGCACCATTCTGGACAGGTGGGTCGCCTCTGTCCGGCTTTATTGCTTCCAACGTCCAGCCGCAGACGGCAGCCGGGAGGCCTGCAAACCACCGGAGCGTACCGGCGTCCCTTATGACGAAATGTGGGTTTAAAAAGAACTTATCACGCACCCCGCAGGGCATGTTCAGTTTATCTCAGTTTTCAGAAAAAATCCGTCGCAATCGAAGTTTTACTCTTCGTCGGAAAGGATCTGCTCCATGAAGAGGTCGTAGACCTTGTCAATCTCCTCTTCGTCGTCAATGGTGACAAGGAACTCCTCGCCGTTTTCCATCTGGCTTTTGAGGATCACGAGACCGTATTCCTCTTCGTTTTCCTCGTCCTCGCTGTCCTCTTCGACCACGGGGAAGAAGGCCATATACGTCGTGCCGTTATGCTCGAGTGCGTCGACGTATTCCAGCTCTATATCGTTGCCCTCGTCATCGGTCAGCGTGACGAAATTGGGGCCGAACTCATCGTTCATGGGGGAACACCTCCTGAAAGTTTGTGCTCGCATTATACCGCACCTTGCGGCAAAATGCAAGACAAGATACGTACCACTTGACAGCCGTGCTATACTATATTCTGTATCACTATTGAAAATCAGCTATGCGCGCTTGCGCATATTTCTATCGCAAAGGAGGAGGCGCTTTATGGAAGAAAACCGCGCAGAAAACCAGACGCCCCGAAGACAGCACACCCAGCACCCCACGCATCAGGTACACAAGAAGAAAAAGTCCGGCACGGCGAAAACGGTCATCGGCACCATCTTAGCCATCGGACTCACGACCTGCCTGATGTTTTTCGCCATCTTCATGGTCTACGTGCACACGTCGCTCGATCTGAATGTGGACATCTCGGCCTACACGCTCAAGCAGAGCTCGACAGTCTACTATCAGGATAAAACAAGCGGGGAGTGGGTGGAGCTCACGAAGCTTCATGGTGAAGAGAACCGAACGCTCGTCAGTATCGACGACATCCCCAAGCATGTGCGGGAGGCGCTCATCTCCATTGAGGACGAGCGCTTTGAAAGCCACCACGGCGTTGACTGGAAGAGCACGGCCAAGGCCATTCTCGGCAAGCTTACCGGCACGTCGACCCGCGGCGGCTCGACGATCACCCAGCAGGTCATTAAAAACACGACCGGCGAGAATGAGGTGACCATCAAGCGCAAGGTGGCAGAGATCTTCCGCGCGCTGCGGCTCGAGAAGAACTACTCAAAGGAGGAAATTCTCGAGACGTATTTCAACAAGGTTTATTTTGGTAACGGCTGCTACGGCATCGAGGCCGCGGCGGAGGGCTACTTCGGCAAGACCGTTGGTGAGCTGAGCATCGCCGAGGCGGCGTCTATCGTCGGCATCACGCAGTTCCCCTATAAATACGACCCTGCGCGCGGCGACTGGTACCGCGAGCAGAACAAGGAGCGCCAGCTCACCGTTCTTTATAAGATGCACGAGCTGGGTAAGATCAGCGACGAGGAATACGAGCAGGCGAAAAATGAGCCGCTTGTGTTCACCTGGGATCCTGACTTCGTTCCCTCCGCAAGCGTGGCGAGCCGGGCGGACACCGCGTCGAGCACGACATATGACTCCTACTTTGTCGAGCGTATGTTCAACGACATCGTTGCCGATATGCACGAGCAGCTTGGCTACAACGAAAAAACGGCAAAGGATATGCTCTACACCGGCGGCTACTCGATCTACTGCACGGTCGATCCCGAGATCCAGTCCATCGTGGAGAGCGTTTACGCCGACCGCAATAACCTGAACTATACCTCGTCCAAGGGCCAGCTGCTCCAGTCCGGCGCGACGATCATCGACAACACAACGGGCGACATCGTTGCCGTTGCGGGCCGCGTGGGCGAGCGCGAGGGCCGGTTCCTGCTCGACTATTCGACCGTTGTGCGTCAGTGCGGTTCTGCCATCAAGCCCCTGAGCGTCTATGCGCCCGCGCTGGATGCCGGCGTCATCACGCCCGCGAGCGTCATCGACGACTATCCCGTTGAAATGCTCGGTGGAAGCATTTGGCCGGTGAACGCCTACTCGGGCTACCGCAGCATTATGACGCTGCAAGACGCCATCCGCAATTCGTCCAACCCCACGGCGGTGCGCACGGCCATCAAGCTGACGCTGCCCGCGTCGTATGCGTTTATGACCGAAAACTTAAGCTTCACGACGCTGACGAACGACGATATGACCGCGGCGGGCGCGCTCGCGCTCGGCGGCCTTTCCAAGGGCGTGACGACGCGCGAGATGGCCGCGGCCTACGCAACATTTGCCCGCGGCGGCGTTTACACCACGCCGAGAACGTATACCGAGGTGCTTGACCACAACGGCAACGTCATCCTTGAAAATAAGACCGAGTCCCACGTCGCGATGAACGAGAGCACCGCCTATGCGATGAACGAACTCCTGAAAAACGTCGTGCGCAACGGTACGGGTACGGGCGCGAACTTCTCCGGTATGACCATCGCCGGTAAGACCGGTTCGACCAACAGCAACAACGACCGTTACTTTGTCGGTTACACACCGTATTACACGGCAGCGGTCTGGGTCGGCTACGACACGCCGACGCGCATCGTGGCGAGCGGCAACCCCGCGGCCACGCTGTGGAAGACGTTTATGAGCAAGGTCCACGCGGGCCTTCCGAACAAGGACTTTGAAGTCAGCAGCGCCGACATGGTCAGCGTGACCGTCTGCACGCAGACGGGACTTCTGGCCTCGTCCGGCTGTCCCTCGCAGACTGTCAAGGTCGCAAAGAGCTATGCGCCCTCGCTGAGCTGCGACGGACACATCAGCGTAACCGTCTGCGCCGATTCCGGCATGCTCGCCTCCGACTACTGCCCGAATGTTACGACGGCCTATGTGCTCGATCTGAGCCAGCCGAACGTCAGCAGCGGTTGGGGCTACAAGCGCGAGCTTCTCACGACGCCGCTGAGCGCCGCGCTTCAGGCAACGTATCAGGCACAGCTCGAAGAAGGGCTCATTTCGTCGATCCCTGCAGGCGAACCGGTGCGCACGAACAGCGGCACAGTGCAGCTATACAGCGATCTGATGTACAGCGGCATGTGCACGACGCACACAACGCCGCTGGAGCCCACGCCGGACCCGGATGCACCGGATGACGGCAGCGGCACGACGCCGGGCGGTGATGCCACCACTGGCGGCGACAGCGGCACACAGACGCCGTCTGACAACACCGGCACGGCGGGAGACAGCGCATCCGGCGATGTCGGAGACAACGGCCAGTTCCTCAACTGGCTGCTCAACAACGGCGGCACAGGCCGGTAAAAAGCAATAAAAAAGAGAACGGTTTTCACCGTTCTCTTTTTTATGCGGCAGCTTCCGCTTTTGCGTTTCGAATCTGCGCGAACAGCAGCAGGAGGAAGGGAAAGAGCACCATCCCTGCCACGCCGAACGTGCAGTAGCCGAGGTACATCGCAAAAAGCGACGCGACCGGCGGCAGCCCCGCCTGCGCGGAGAGAAGCTTGGGCTCGAGCGTGTTGCGCGTGATGAGCGTGCAGAGGTAGAGCGCGAGGAGCACGATGGCCTTGGGCGGGAAGCCGAACAGCAGCGTGAAGACCGCCCACGGCACGAGCGCCGTGCCCGTGCCGAAGACCGGCAGCGCGTCGAGCAGTGTGATGAGAAAGGCGAGCAGCAGGGAATAGCTCTGGCGCATGAGGAGAAAGCCGATAAGAAGCTCTGAAAACGTGATGAGCGACAGCGTTGCCTGCGCGCGCAGCCACCGCGCAAGCGAGCGCATTACGCCGCCGCGAAAGAGCCGCAGCTTTGCCATCGCTTCTTCCGGCACGGCGTGTTCGAGTGCCGCGCAGAGCTCGGGGTACGACGCGGAGGTGAAGAAGATCGCAAGCACGCCCGTCGCGATGGCGAGCACGCCGCCCGGCAGCGCCGCGGCGGCAGAGCCGAGCCACGCCATCGCGCGCGAAGACAGCGAGCGCAGCAGGCTGTCCGCGTCCGTGACGGCCCTGAAAAGCTGCTCGTGCAGATAGCCGCTGAGCCATTCGGGACTCGACGCGCTGAACTGCTCCAATCGGGAGAGCAGATCGTCCGCTGCGGCGGGGATCGCGTCGAAAAACGCGGGCGCGGCGGCGAGCAGCGCGTTCGTCTGAGAAAGCAGCGTAGACCACAGGAGCGACAGCAGCCCGCCGAGCAGAAACAGCAGCGTCAGTGTCAGGATCAGCGCGGAAAAGCCACGTTGAAAGTGAAATTTCCGCCGCAGATACAAAACGACCGGTTCCAGCAGCGCCGCGACGAGCAGCGCGAGCAGAAACGGCAAACACCACGGCAGAACATAGCGAAAGCAGACATAAAAGAGAGATGCACCCATGAAAAGCGCGAGCGATAAAGTGAGGAAGCGTCTCAGCCGTTCTTCATTCAAATTTTGCAGACCTCCCACCGAAAAAAGTGTTGCAATATGCGTTAAGATATGCTAAAATCCTGCCATATAAAGACAGATGACCGCGAAGGAGAAACATTATGGCGCCTGCAACGAAATTTTATTTGGTCTCGTCAGAGGCCCTTCCGGAAATTTTTATCAAGGTGGCGGAGGCGAAGCGCATGCTCCAGTCCGGCGAGGTGCGCACCGCGGGCGACGCCGCCCGCACCGTCGGCATCAGCCGCAGCGCATTTTATAAGTACCGCGATGCGGTGCGCCCCTTCAACGACATGAAGACCGGCCGCATCATCACGTTCTACACGATGCTCAAGAACAACCCCGGCGTATTGTCCGACGTCCTTTCTATTTTTGCCGGTTCGGGCGCGAATATTCTGACCATCAACCAGAGTATTCCCACCAACGGCTGTGCCGCGGTGACGATCTCGGCCGAGACGTCCGAAATGCAGGAGTCGATCGAAGAGATGATGGCGCGGGCGCTTGCGCTTGATGGCGTGGTGCGCTTCGATATCCTCGCGGCCTGAGTCACGCGGGCTTGTACAAGTTCATACGATGGATTGGCAGCGGCTGAGATGAGCGCTGTCAATCCATTTTTTGTTGGAAGTGGTTCTTATGAGCCTGATCGTACAGAAATTCGGCGGCAGCTCCGTGCGCGACTATGCGCATCTTCTGCGCATGGCGCGCATCGTCAAATCGCGGGTGGACGAAGGCGACGACGTGGTCGTCGTTCTCTCCGCGCAGGGCGACACGACGGACGGCCTGCTGCAAAAGGCAAAGGAGATCAGCGAGCGGCCTTCGCCGCGCGAGCTCGACATGCTGCTCTCCGCGGGCGAGCAGATGAGCGCCGCGCTCGGCGCGATGACGCTGCGGTCCATCGGCGTGGAGGCGGTATCCCTCTGCGCATGGCAGATCCCCATCGAAACGGACGGTACACATGGGAACGCGGAGATCGAACTGATCGACACTGCGCGTATCCGGAAGGAGCTGGCCGAGGGCCACGTTGTGGTCGCGGCGGGCTTTCAGGGCGTCGACGAGCGGGGCGACGTCACGACGCTCGGACGCGGCGGCTCGGACACGAGTGCAGTGGCGCTCGCCGCGGCGCTGAAGGCCGCTGAGCTTGTCATCTACACAGACGTGGACGGGATATTTTCCTCTGACCCGCGCATCTGCAAGAACGCTGTGCGGCGCGAGGTGATCTCGTATGACGACATGCTGCTGCTCGCGCAGAAGGGCGCACAGGTGCTTCACGACCGCAGCGTGGCGCTCGCGCAGGCGGGCGGCGTGCCCATCACCGTGCGCTCGTGCAGGGAAGGCGGCGCGGGCAGCATCGTTTGCGAAACGGATGAAGACGCAAGCGTCGTCGGCGTGACGCAGAAAAAGAGCGGGCGGAGCCGCCTTGCGGCCATCACGGCGGTCGGCGGCGCGCTGCCGAGCATCGAGAAAGAGAAGATAGCCGTCACGGCGCTCGAACGGGCGGAGATCACCGTCTTCGCCGTTGCGGCGGGGGAGCGGTTCATGAGCTTTTACGTCCTGCGCGACGACGCAGAGCGCGCCTTGCAGCTCGTGCACGACGCGCTGATCGCCGCGAAAGAATGAAAAAAGACCCGCTGGAGCATCCAACGGGTCTTGCCTTTTGCAAGCTGCTTATTCTTCGGCGTAGCGCTTTTTCGCCTTTTCGATCTTGGTCGAATAGCGGTCCTCTTCAGAGAAGATGCAGCCGCAGTATTTCTGCATGTAGAGGCCCATCTCGCGCGCCTTGGCCTGCCCCTCGCGAAAACCGGGGCGGAAGTCACGGTAGTAGAATTCGACGCCGTACTTCTTGCCCATCGTCTCGCCCACGGACTTTAAGAGCTCGTGGTTCTGATACGGAGAGATGAGCAGGGACGATGTGAACGCGTCGTAGCCGTGGTCGGCGGCGTATTTGGCCGCCGTGCCGAGGCGGATGGTGTAGCAGTGCGCGCAGCGGTGGTCGATATCCGCACTCACGGCGCGGACAAAGTCGCGCAGGCCGTAATCCTCTAAAATATGCACTTCTACATGCTCTTTTTCCCCGTATTCGAGCAGCGTGCGGCGGCGCGCGTCATACTCCGTCCAGGGGTGAATGTTCGGGTTGAACCAGAGTGACGTGGGCTCGATCCCGTCGGCGCGCAGCGTGTCCACGCAGTAGACCGAGCAGGGGGCGCAGCAGCACATAAGCCATCGCCTCCGGGATCGCCACCACGTGTAGCAGCCCCTGACCCGGGATCATGTCCGACAGCGCGGTCCAGCCCTGGAAGGTACGGAACACCGAGCATTTGGTGGTGTTGTCGACGGTATACTCTTCCACTTCGGTACGGTGCGCGGCGTCCCACGGGTCGTAGGCGTCGATATTGCCATTAAAAACGTTGGCGAAAACCTGCTGATAGGCGGGAAGCAGCCAGCGCTCCATGCGCCCCCAGCCCCTTCGAAGTGGTTCCCGGCGGGCGGCGGCGGATGCGGTCGGGATAGATCACGCTGACGTCCGGATCGAACCAGCGTTTGCCATTCTGTTCAAAACGCCACAGGCGGTTGAGAAAAGATTGCACTGCCGCCATTTCATCGCTCTGCCGCGCCTGCATTTGCGAGGGCGACCAGTAGATCGGGTAGATCTCCGGGCGCGAAGCCTCCAGCGAACCGAAGAAGCTGTCGCCAGGCCCTTTGTAAACATCGTCGAAATGGTTGCGATCCAGATATTCCAGCATCGCGGTATCCCACGCCAGCGCCTGTTCGCGTGGGAAGTGGCCTTTAATCACCGCGCAGCCCCGGCGCTTAATGGCCGCGCGCTGCTCATCGCTCACTGTTCCTTCGGCGATATCGCGGAACGGAACGGTTGGCCAGACCTCCTGGCCTGCGGCTTTCAGTGTCTCAATCTCCTGCAGCCGCTCGCTGATGCGCGCTGAGAGCTTATCGAACACCGCCTGGACGTCGCCAATTTGCGCCCGCAGGGCCTGTTTCATCTGGCGAATCGCCGCTTTGTGATCGGCGGGAAGTGTTTCGTGGGTCGGGAGAGCAGCCATAATAACCTCGCTGTATCTTTCATTCGAAAGTATCAAATCTTACAAACGTTAATTTAAGTTAAAATGGAGTTAATGCAAGTTTAAAATCTTGCTGCGGCGCACAAAATGGAAAACCGGGGCGCGATGCCCCGGCGAAGGGTCAGGCGTTGAAGGGCGGGGTGTTATCGAGGACGGCCTGGATAACGTTCAGCGCGCCGTCATGGTTATTATCGTCGGTAGCGTAGCCGGCGATGGCCTTGATGCTGTCGGCAGCGTTACCCATGGCGAAAGCGTATTTCACCAGCTTCAGCATTTCGGCGTCGTTGCCGCTGTCGCCGATGGCGACGCATTGCTGCGGCGAAAGATCCCAGCGCTTGAGCAAACGGCTGATGCCGTTGGCTTTATGCAGGCCAGGGATAATCAAATCGACAAAGCCAAAGCCGCTGGTGACCGGCTTCATGATGCCGTCGAGCGACACGTGCAGTTTATCAATCAGCTGTGGGATCTCGCTGTCCGGCAGGTTGAGAGAGAATTTAAACAGCGTATCGTCGATGGCGTGATAGTCGCTCACCCGCTGTAGGCGATGGTAGTGCTTCGACATCAGCTCAACAAAGGCGTCCGGAGCTTTATCGCTGACGTAGGCGCTCTGCAGGCCGCAGGCGACAAAGTTGAGCTGCGGATCTTTGAGCAATTCGCCAATCACCACTTGTGATTCGTGGCGGGTCAGTTCGCCGTGGAACAGCTGCGTGTCATGTTCATAAACCAGAGCGCCGTTTTCTGCGACGAACGAAATCTGCTCGCGGATCTCCGGGAAGAAGGAGATCAACTGATAGTACTGGTTGCCGCTGGCGACAACAAATTCAATGCCGCGCTGCTGCAACTGGGCGAATTGCGCCAGAAACCGTGAGCGATCGTAGGTTTTGGCGTCATTGAGAAAAGTTCCGTCCATATCGGTGACGATAACTTTAACGGTCATAAGGGGATGCTCCTGGCTTAACTTCGACCAGTAACATTCTAATTACAATGTGATGGGGAGCACAAATTTATTTCGAATGAAAGTTCAGGCATTCAGAAAATGCCGGAAGGGCATGTCTTTTCCGGCCTGCAGAACAGGGTTGGCCCGCTAAGCATAGCGCCAGCGGGCACGAAGGATTACAGCGTATGTTCGGTACGGGCGATGATATCGTCCTGGGTATCCGGCGACAGGGCGGTGAAGAACGCCGAGTATCCAGCGACGCGGACCACTAAATCGCGGTACTGGTCAGGATGTTTCTTGGCTTCCAGCAGCGTGTCGCGCGACACGATGTTGTACTGGATATGCCAGCCTTTGTGCACCTCGAAGAAAGTGCGCAGCAGCACCATCAGCTTCT
>ERZ834859.1912-NODE-1912-length-20278-cov-5.738713_pt1 | contig 20278 bp, 17 predicted proteins | sample MGYA00519947_ERZ834859 | MGnify/ENA primary metagenome ERZ834859 (study PRJEB31850, sample SAMEA3708763) | human gut metagenome | biome: human gut; feature: human-associated habitat; material: faeces | place: China | collected 2014 ...
ATGTCGTTTTAGGTAGTAAAAGTACAAAACAAATCCCGAACGGCAAACCGGGGTTCGCAATAATTTTGTATTTTAGCGACGTATTTAAACCTACAATGTATGAAGAAGATGATTCTGAGCGCCGTGATGCTGGTTTTCGCAGCCTCCGGCCGTGCACAGGAGGCGGGTGCCGCAAGTCCTACGGAACATAACGAGTGGCTGACCACGTTCGAGGCCGTCGCGGTGGATGCCGACCTGGATATCAAATTCGTGAAAGTCCCCGACACCGAGGCCCCCAAGATCGTATACGACACGAAAGGCTCCTATACTTCGAAATTTCGCGCCGAGGTGAAGGACAAAACCCTGCGTATCAGCGAGAAGTATGATTCGCGCCGTCCCGACCGCACCCAGGTGACGGTCTATTACAATACGTTGCAGTCCGTTTCGCTGTCGGGCGCCGCAGCCGTGTTCGAGGGAACGGTGGATGCGGTGCTGCTCGACCTGACCCTGGGGCGCAAGGCGTCGCTCACGGCGGCGTTCGATGTCAAAGACCTCAGGATGGAGCTCACGGGCGGCAGCAGCGCGACGCTCACCGGCAAGGCGGGCTACCTGACGCTGTTCGCCTCCACGGGCAGGGTCGCGGCCTCGGGGCTGGAGGTGATGTCGGCCGAGGTCAATGCCCAGAGCAAGGCCGACGTGTCGCTGTGGATCACCGACCGGTTCATCGGCAAGACCACGACCAACGCCCGTATTACCTATAAGGGGCAGCCTGCCGTCGTGCGCGGCGGCGCCAAGTTCATGGGCGGTGAGATCAGCCACGTAGAATAGTCTCATGGAACAATAATGCGAAGGGGGCTTCCGGATTCCGGGCGGACGATACCGCCGGGAAAGTCGCCGGGGCTGTCCGAACTGCTATGAAGGGATTTCTGGAGGAGGTGGCCGCCGACCTGTATGCGCGCTATGGCGAGGGACTGTCCGATCGGGCGGTGCTCTTCCCGTCGCGGCGTGCGCGGTTGTTTTTCGTCGATGCCCTGGGGCGTATCGCCGGGCGGCCGATGTGGCAGCCCGAATGGGTGACGATCAACGACCTGACGGGCGAAATATCGGGGCTGCATACGGGCGACCGCGTGCGGCTCATCACCGAGCTCTACAAAGTCTACTCGGCCTACCACAACGAACCTTTCGACAAGTTCTATTTCTGGGGCGACATGCTCCTCACGGACTTCGATACGATCGACAAATACCTGATCGACGCGCAGATGCTGTTCCGCAACATCTCGGAGATCAAGGAGATCGAAGCCGATATTTCCTACCTCACGCCCGCGCAGCTGCGCATCCTTTCGTTCTGGTCCTCGTTCGGCGAGCAGGCCGACCTTTCGGAGGAGAAACGCCGTTTCCTGGCGATCTGGAAGACCCTCGGCCCCATCTACCGCCGCTTCCGGGAGCGTCTCTCGTCGCTCGGCATCGCCTACAACGGCATGGTGCAGCGCGCCGCCGCCGACCGCATCCGCGGGGGCGGGTTCGCCTTCCCCGAGCCCCGGCGTTATGTCGTGGCGGGGTTCAACGCCCTTTCCGAGTGCGAGAAGCGCCTTTTCGGGTTCCTCGCCACGGCGGCCGAAACCGATTTTTACTGGGACTACGACTCCTATTATAAGGACGACCCCGAACAGGAGGCGGGTATGTTCGTGCGTTCGAACGTGGCGCAGTTCCCGCCCCGCACGGAACTTCGGCACGACAACATGCGGGGGGAGAAGCAGATCGTGTCGGTCGCCGCCGTCTCGAACGCCGTGCAGTGCAAATATGCCGCGGCGATCCTCGCCGGCCTTGCCCGCCGCCGCAGGGAGGAAGACCCCGGCATCGCCGCGGGCGCCAGGCCCGCGCTGGGCAAGGAGACCGCCGTGGTGCTTACCGACGAGAACCTGCTGCTGCCGCTGCTGTACGCCCTGCCCGCCGACATCGGACGGGTGAACGTGACGATGGGCTTCCCCCTGCGGCAGAGCCTGGCCTACACGTTCGTCGAGCGTCTGGTGGAGTTGCAGAACCACCGCCGCCGCAAGGGCGACGGCTGCACGTTCTACCATGCCGACGTCGCCGGCATCCTCGCACACCCCTATGTGGCCGAGTGCGACGCCGCACTCACGCGCACGATGCACGAGGAGATCGTCCGCGACCGCCGCATTTCGGTCGATGCCGCGTGGCTGGGCCGCAATGAACTGCTGAAACGGATCTTTACGCCCGCCGCGACGTGGCGCGAGTTGTCCGACTACATGCTGGACGTGGTCGCCGCCGTGGCGCGCCAGCCCTACGAGGGTGACGATGCACGGCAGCGGGTCGAATTCCTGGCGGTCATCGCCGAGCAGGTCACCAAGTTGCGCAACTCGCTCGACGAGTGCGATATCGACCTTACGGCCGAGGTCTACACCTCGCTGCTGCGCCGGCACTTGCAGACGCTGCGCATCCCGTTCGAGGGCGAGCCGCTGGAGGGCATCCAGATCATGGGGATCCTCGAGACCCGCAACCTCGATTTCGAAAACGTCATCATCCTTTCGATGAACGACGACAATTTCCCCGGCAACCATATGGCGCAGGCGTCGTTCATCCCCTACAACCTGCGTGCGGCCTACGAGCTGCCCACGCCCGAGCACCACGAGGGCGTCTATGCCTACTATTTCTACCGTCTGATCCAGCGCGCCAAGACCGTCCACATGCTCTATTGCTCGCACGCCGACGACAAGTCGACGGGCGAGCCGAGCCGCTATATCTACCAGTTGGACTACGAGAGCGGCTTCGACGTGCGCAAGGTCGAAGTGGGGGTGGACGTCAACCTGGCCGAAACGGCGCCGATCGAGGTGCCCAAGGACGACGGGGTGATGGCCCGGCTGGAGCGTTTCGTCGACGCCCAAAGCCCTGCGACGCTCTCGCCGACGGCTTTTTTCCGCTATGTGGCCTGCCCCTTGCGCTTCTATTTCCATTCCATAGCCCGCTTGGAGGCCGATGACGAAATTTCCGAGGAGGTCGACGCCCCGATGTTCGGAACGATCCTCCATGCCGCCGTGCAGACGCTTTACGCCCGCATCGCGGGGGAGGCGCATCCCGGTGAAACCCTGCGTGCGATGATCCGTACGGGCGAAGTGGCGCAGGCGGTCGAGGCGGCCATCAACGAGAACTATTTGCAGGATAAACATGCCACGGCCGAGGATTATTCGGGTAACCTGTTGCTGGTGAAAGACATCGTGATCCGTTACCTGCGGGGCGGGGTGATGCCCTACGACGTTGCGCACGATGCTTTCGCCGTGTCGGGGCTGGAGGAGCCCGTAGCCTATCCGTTCCGCTTCCGCGCGGGCGGGCGCGACCTGGAGATGAAATTCGCCGGCATCGCCGACCGTATCGACACGCTCGACGACGGGGCGCTGAGGGTGGTGGATTACAAGACCGGTGCGCCGCACCTCGAATTCGACGGTGTGGAGAGCCTGTTCACGGGCACGGGCAAACAACGCCTTTCGAACATCCTGCAAACGCTGCTCTACGCGATGATGCTGCACCGGTCGCGCGGCTGCGACGTCGAACCGGCACTCTATTACGTCCGCAACATGAACCGCCCCGGCTATTCGCCGCAGCTGGACGACAAGCAAACGGGGGTGAAGGGGGCGCGCTATACGCTTTACCGCGAGCGTTTCGAGGAACTGCTGCGCGCGCAGCTCGCCGAACTCTACGACACCTCGGTTCCGTTCCGCCAGTGCGAGGATGCCGATACCTGCAAGTACTGCGATTTCAACGTGATCTGCAAGCGCTGACCGGCTGTGTCGTGACGGGGGCGGACGAGTTCCGCTGCCGGATGGTGATTACTCCCGGAAATTACATGGCTCGGTTGTGGAAGATCGGCCGGATGGATGCTGTTGGGGACGGCGCGGAGGAATGAGTGCGTCCGGCAGCGGGTGCCGGGTGTCGGGTGCCGGGTGTCCGGCAGCGGGTGCCAGAGGCCGGTGCAGGATGCCGGATACAGGATGCCGGGAACGGCCTGGGCGGCGATGGTCAGAGCGTTACCCTGAAATAGGCCGCTCCGCTGCGGCGGGCCGCTTCGAGCCCGATTTCGGAGTCCTCGAAGATCAGCGTTTCCTGCGGCGTGCAGCCCTCGCGGCGCATGGCCTCCAGGAAACAGTCCGGGGCGGGCTTGCTGTGCTCGACGTCGGCGCCCGAGAGTATGCCGTCCACGGAGCCGTTCGGCCCTTCGCCGGGCTCGGGGGTGACTGTTGCGTGTGCCGGCGTACCTGCATCTATCGTTGCCGTGCCGGCTGTCCGGAGCCATGCCTCATCCGCACCTGTCATGTCTCTGCCCGCCGCACCCGAGGTTGCCGCACCCGTGCTCCCCGTCCGCTGTCCCGCGACCGTGATCCCAAGGTGGCGCATGGCGTTGTCTATGTTGGCGCGGCTGCCTGTCGATACGATCCATACGCGGCCGCCCTGCGCCCGGAACTGCCTGCAGAACTCCCACAGCGGGCGGTTGAGCCGCACGGTGTCGAAGAACGCGGGGTAGAGCGCGATCTTGCGCAGCCGCAGCCGCTCGCGCTCCCCGGGGTCGGCGATGCCGTAACGGGTCAGGAACTCGTTGCACCGCATACCGAAATACTTTGCCGCATACTCCTCCTCGGTGAGCGTATAGCCCGCCTCGCGCAGTGTGGCCACATAGGCGAGCGTATTGGCGCGCCGCGTGTCGGCCAGCGTGCCGTCGAAGTCGAGCAGGATGAGTCGGATTTGCATGACGGGCTACTTTTTCCCGGCCAGTTCGTAACTGCGGGCGATCAGCGGGGCGATTTCCCCGAAGGGTACGCTGCCGTCCAGCCGTACGGTGAGCCACGTGCGTTTATTCATATGGTACCCGGGGAAATAATGTTCGAAGTCCAGCGACCGCGCCATGGTCTCCGCATCGGCCCGGATGTCGAGAATCTCTGTCCGCCCCTCGTCCGCGAGGCCGAGTTTGCCGGCCTGCACCGTCAATATCACGGCATACCATTTGGCGTTGTCCTGCCGCCGGAAAACGGCGTAGTCCGGGAATTTCTCCCAGAGGAACTCCGGTTCGCCGCCCCATGAGGCACGGATATAGCGGATTGTGCGGAGCGTTTCTTCGCTGCGGAAAATTTCTTCGCGCGCAAAGCCGAAATCCTTTGTCCAGTCGTTTCCCATCTCCTTTGTTTTTAGTCGAACGACTGCATGCCCGACTGCGCGATGCGCATCAGGCGCTGGTATTCGGTGGGGGTGAGTTCCATGAAGAAGTAGTGGATCGGATCGACGCGCATGCCGTTCAGCCGCACTTCGTAGTGGAGGTGGGGCGAGAGCGAAAGGCCCGTGTCGCCCGAGAGGGCGATGATCTCGCCGCGGCTCACGCGCTGGCCCTTGCGGACGTTGATCTTCGAGAGGTGGCTGTACGAAGTCTCGTAGCCGTTGCCGTGGTCGATCACGACCGTCTGCCCCGACGTGGAGTTGCGCAGCGCCACGTCGCGCACCACGCCGTCGGCCGTGGCGAAGACGCGCGACCCCTCGGGGATGGTGTAGTCCACGCCCTGGTGCGATTGCAGGGTCTTGTAGAAGGGGTGTATGCGCATGCCGTACGAGGCCGTGAGCAGCGTCAACTGCTTGTTTATCACGGGCTGGATGGCCGGGATGTTGTTGCAGCCGCTGCCCGCCGAGTCGATGAGCGCCTGCAGGTCGAGGTACGAGGCGTTCAGCTCGTCGAGCCGCTTCTCCATGTCGGCGACCCGTTCGCGCAGTTCGAGCTTGAGCCGCCGCGACGAACGGTTGAAGATGTTTTCGTAGGTGACGGCCTGCCGGCGTTCGTATTCCGAATCGAAGTCGTAGGGATCCGATTCGAAGAGGATGCGGAAGACGTTGCGGTCGCGCGCGGAGAGGTTGTGCATGACGGTCGTGAGCGAGTCGTACCGCTGGGTGAGTGCGGCGTATTCGCGGCGCAGGCGGTCGGTCGAGTGTTTGAGCTCGTACTCCACGGGGGTGTCGAAGAAGAGCGAGAACCCGACGTAGTAGAGCACGGCGACCCCGGCCCACACGAAAAAGTGCACCGTCGCGCGTATGATGTTCTGTTTGCGGCGCTTACGCCTGCGGAGCCGCTCCAGGTCTTTCTTTCCTGCCATGTCAGAGCTTTTCGAAGTTCGTATCGCGCATCTTCTCCATGAGTGCGTCGTATTCCGCGGCGGTCATGTTGCGGTTGAAATAGTTGATCGGGTTCACCGGCATGCCCTTGTGGATCACCTCGTAGTGGAGGTGGGGGCCCGAGGAGATGCCCGTATTGCCCGTTTCGGCGATGACCTGCCCGCGGGCGACCCGTTCGCCCGGCTGCACGAGGATTTTGCTCAGGTGCGCGTAGCGGGTCTTGTAGCCGAATTCGTGGTTCAGCAGCACCATGCGCCCGTATCCGCCGTTGCCCCCCGAGGAGGCGACCTCCACCACGGCGTCGCCCGTGGCGTAGACCGGCGTGCCGCGGTCGCAGCCCAGGTCGATGCCCTTGTGGGGGCGGATATACCCCAGCACGGGGTGCATGCGCCGCATGTTGAAGGCGCCGATATGGTCGTTGTGCAGCGCCGAGCGGTCGATGGGCCATATGGCCGGGATCGCCGACGACATCTTCTCCTTGTCGCGGGCGAATGCCTGCAATTCGTCGAACGACACCGATTCGAGGTAGAGTATGCGGGCCAGCGCATCGAGCTGTTTCCAGGTGCCGACCATCAGCGGGGCGAAGTCGTCCCCGGCCATCGCGGCGTATTTGGTGTCGGGATAGGGCTGCCACACGCCGTCGAGGGTCATCGTGTCGGTCGAGAAGAGCGAGCGGTAGACGTAGTTGTCGCGGTGGCGGATTTCGTCCACGCGCCGCTGCGAGGTGCGGATGCGGTCTTGCAGGATGCGGTACTTGATCACCAGGTCGCGGTTGTCGCGGATGATGCGGTACATCTTGGGGGTGTAGAAGAAGTACGAGAAGAGCACGTTGGCGATCGAGACGAGGATGAAGCCGATGAGTATTTTCCGGATCAGGCGGTAGGTGCGCAGGCGGAAAGGTGCCGTGACCACGTCGCGCGTCAGCGCCTGCGCTTCCTGTGTCAGCGCCTGCGTGTCGAATCTCTGCCCTTTTTGCTTCATTGCGGAAAAAACTCCGGTTAATAGGATGCAAATTTAACTTTAATTGTGTAATTTTGCAACCCGAAATCACAAACGTGGAAATCGGATAAAATCTTATATATGGAATCGAATAAAATTCGCCAGGCCTTTCTGGACTTCTTCGAGAGCAAGGGCCATGTGATCGTGCCTTCGGCACCGATGGTCGTCAAGGGGGATCCCACGCTGATGTTCACCAACGCGGGCATGAACCAGTTCAAGGATATTTTCCTGGGCAATGCGCCCCGCAAATATCCGCGTGCGGCCGACACCCAGAAGTGTCTGCGCGTTTCGGGCAAGCACAACGACCTGGAGGAGGTGGGGCATGACACCTACCACCATACGATGTTCGAGATGCTGGGCAACTGGTCTTATGGCGATTACTTCAAGAAAGAGGCGATCGAATGGGCGTGGGAGCTGCTCCACGGCGTCTACAAACTTCCCGCCGACCGCATGTACGCCACGGTTTTCGAAGGCTCCGAGGAGGACGGCGTGCCCTTCGACCAGGAGGCCTACGACTACTGGAAGCAGTTTCTGCCCGAAGACCATATCATCCGCGGCAACAAGCACGACAATTTCTGGGAGATGGGCGAGACCGGCCCCTGCGGCCCCTGCTCGGAGATCCATTTCGACCTGCGCGACGAGGCGGAGATCGCCTCCAAACCGGGACGCGGGATGGTCAATGCGGGCCATCCGCAGGTGATCGAGATCTGGAACCTCGTGTTCATGCAGTTCAACCGCAAGGCCAACGGCTCGCTGGAGGAGCTTCCGGCGCGCAACGTCGATACCGGCATGGGCTTCGAGCGCCTCTGCATGATCCTCCAGGGCAAGAAATCGAACTACGACACCGACGTGTTCCAGCCTACGATCCAGCGTATTTCGCAGCTTTCGGGCAAGACCTACGGCGCCGACGCGAAGTGCGACGTGGCGATGCGCGTCATCGCCGACCACCTGCGTGCCATCGCCTTCTCGATCGCCGACGGGCAGCTGCCGTCGAACGTCAAGGCCGGCTATGTCATCCGCCGCATCCTGCGCCGCGCCGTGCGCTACGGCTATACCTACCTCGGCTTTACGGAGCCTACGATCTGCCGGCTGGTTCCCGGACTGGTGGAGCAGATGGGCGGCCAGTTCCCCGAGCTGAAGGCCCAGCAGGCGCTGATCGAAAAGGTCATCGAGGAGGAGGAGGCCTCGTTCCTGCGTACGCTGGCCACGGGCATCAGCCTGCTGGACGGCGTGGTCGAAAAGACCCGCAGGGAAGGGCGCGAGCTGATCTCGGGCAAGGACGCCTTCGAACTTTACGATACGTTCGGGTTCCCGATCGACCTGACGGAGCTCATCGCCCGCGAACAGGGCGTCGGCGTCGACCTGGCAGCCTTTGAAACCGAGTTGCAGGCACAAAAGGAGCGTTCGCGCAACGCCGCGGCCGTCGATACCGACGACTGGGTGGAGTTGTTCCCCATTCGCGAGAGCGTCTTCACGGGCTACGACACGCTGACCGAGCGGGTGAAGATCGCCCGTTACCGCCGCGTGACCTCCAAAGGCAAGACCTCCTACCAGCTGGTCTTCGACCGCACGCCGTTCTACGGCAATTCGGGCGGCCAGATCGGTGACATCGGCTATATCGAGAATGCCAACGAGCGCATCGCCGTCGTGGCTACCGAAAAGGAAAACGGACTGATTATCCATATCGTCAAGGAGCTTCCCGAAAACCCTGCGGCCGAGTTTACGGCCGTCGTGGACGCTGCCAAACGCCAGGCCGCGGCCAACAACCACACCGCGACGCACCTCATGCACGAGGCGCTGCGCAAGGTGCTGGGATCGCACGTCGAGCAGAAGGGTTCGATGGTGACGCCCGAGATCCTGCGCTTCGACTTTTCGCATTTCCAGAAGATGACCCCCGCCGAGCTGCGCCAGGTCGAGATGCTCGTCAACCGCGCCGTCCGCGCCAACTATCCGTTGGAGGAGAACCGCGAGGCCACCAAGGAGGAGGCCGAGAAATGCGGTGCCATGATGCTCTTCGGCGAGAAGTACGGCGACAAGGTGCGCATGGTGCGCTTCGGTACGTCGGTCGAGCTCTGCGGCGGCACGCACACCAGCGCCACGGGTAACATCGGGTTCTTCAAGATACTGACCGAGAGCGCCATCTCGGCCGGCGTGCGCCGCATCGAAGCCGTCACGGGCGAACAGGCCGAGAAGATCATCTACGCCGCCGAGGATACGATGCGCGACATCAGCGAATACCTCCACAACCCGCAGGTGCTGCAGGCCGTAAAGAAGATGTTCGAGAGCAACGAGACGCTTTCGAAGGAGGTCGAGGCCATGCGCCGCGAGCAGGTCGCACAGTGGGCCGAGAAGATCATCTCCTCGACGCCCGAGCGCCACGGGGTGCAGCTCATCGCCACGCAGACCGACCGTACGCCCGAGTTCGTCAAAGACCTGGCCTATAACCTGCGTGCCCGCTCCCCGAAACTGGTGTTCGTGCAGGGGGCGGTCAACGACGGCAAACCCATGCTGACGGTGATGCTCGGCGACGAGATCACGGCCCAGGGCGTGAACGCCGGTGCCGTGGTGCGCGAGGCTGCGAAACTGATGCAGGGCGGCGGCGGCGGACAGGCGTTCTTCGCCACGGCGGGCGGCAAGAACCCCGACGGGCTGCAGGCCGCCATCGACAAGGCCGTGGAGCTGATTATGGCCCAGGTAAAGTAAAAGAATAGTTAAAAACCGGATAATTATGAATAACAAGGTATTACTGATGATCCTCGACGGCTGGGGCAACGGCCGCCACGACAAGGCCGATGTCATTTCGACCGTCCATCCCGAATATATCTCGGCCATGACGGCGAAATATCCCCATGCCGAGCTGCGCACCGACGGCGAGAACGTCGGCCTGCCCGACGGCCAGATGGGCAACTCGGAGGTCGGGCACCTCAATATCGGCGCCGGCCGCGTGGTCTACCAGGATCTGGTGAAGATCAACCGCGCCTGCCGCGACAATTCGATCCTGGAGAACCCCGAGGTCAAGGCAGCGTTCGAACATGCCAAAAAGAACGGCGTGAACATGCATTTCATGGGCCTCGTGTCGGATGGCGGCGTGCACTCGTCGCTCGAGCACCTTTTCAAGCTGTGCGACATCTCGGCGGCCTACGGCCTCGAAAATACCTTCGTGCACTGCTTCATGGACGGCCGCGACACCGACCCGCACAGCGGCAAGGGGTTCGTCGCCGACCTCGAAAAGCACCTCGCAGCCACGACGGGCAAGATCGCCACGGTGATCGGGCGCTACTACGCGATGGATCGCGACAAGCGCTGGGAACGTGTCAAGGTCGCCTACGACGCGCTGGTCAGCGGCATCGGCGAGCGTTCGTCGGACATGGTCGAAGCCGTCCAGAAATCCTATGACGAGGGCGTTACGGACGAGTTCATCAAGCCTTTCGTGCGCATCGACGAGAACGGGCAGCCCGTCGGCATGATCCGCCCCAACGACGTGGTGGTCTTTTTCAACTACCGCAATGACCGCGCCAAGGAGCTGACCATCGTGCTGACGCAGGAGGACATGCCCGCCGAGGGGATGCACACCATGCCCCTCTACTATTGCTGCATGACCCCCTACGATGCCAAGTTCACGGGGCTGCACATCCTCTTCGACAAGGACAACGTGCCCAACACCATCGGCGAGTTCGTTTCGAAGCAGGGCTTGCGGCAGCTGCGCATCGCCGAGACCGAGAAATATGCCCACGTGACGTTCTTCCTGAACGGCGGCCGCGAGGCGGAGTTCGCGGGCGAAGACCGCATCCTCGTCGCGTCGCCCAAGGTGGCCACCTACGACCTGCAACCCGAGATGAGCGCTCCGGAAGTCGCTGACAAACTGGTTGCTGCACTCGGTGAGCGGAAGTTCGACTTTATCTGCCTGAATTTCGCCAACGGCGACATGGTCGGCCATACGGGCGTCTACGATGCCATCGTGAAGGCCGTGAAGGCCGTCGACGGGTGCGTCGCCAAAGTTGTCGAGGCTGCTAAGGAGAACGGTTACGAGGTCGTCATGATCGCCGACCACGGCAATGCCGACAACGCTGTCAATGCCGACGGTACGCCCAATACGGCGCATTCGCTCAACCCCGTGCCCATCGTGGTCGTTTCCGACCGCGTGAAGTCGGTGCACGACGGCATCCTGGCCGACGTCGCGCCGACGGTGCTCAAGTTGATGGGGCTGGAGCAGCCCGCCGAAATGACCGGCAAGGCGCTCGTGGAGATGAAATAGCCTGCCTTTTTAATAAAACACCCCGGAATCTACATTCCGGGGTGTTTTTTGTCAGGGGTGACGTGTCGGGATAAACCCTTATTTGGAGCGTGGCAAATTCCGGGAATTAAAAAAGCGTTTGCTGCTGCGCAGATGCAGGCCGGTAGAACTCCATCCGGGTGGCTATGCCCAGCTTTGCGCACAGGTTGCGGAACGTGTCGTCCAGCGCCCGGCAGTTCGGGCCGAAGCATTCGTAGCGGTTGCCGAAACAGGCTTCGTAACGTGCTTTCAGCCCGGGGAACCCGCGCTCCAGGGCGGCATGGAAATGCTCCCTCGACCCGCTGCGGAGCGTCACGCCGAACATCGGGAGGATATACGACGCCCCCGCGTCCTTCGCCCGGCGGACGATGGCTTCGACATTTTCCCGCGTGTCGTTGATCAGCGGCAGCAGCGGCATCATCGTGACACCCGTATAAATGCCCTTGGCAGCCAGTGCCGCCATCGCGTGGAACCGCTCCGAAGAGGCCGGGGCGCCGGGTTCCGTGCGGACGCTGAGCGCGTCGTCGGCACAGGTCACGGTGAAACTCACCGCCGCGTAGGTGGCGGAAATTTCCTGCAGGATGTCGGCGTCGCGCTCCGCCAGGGAGCTCTTGGTGATGACATGCACCGGGAAGCGCTCGTCGGCGATCATGCCCAGTGCCCGGCGTGTCAGCCGCAGCTCGCGCTCGACGGGCATGTAGGGGTCGTTCATCGACCCCGTGCCGATCGTGGCGCGTTTTTTCCGCCGGGCACGCAGCTCGGCGGGCAGCAATTCCAGCGCGTTGCGCTTCACGGCTATCTGGGCGATGTCCCCGATCCCGTAGCAGTCGCTGCGCGTGTCGCAGTAGATGCACCCGTGCTGGCATCCCCGGTAGAGGTTCATGTTGTAGGCGATGCCGAACCACCGATCGGCCGTCCGCAGCTTCGAGAGGATCGTTTTGGTTTCGATATACCGCATGGGCGGGTCAGTAGAGCTCGATGAACTCGTAGGCGTTGCCTACGGCCGCCAGGTAACGCAGGAACTCCTCACGGGAGATCACCACCGTCGCCCGGTTGTCGTTGGGGTGGAACGAGTAGGCCGGCAGCCGTTGCAGGCTGGCGTCGAGGAACAGGTGCACGTGCCTGGCCGGGTCGTTGATCAGCCCGAAGGGCGACACCGAACCGGGACGCAACCCCAGCCAGCGCTCCATGCGCTGCTCCGAAGCGAACGACAGTTTGCCCTGCCTCAGGCGGTGTTCCAGGTCGTGGATGGCCAGGTTCCGTTCGCAGTCGAAACATACGAGGTAGTGGCGGTTGCCTTTGTGGTTGCGGAAAAAGAGGTTCTTGCAGTGCTTCGACCCGTCGTCGCGCCAGTAGCGGCGTGCGGCCTCGATGGTCGGTGCCTCGGGGTGTTCGTACCACGTGTAGGCGATGCCGCGGGCGTCGAGCCAGTCGAAAACCCGCTGCCGGCGTTCGTCCGGCGTCGGGGCGGCCGTTGCGGCGCCGGGGCTTGCCGTTTCCATTCCTTCCATGGCTATCGGGCCTTGCAGAATTCTTCGATATTCTCCGCGATGCAGCCTACCAGCACGTCGATGGCTTCGCGCGGCGACCATGCGTTGTGGGGCGAGAGCAGCAGCCGGTCGGGTTCGCGGATGCCCAGCAGCGGGTTATCCGCGGCCAGCGGCTCGCGCGAGAATACGTCGAGCGCGGCGCCTGCGACCGATCCCCGGTCGAGGGCTTCGGCCAGTGCCGCCTCGTCGACGATCCCGCCGCGGGCGACGTTCACGAGGATGGCCGATTGCTTCATCACGGCCAGCTCCGGGGCACCGATCAGCCCCCGCGTGTGGTCGTTCAGCGGCGCGTGCACCGAGACCGTGTCCGCCCAGCCCAGCAGTTCGGGAAGCGACACGGCGGGGTAGGGCTCTTCGCGCACGGCGCCCGAAGTCGAGGTGTAGCGTACCTCGCAGCCGAAGGCCGCGGCGAGCCGCGCCACTTCGTGCCCGATGGCGCCGAGCCCCACGATGCCCCACTTCGAGCCGTAGAGCTGGTGCGTGGGTTTGGCGAAGTGGAACTGCTGCCCGGCGGCCGAGTAAGCGCCGCTCTTGACATAGCGGTCGTAGTAGACGATGTGCCGCCGCAGGGCGATGGCCGCCCCGAGGGTGGTTTCGGCTACGGAGTGCGTCGAGTAGCCCGCGGCGTTCCTGACGGCGATGCCCAGCTCGGCCGCGGCGTCGAGGTCGATGTTGTTCATGCCCGTGGCGGCTATGCAGATCAGGCTCAGCCCGGGGAGTGCGGCGAGCGTCTGGCGGCGCATCACGACTTTGTTGGTGATGACGATTTCGGCATCGCGGCAGCGATCCGCGACCTCGTCCGGCGCGGTCGTGCTGTAACCCGTGTACCGACCCAGCTCGTGCAGGCGGGTCAGGTCGGCACCCCCGAGGGTGTACTCGTCCAGAAATACGATGTTAGGTTTCATTGGCGTATGTGTTTATGGTTTTGTTGTCAGTCCATTTCCCCGATCAGCGTGCGGATCGCCACCGAGGCGCAGCCGATGCCGAACAGCGCCGGGATGTAGGAGATCGTGCCGACGTTCGACTTCTTGTTCTGCTCGTCGCAGAGGATCATCGCCCCCTCGCGCATCGCCTCGGGCGAGAATACCGCCTTGAAGCCGCTGCGGACGCCCAGTTTGTGCAGCCGCTTGCGGAGCATGTGCGCCAGGGGGCAGTGGTGGGTCTTCGAGATGTCGGCGATCTCCATCTTCGTGGGGTCGGTCTTGGCGCCGGCGCCCATCGAGCTGACCAGCGGCAGCGAACGGTCGAGGGCGCCCTTTATCAGCGCCAGCTTGGGCGAGAGGGTGTCGATGGCGTCCACCACGAAATCGTATGCGGCGGCGTCGAGCAGCGTGTAGGTCTCCTCGTCCCGGATGTAGCGGTTGACGATGGTCAGCCCGATCGCGGGGTTGATGTCCCGCAGCCGGTCGGCGAGCACCTCGGCCTTCTGCCGGCCTACGGTCGAATGCAGGGCCACCAGCTGGCGGTTGATGTTGCTCGGCGCCACGGCGTCGGCGTCGGCGATGGTCATGCGTCCCACGCCCGCCCGGGCGACCATTTCGGCGGCATAGGCGCCTACGCCGCCCAGTCCCACGACGAGCACGTGCGCCTGCCGGAGCAGGTCGAGTTTTTCCTTGCCGAGCAGCAGCTCGGTGCGTTCAAGCCAGTTATCCATTTTGCGGGGCGAATATCCGTTCATAATTTTCGGTCGTCGCCCGTTTCAGGGCTTCGACGGTGGTGCCTCTCACCGCTGCCGCGTGCGCGTAGACCTCTTCGATGCCGGTGTCGCTGTCGTCGGTTTCGAGGAAGAGTTGCCCGGGGGGCGTTTCGCGCAGCGCCTCCATGGTCTTGGGCGACGAGAACGTCCGCACGCCGAACGAGAGGTAGTAGCCTTTCTCCAGTGCGCGGCGTGCCTGCTCGGGCGAGCCGATGAACCCGTGGAAGATGACGGCACGGGGCTCGCGGGCGGCCAGTTCCAGCATGACGGGCTCGAAGGCCCTGACGCAGTGCAGCACTACGGGCAGCCGCCGTTCGCGCGCCAGCGCCAGCTGGGCGCGGAAGGCGGCCAGCTGGCGCTGCCGCCCGGCGCCGCGGGCGTAGTCGAGACCCGTCTCGCCGATGGCCTGTACGTCCGCCGGGAGCGTGCCGAGTGCGGCAATGTCCTCTTTGTCTGCGTCCCACGGGTGGATGCCGGCGGTGCGGAGCTCGATGCCCCGGCCTGTCGGGCGGTGGGTGTGTATGTTGACGAATTGGGCAGTCATTGCGACAAAAGTACAAATTTTAAGTAAATTAAAAAATAATAGATAATGCATACGGATTTTTCGGAAAAAATTCGTACTTTCGCACGCGAATTATGCTGTTAGCAGGCTAACAACAAAAACCGGCCCGAAATTTAACCCAAAAATATCCAAACATAACAATCAAAATCTTTAACCATGTCGAAAATCATTACACTACGCAAGGGTCTCGACATCAATCTCCGGGGAAAGGCTCAGGAGTCTTTGGCCGACGCGCCGCAGGCTTCGGAGTATGCCCTCTCGCCGCTCGATTTCGAAGGCGTGACTCCCAAGTTGCTGGTTAAGGTAGGCGATGAGGTGAAAGCCGGTACGCCGCTGTTCTTCAACAAGTACAGCGAGCGTGTCCTCTTCACGTCGCCTGTCAGCGGGACGGTTGCTGCCGTCAACCGCGGGGAGAAGCGCAAAGTGCTCTCCGTAACCGTAACGCCGGATGCCACGCAGAGCTACGAGGAGTTCGCCAAGCCCGACCTCCAGAAAGCGTCCCGCGAGGAGATTGTCGAACTGCTGCTCCGTTCCGGCCTCTGGCCGATGATCGTGCAGCGGCCCTACGGCATCATCGCCGACCCGAACGACACGCCGAAGGCCGTTTTCGTTTCCGCCTTCGACTCCGCGCCGCTGGCCCCGGATTACAACTTCGTGCTCCGCAACGAGCAGAAGAACCTCCAGGCCGGCATCGAGGTGATGCGCCGCCTCACGCCGGGCAAAGTGCACCTTTCGGTGCGTGCCAAGGCCGAGGGGCAGATGCCCATGCTCAAGGGTGCCGAGCTGCACACCTTCGCGGGCAAGCATCCCGCGGGCAACGTCGGCATCCAGATCCACCACATCGACCCCGTGAACAAGGGCGACGTCGTGTGGACAGTCAATATCCAGGATCTGGCCATCATCGGCCGCCTGTTCAACGAAGGCCGCGTCGACATGACGAAGATCATCGCCGTAGCCGGCTCTGAGATCGAAAAACCGCAGTACTGCCGCGTCGTCGCGGGCGCCAGGGTCGATTCGATCCTCCGGGGCAACGTGAAACCCCAAAAGGAGGGCGACCATGTACGCATCATCTCGGGCAACGTGCTCACCGGCACGAAGACCCCGGCCGACGGCTTCCTCGGTTTCTATGCCAATCAGCTTACGGTGATCCCCGAGGGCGACAAGTACGAGCTGCTGGGCTGGGCGATGCCCCGTTTCAACAAGTTCTCCGTATCGCGCTCCTATTTCTCGTGGCTCTGCCCGAAGAAGGCCTACGACCTCGACACCAACATGAACGGCGGCGAGCGCCCGTTCGTCGTGACGGGGCTCTACGAGCAGTACCTGCCGATGGACATTTACCCGATGTACCTGCTGAAGGCCTGCCTTGCCGGCGACATCGACAAGATGGAGAACCTCGGCATCTACGAGGTCGTAGAGGAGGATTTCGCCCTGTGCGAATTCGTAGACCCCTCGAAGATCGAGATACAGCAGATCATCCGCGACGGTATTAACTTAATGATTAAGGAGGCATAACGATGAGCGCATTACGCAATTTGGTAGATAAGATCAAGCCCACGTTCACCAAGGGTGGCAAGCTGGGCTTCCTGGAGTCGACGTTCGATGCGTTCGAGACATTCCTGTTCGTACCGAACACCACGACGCAGAAGGGCGCGCACATACGCGACTGCAACGACATGAAGCGTACGATGATCATGGTGGTCGTCGCCCTGATGCCGGCGCTCCTGTTCGGGTTCTATAACACGGGTTACCTGCATTTCCTCTCGCAGGGCGTACAGCCCGAATTCTGGGCTTCGCTCTGGTTCGGATTCCTCAAGGTGCTCCCCCTGATCGTCGTTTCGTACGTCGTGGGTCTGGGCATCGAGTTCGCATTCGCCCAGTTCCGCGGCCACGAGGTCAACGAGGGCTTCTTGGTGTCGGGTCTGCTGATCCCGATGATCATGCCGGTGGACATCCCGCTGTGGATGGTGGCGCTGGCCACGGCCTTCTCGGTCATCTTCGGCAAGGAGGTGTTCGGCGGTACGGGTATGAACGTCTTCAACCCCGCGCTGCTGGCCCGCGCCTTCGCGTTCTTCGCCTATACGCCCTCGATGTCGGGCGCTACGGTGTGGATCGCAGGGCTCTCCTCGGGCGAGGGCGTGGTGGACGGCTTCTCGGGCGCCACGGCACTCGAAAACCTGAGCACCACGGGCCAGATGGGCTACTCGGCCATGGATGCCTTCCTCGGTTTCATTCCGGGGTGTATCGGCGAGACCTCGACGCTGGCGATCCTCCTGGGCGCCGCGATCCTCTTGTTCACGGGCGTCGCTTCGTGGCGCACGATGGTTTCGGTATTCGTCGGCGGGCTGGCGATGGGCTATTTCTTCCAGGCGATCGGTGTGACGACCTATCCGGCATGGTACCACCTGATCATCGGCGGTTTCGCATTCGGTGCCGTCTTCATGGCCACCGACCCCGTGACCTCGGCCCAGACCAATACGGGCAAGTATATCGTGGGGCTGCTGACCGGTGCGCTGGCAGTGCTGATCCGCGTGGTCAACCCGGCCTATCCCGAGGGCATGATGCTGTCGATCCTCTTTATGAATGCGCTGGCTCCGCTGGTGGACTACTACGTGGTCGAGGCGAACATCTCGCGCAGAAAGAAACGTGTTAAACTGGCGAAATAGGGGAGATATATGGCAACGAAAAAATTCAAATGCACAGTCTGCGGCTATATCCACGAAGGGAAGGCCGCTCCCGAAACATGCCCCGTTTGCGCGGCTCCCGCTTCGGCGTTCGTCGAGATCGAGGACGCGAAGAAGAAGGGGATGCTGAGCGACAAGAACGGCAACGCATATATTATAATGTATTCGACCGTGATGGTCGTGATCGTGGCGACGCTGCTCGCCGTGGCGGCACTCTCGCTCCAGAAGCGCCAGTATGCCAACGAGCTGAACGAAAAGAAATCCTCGATCCTCTCGTCGCTCTCGGCGCAGGGGCAGAACTACGACACCTTCATCGACGCCTACGTCGTCGACGCCCGGGGCGAGAAAGTCGAGGGGCAGGACGTATTCGAACTGCTCAAGGACTTGCCGGGTGCTTTCGATGACGGCAAATTCCCCGTGTTCGAGGCCAAGGACGGCCGTGTGGTGATCCCGGTTACGGGTACCGGTCTTTGGGGCCCGGTCTGGGGTTATGTGGCGCTCGAAAAGGATATGGACACGATGGCCGGTATCATCATGGCCCACAAGGGCGAGACCCCGGGCCTGGGTGCCGAGATCGCCACGCCGAAATACCAGGCGCTGTTCGTCGGCAAGAAGATTTTCAAGGGCGACCAGTTCGTTTCCGTGAAGCTGCGTAAAGGCGGCGCACAGGATCCCGAGCATGAAGTGGATGCCATTTCGGGCGGTACGAAGACTTCGGACGGCGTGACGGCGATGCTTTACAACAGCCTGCACCACTACCTGCCGCTGCTCGAAGCCAAGCGCAAGGCCGCAATCGAGGATGTCGTGTTTGCCCCCGTGCGGGATGAGTCTAACGAAGAAAATGTAGGAAACAATGAGTAAGCAAGAAAAAGAGCCTTTGTTTTCGGCTAAGAATATGAAGTTCCTGACGGGGCCGTTCTCCGCGAACAACCCGGTCATCGTGCAGATCCTGGGTATCTGCTCGGCGCTGGCCGTCACCGTGCAGCTCAAGCCCGCCATCGTCATGGCCCTCTCCGTGACGGTCGTGACGGGTTTCTCGAACCTGGTGATGTCGCTGCTGCGCAACGGCGTGCCTTCGCGCATCCGCATCATCGTGCAGCTGGTGGTCATCGCCGCGCTGGTAATCCTGGTCGACCAGGTGCTCAAGGCCTTTGTCTTCGAGGTGTCGAAGCAGCTGTCGGTCTATGTCGGCCTTATCATCACCAACTGTATCGTGATGGGGCGCGCCGAAGCCTACGCCATGAAGTCGCCGCCGCTGGCGAGCTTTATGGATGGTATTGGCAACGGTCTCGGCTATGGCGCGATCCTGATTATCGTCGGCTTCCTGCGCGAGCTTATCGGTAGCGGCAAGCTGTTCGGTATCACGGTGCTGGAAACGGTGCAGAACGGCGGCTGGTATCAGCCGAACGGCCTGTTCCTGCTGGCGCCGAGCGCGTTCTTCATTATCGGTTTGCTGATCTGGGCCCTGCGTAGCTGGAAGCCTGAGCAGCAGGAAAAGGAGTAATCGGTGATGGCTCATTACATCAGCCTGTTTGTCCGCGCGGTGTTCGTTGAGAACATGGCGCTGGCCTTCTTCCTCGGGATGTGCACCTTTCTTGCGGTGTCGAAAAAGGTCTCCACCGCCTTCGGCCTCGGCGTCGCGGTGACGGTAGTGCTGGGGCTTGCCGTGCCAATCAATAACCTGGTCTATAACCTGGTGCTGCGCGACGGCGCGCTGGTTGAGGGGGTGGATCTCAGCTTTCTTAACTTCATCACCTTTATCGGAGTGATCGCCGCGCTGGTGCAGATCCTCGAGATGATCCTCGATAAGTACTTCCCGGCACTCTATAACGCGTTAGGGATCTTCCTGCCGCTGATTGCGGTGAACTGTGCGATTTTCGGCGGCGTGTCGTTCATGGTGCAGCGCGATTACAACTTCCCGGAGTCCATCGTCTACGGCTTCGGCTCCGGCATTGGCTGGATGCTGGCGATCGTGGCGATGGCGGGGATCCGCGAAAAAATGAAGTACGCCAACGTGCCCGCCGGTTTGCGCGGGTTAGGGATCACCTTTATCACCACCGGACTAATGGCGCTGGGCTTTATGTCCTTCTCCGGCGTGCAGCTATAAGGGCGAATAAGTATGGAAATTATTCTTGGCGTCGTGATGTTCACGCTGATTGTGCTGGTGCTGTCGGGGCTTATCCTGGCAGCGCGCTCAAAGCTGGTGAACGCGGGCGACGTGGTTATTGAGATCAATAACGAAGCGGATAAACAGATCCGCACCCCGGCGGGTGACAAACTGCTGAACACGCTGTCCAGCAACGGGATCTTCGTCTCCTCCGCCTGCGGCGGCGGCGGCTCCTGCGGCCAGTGTCGGGTAACTGTTAAAGAGGGCGG
>ERZ834859.1915-NODE-1915-length-20248-cov-3.121478_pt1 | contig 20248 bp, 15 predicted proteins | sample MGYA00519947_ERZ834859 | MGnify/ENA primary metagenome ERZ834859 (study PRJEB31850, sample SAMEA3708763) | human gut metagenome | biome: human gut; feature: human-associated habitat; material: faeces | place: China | collected 2014 ...
GCTCCACGATGGAGTCCAGCTCCTCGAACGTGAGGTTGAGCCGGTCGCCGTACTCGGCGGCCCAGCAGCCGGTGCAATGCAGGTTGCAGGCGCTCGTGGGGTCGAGCAGGATCGCATACGGGATGTTGCACTGATGTTTTTCGCGCATCCTTTCCTGGTGGGGCCATGCCAGGACGCTGCAGTCCACAATGAGCGTCTTGAGCAGCTTGGTGCGTACTTCGGGGTTGAGGTCGAAGATGCGCATCATGAGTCGGTACCAGTTATTGCGTTCGCGGATCGCGGTGTCGAAGGCTCGGCGTTGCGAGGGGAGCACATACTCGGGGACGAATTTGTCCACGAGCGTCATGATGGTGTCGATGTTCTTCTCGGGGTCCTCGTCGAGATAGTCGATGATTTTGTTGAGGGCCGCTCGTTCCGCCGCTTGTGTGAGTGCCATGCTGTTCCTTCTTTCGACGCACTGGAGGCGACGCGGGGCATGCCTACAGTTCGAGTCGCGAAGACGGAGGAACGACTCGCCGCGTCGCCTTGCCGTGAATAGTAACAGCTGTGGTATATTCTACAAATGTGGAATAAGCAACTGTGTCTATTCAACGAAGTGCAGATAGATGTGGGTTTTGCCTCAAAGGATACGAGCTGTGGAGGAGCAAAGGGTATGGATGGGTGTCGTTTGAGGATGGTCGAGGAGCGAGGTGCCTCAAAGGCGTCCGCGCCGTCCGCGTCCCAGTGCGAGCGGGTCGACCGTCGCGTGCTCCGCTCACGTGCGGCAATGGTCGCGGCGTTCGAGGACCTGTTGGCGGAGAAGGCCTACGAGGACATCACGGTCACCGACATCGCGCGTAAGGCCGATGTGGACCGCAAGACCTTTTACAAGCACTTCGGGTCGATCGACGGCCTGCTCGCTTATGTGCTCGACAGCCATATCGACGATATCGTGGAGAACACGCACGGGTTGCTGGCGTGCACGGGGGAAAGCGAGCAAGGCGGCTTTGCCGTGCGCATCCAGGTGTTTTTCGAGATGGTGAACAGGGCCATCATGGAGAATATCTCACTCAAGCGGCGCGTGTTCGAGTGCGTTCCCTTCGACCTGATGTTCACCTGCATCAAGCAGTCCATGTATGAGGAACTTGAGCGTTACTGCATGATCCCGGCGAGCGTGCGCTCCGATCAGCTCGACTATTATCTCTCGTTCGTGTTCGGCGGGATTTTGTCGGCGTACCGGCAATGGATCATGATGGGCGGCGATACCCCCATCGAGAACGTCTCGAGCGCGGCGAGCGCCCTGGTTGCCCGCGGCCTTTCCTCGCTCGAGGGGTTCGAGCCCGCCGAAAGCGGCCTCGCCCCGGGCGCTCCGCGCGCGGTGAAAGAGCTCGGGGCGTAGGCGCTTCGAGCTTTATTTGATGACGCGCACGCGATACATGGACGGAATCGTTCTCAGTGCTGCGATGGTGGCCTCGTCGAGGTGCTCGTCGGTGTCGAACATCGTGTATGCATTTTCGCCGGCGCTCTCGTTGACCATGCGCTGCACATTGGCGTTGTCTTTCGCGAGGACTGCGGTGATTTGGCCGATCATGTTGGGCACGTTTGCGTGCAGGCATCCGATGCGGCTCGCGGCCCGGGCCTTGCCCATGGAGCAGGTCGGGTAGTTGACCGAATGGGCGATGTTGCCGTTCTCGAGATAGTCCTTGAGCTCGGAGATGGCCATGTCCGCGCAGTTCGCCTCGGCCTCCTTGGTGCCTGCGCCTGAGTGCGTGGTGATGAAGGTCCGCGGCATGCGAACCGTCTTGGGCGTGGCGAAATCGCAGGCGAACCAGGAAAGCTTGCCGGCGCGCAGGGCGGCGTCGACCGCGTCCTCGTCGATGATGGATTCGCGTGCGAAATTGACGAGCACCGCACCGGGTGCGAGCAACTCGAGCTGGTCGGTCGAGATCATCCCGACGGTATCTGCCTTTGCAGGCACGTGCAAGGTGAGGTAGTCGCATCCGCGGCAGAGGTCCTCGAGCGTGCCCACGCGCTGGACCTCGCGATTGAGTGACCAGGCGTTCTCGACTGAGATGAACGGGTCGTAGCCAAAGACGTCCATGCCAAGCTCCACGCAGGCGTTTGCCACGCGGGACCCCACGTTGCCGAGGCCCACCACGCCCACGCGTTTGCCACGGATCTCGCGCCCCACGAATGCCTTCTTGGCCTTCTCGGCGTCCACGAGGATGTCGGGGTCGTCGGCGTTATCGCGCACCCATTGCATGGCTTGGACGATTCCGCGGCTCGACATGATCATCATGGCGATGACGATCTCCTTCACGGCGTTGGCGTTGGCGCCTGGGGAGTTGAATACCACGACGCCCCGTCGCGCGTACTCCTCTATGGGGATGTTGTTCACGCCCGCGCCGCAGCGTCCGATGGCGCGGATGCCCGCCGGGAGTTCGTAGCCGTGCAGGTCGGTGGATCGCATGAGGATGGCGTCCGCGTCCTCGGTACGTTCGACAAGCTCGTACCCCGCTCCGAAGTCGACCTGTCCGTCTTTGGTGATGTCATCGATGGTCTTGATATATCGCATGGTGAGTTCCTCCGTATCCCGGCGACCGGCACCCATGGGGTCCGGCGCTCAGACAGTCCTGCTCGCACGAAGAGCCCACTGGGCTCTTCGGCTCGTGCGGAAACTCGCGGCGGACTTCATGGGTGCCGGCCTTGCGTTCCGTAGCAGAAATAACAAATGGTGCTGACGAAGCAGAATGAATGGGGCGTCGAGCCCCTAGATAGATCGGCCGCCTCGGGAGGCCTCGAACTCGCGCATGCAGGTTGCCAACGCGCCGACGGAGTCCATGGTCACGGCATTGTAGACGCTTGCTCGCAAGCCTCCCGCCATGCGATGGCCCTTGATGCCCTCGACGCCGCGCTCCCGGGCATAGGCTATGAAAGCCTCGTCCGTCTCGGCGTCGCACGTGCGGAAGGTGACGTTGCTCATGGAGCGGCTTTTGGGATCTGCCGTGCCCTGGAAGAGGTCGCTATCGTCGATGGTGCGGTAGAGCAAGTCGGCCTTTGCTCGGTTGCGCTGCGCCATGGCAACGAGCCCGTCGGTCTGCTCGATCCAGCGGAAGACCTTGCCGCACAGGTAGATGCCAAAGGTGTTGGGCGTGTTGTACATGGAGCCCTTTTCGGCTTGGATGCGCAAATCCAGGTAGGTGGGGCATATGTCGGCGCGAGCCGGCCCGTTTGCGATGAGGTCCTCGCGCACGATCACCACGGTCACGCCCGCGGGCCCCGCGTTTTTCTGCGCGCCGGCGAACAGCAGACCGTAGCGCTCGATGTCGAGCGGACCGGATAGGAAGCAGCTTGACACGTCGGCGATGAGCGGCGTGTCCGCGCAGTCGGGGAGGGTGTGGAACTGCGTTCCGAAGATGGTGTTGTTCTGGCAGATGTAAACGTAGTCGAGGTCACCCGATGCCGCGCGATTCTCGACCGCGCCGAGCTCGGGGATGCGGTCGAAGTTCGTGGCCTCGCTGCTCGCAAGCACCTCGGCGTCTCCGTATTTGCACCCTTCGCGCCAGGCGAGTTTGGCGAAATTGCCGCTCACCACGTATCCGGCTCGTCCCCGGCGCATGAGGTTCAGCGGGATGCCCGCAAACTGCAGGGTCGCACCGCCTTGCAGGAACAGCACGCGGTAGGAAGGCGGGATGTCGAGCAAGCGGCGCAAGGTGGCCTCCGCATCCTCGATGATGGCGCGATACGCCTCGGATCGATGGCTCATCTCCAGCACGGACATGCCGCTCCCGGCGTAGTCGAGAAGCTCGTCCTGTGCTTCGCGCAGGACGCATTGGGGCAGTGCGGCGGGGCCGGCTGAGAAGTTGTGCACGCGTGCCATGGTGGGCCTCCCTCGGGTGTCGTGCCATTGCCAAGACTTTAGCATCATAAAGTGCTTGTGGTGTCGATATTGGTCGAAGCGTCCATTTGTTTACATGATGCGCCTTCGACTGGATGAGCGTGGCCTCGAGTGCGAAGCGCGGTACAATAACCCTAACGTTCAAGTTGACCTTTAAGGGGTACAGATGGCCATCTTCGTCGTCTCGGACATCCACGGGCATGCGCGCGCCTTCGACCGCGCCCTCGAGCTTGCACAGCCCGGTTCGGACGACACCGTCTTCGTGCTCGGCGATATGGTCGATCGCGGCCCCGACCCGTTGGGCGTGATCGACATGGTCCGCGCGCTTCCGAATGTGCGCGTGCTCATGGGCAACCATGAGGAGATGCTCTACGAGTCGCTCGAGAGTGGTGACGAGCGCGACAAGCTGACCTGGCACATGAACGGCGGCTACACCACCTACGAGCAGCTCGAGCAATTGCCGCGCGATCGCTATGTGGACGTTATGGACTGGCTCGTGAACTTGCCCACGTTCGCGGTGGTGGAGGTCGATGATCGCAGACCCTCCGCGGTGCGGGGCGATCGCAGGAGCTACCTGCTTGCCCATGCCGGCGTGGACGCGCCGCGCCTTCGGGCCTCCCTGGATGCGCTCGGTGTCTCTTGCAGCGAGGCGGCAGGGTATGCCGCGGCGACCCCGGACGATCTGCTCGCAGCCATGATCGAGCAGGACGTGAACGACCTGCTGTGGATCAGGCGCGATTTTTGGTCGACGCCGACGGGCCTGGTGGGGACGAGCGGCCTGGGGCCGGTGGTGGTTGCGGGGCACACCCCTTCGATCTCGATGCCGCGTTACGCCTCGCTCATGTGCGGGTCGGGGGTTGACGAAGACCTGCGCGGTGTGATGGTTGAGGTCGGCTGCTCGCGTGACACCGGCGGCGTCGCGGATCGCGTCTGCATCGATTGCTCCGCCGCAGCGGGCCATCCCAGTGGCCGCGTGGGCATTATGCGCCTCGAAGATCGTCGCGTGTGGCTTGCCGATATCGAGGAGGGCGAGTAGGCCGCGCTGCGAGGCCGTCATGCGCCGGAGCAGTTCTGTGCGTGGAACGGGGAGCGGTTTTTCTCGGATAGGTCCTGCCTGATGCGGTGGTACTCGATCGACAGCAGAACGAGAAGCAGCACCATAGAGGCGAGGTATCCCGCCACGGCGCCGGTAAGGCCTATGAGCCAGATGAGCGCGGTGGGGACCACCAGGGAGAACGCGAGGGTAATCGCGTAGGGCTTGGTGGCGGAGCTCTGCCGGCGCAGCACCGTAACGATGGCGTAGAGGAAATCGATCGCCGCACTCACGCCGCCCGCGACGATCATCAGGTAGGCGATTCCGCGATACGCCTCAAAATCCACACCGTACATGAAGCTCATGATCGGTATCCCCAACCAGCCCATGAACACGAGTGTGCCGGCGGTCATGAGCACGATGACGGCGATCATCGCCAGGACGATCAGATCGAATTTGCGGCGCCTGCGAGGGTTCGACCAGATGTTGGCGAGTCTCAGCAGTTGCGGTTTGTACAGGAACCCGGCGGCGAGCAGGATGCCTTGGGCGGGGAAGAACAGCGCGTTGAAGTACAGCTGGCTGTCGTAGGGGAGCATGCCCTCCATGGCGAACTTGGGCACGCTCTCGATGAGGTTGAACATGAAGAGGGCCGAGAAGAGCGGGAGGCAGTGACGGAACAGCCCGCCGATCTCCAACGGGCTCATGCGTCTCGAGGCTTCGGTTTCCAGAAGGGCGAGCGGAATCGTGACCAGGATGAGGGTGGCGACGGCCACCAGGCCCGCGGCCGCGCCCGCCAGGGCGATGCTGCGCGTGATGAACAACAGTACGCTGAAGGCGATGATGACCGAGACCGACCTGAGCGCCTGGCTGATGCCGGCGAGGTAGAGCTTGTCCGCCTGTTGCAACCGTCCTTCGTACACATCGGCGAGTCCGTCAACGATCTTGTAGATGTAGATGCCGATGGAGAGCATGAGCATGGTGGCATCGTATCCACGAACGGTGCAGTACAACAGGCCCGCCGCAAGCGCCAGCAGGGAGGTGAGCCAGCGTTGCGCCTGATATGAGGCGAACGAGCACTTCTCGTCGATATCGGATACCTGATAGGTGCGCACGCCGAAGTTCGAGAGGAACATCAAGAGGGTTCCCGCGGCGAACGCCATGGAGAACATGCCCGCCTGTTTGATGCCTGCGAGCTGGGTTGCCACGACGGTCAGCACCGGGAAGACCATGCCCCATGCGCCGGTGCCCACGGTGTTCCACAGGTAATCGCGTGCGGTCTCCCCGCTGCCGTACTCGGCTTCCTGCGAGGCAAGGCCGCCGTCGTAAACGGCGGCGATCAGTCGTGTCCACCATGCGTCGACCAGCCGCGCGATCGGGCCGGGTTCGTGTTTGGAGGGGCCGTCGGCGGCTTTCCCCGCCTGCGCGGCCGTGCTCGCGTGCGGGTTTCCGAATAACGTCACGCTGCGCTTGCGTTCGTGCCGCTCGTGGAGCGAGCGGACCTTGTCGCGCAGGTTGTCGAGAGGGTGCAGGGGCACGGTTCCTCCAATCGGTCGTCTCGGCGCGGGGTGGGCCTTCGCGGCGGGGCTGGGTTGCAAGCAGGATGCGGGGGTTGAAAATGTCAATGCCGAGCCTGCTGAATGGTACGATGTTTCAGCGTGAGCGGTGACGGGGGAAGTCGCCGTGAGCGTCGCGCGGCATTACCGCCGCCCGTGAGATCGGACATAGTACATCGGAGATCGTTAGGAGTCGCCGTGTCAATCGCTGCCCTTGCTGTTCCATTCGTATTGGCATTGTTACCCATTATCTGGTTGGTCGTTGCGCTCATCGCGCTGCACCTTCCCGCGTGGAAGGCCGCCATCGGGTCCTTCGTTATCGCTTGCGGATTGGCGCTCACTTGGTGGGGCATGCCCGCCATCGAGGTCGCTACCGCGAGCATCGAGGGTTTCGTCATGGCGCTGTGGCCTATCGTCCTCGTCATCATCGCTGCGGTGTTCACATACAACCTGTGCGTGCGCACGGGGGCCATGGACGTGATCGGCTCCATGATCACCTCGCTTTCTCGTGACCGTCGCGTGCTCGCGCTGCTTGTGGCCTGGTGCTTCGGTGGTTTCATGGAGGGCATGAGCGGCTTTGGCACCGCCGTCGCCATTCCCGCCGGCATGCTCGCCGCCCTTGGCTTCCCGCCGCTGCAGGCCGTTCTCGTCTGCCTGGTCGCCAACGGCGTCCCGACCTGCTTCGGCTCCGTCGGCGTTCCCACGGTATCCCTCGCGGGCCTCACGGGTCTCGATCCCATTCAGCTCGCGTTCACCGAGATGTTGCAGATCGCCCCCTTCTTCGTCATCGTGCCTTTCATCATCGTCATGATCGCGGCGGAGTCTGCGAACGACGCCTCGGCAAAGCTTGGCCTGGCCGCCCGTCTGCGCGGTGCGGGTATGATCGCACTGGCTTCGGGCGTCGCGTATGCGCTGCCGTCGCTGGCGGTCGCCGCCTTTGTCGGCCCCGAGCTCACGGTCGTGGTCGGTTCGTTGTGCTCCCTGCTCGTCACCGCCATGCTTGCCCGCCGTCAAAAGACGGTCGCGCCCGAGTTCGAGATGCACGCGGACGCCGCCGAGCACGTCACGCCCCGCCGCGCCCTGCGTGCCTGGTCCTGCTTCATCTTGATCTTCGTGCTGCTGCTGTTGACGTCCAAGCTCGTGCCCGCGGTCAACGCCTGGCTCGCTCAGTTCTCGAGCTCCGTCACGATTTTTAGCGGCGCCGACCCCTCGACTGTCACGTTCATGTGGGTGAACACGCCGGGCGTGTGGATCTTCATCGCCGCGTTCGTGGGCGGGCTCATCCAAGGCGCGACGCCGCGCGTGATGGGCGAGGTTCTTGTGGCCACGGTCAAGCAGATGATGCCCACCGTCATCACGATGCTCGCCGTCCTCGGATGCGCCAAGGTCATGGGCTACGCCGGGATGATCGGCGCGGTCTCCTCCTTCTGCATCGCCGTTACCGGCTCCCTGTTCCCGCTCATGGCTCCGGTCATCGGTGCGGTCGGCGCGTTCGTCACGGGCTCCGGTACGAGCTCGGGGTTGCTGTTCGGATCGGTGCAGCTGCAGGCCGCCGAGGCCCTGGGCATGGACCCGTATTGGATCGTGGCCTTGAACTCCCTCGGTGTCGGCGCGGGCAAGATGATTTCGCCCCAGTCGCTCGCCATCGGAATGGCCGCCGTCCAGGTCACCGGTGCCGAGGGCAAGCTGCTTTCCCGCGTGCTGCCCATCGCGGTCGTGTTCATGGTGCTGATGGCCGCACTCGGTCTGGGTGGTGCTGTGCTCTAGTGCCCGTCTGCCATCCAGTCGCCCAGGCCCTTGCGCATAATCCCTTCGACCGTGGTTCCGCTTCGCTTCACAGAAACGGTCTGCGGGAATATGCTCCAGGGCCTGGGCTACGGCAGCGCAGCGGAACCACGCGCGAAGGGGAAATCCCGCAGGGGCCTTCCGCGGTGGGGATAGATGTATGAAGAAGGAGCCCCGTGCAGGTGGATGCACGGGGCTCCATTGCGTTGGCTTTACGCGGACACTAGGCGCGCGGGCCGGCGTTTTTCACGTTCTCGGGCAGGTGGGCGTACTTCTTCTCGAAGTTCTCCTGGAACATGCCGGCGAGCTTCTTGGCTGTGGCGTCGTACTCCTCCTTGCTGGACCAGCACTTCCACGGGACCATGACCTCATCGGGAACACCGGGGCAACTGGTGGGGATGTCCAGGTTGAAGACGTCGTCGTGAATGAATTCGGCCTGCTCGAGCGTGCCGTCGAGCGCTGCGTTGACGTTGATGCGGTTGTAGTCGAGCGGGATGCGGTGGCCAACGCCGTAGGAGCCCTCGACCCAACCGGTGTTCACCAGGTAGACGCGGGTCTTGCCGGAGGCGATGCGCTCACCGAGCATGTCGGCGTAGACCATGGGGTCGAGCGGCATGAACGGCTCGCCGAACAGGGCCGAGAAGGTGGGGACGGGCTCCTTGATGCCCAGCTCGGTGCCGGCGACCTTGGAGGTGAAGCCACTCACGAAGTGGTACATGGCAGCGTCTGCGGACAGGCGGGAGATGGGGGGCAGCACGCCGAAGGCGTCGCAGGTGAGGAAGATGACCGCGGTGGGCTCGCCGCCCGCGCCCTCGAGGCAGCTGTTGGGGATGTGCTCGACGGGGTAGCCGACGCGCGTGTTCTGCGTGAGGGAGACGTCCGCATAATCGGGCTCGCGATGCTCGTTCATGATCACGTTCTCGCACAGGGCGCCGAACTTCACGGCACGGAAGATCTCGGGCTCGCGCTCCTCGGTGAGGCCGTCGCACTTTGCGTAGCAGCCGCCCTCGAGGTTGAAGATGCCCTCGCCCATGGCCCAGCCGTGCTCGTCGTCACCGATGAGCAGGCGCTTGGGGTCGGCGGAGAGGGTGGTCTTGCCGGTGCCGGACAGGCCGAAGAACACGGCGGTGTCGCGGGACTCGGGGTCCATGGAGGCCGAGCAGTGCATGGGCAGCACCTTGTCCTCGACGGGGAGCAGGTAGTTCATGACGGAGAAGACGGACTTCTTGATCTCGCCGGAGTACTCGGTGCCGGCCACGACCACGACGCGCTCGGCGAAGTTCACGAGCACGGCGGCCTCGGAGTTCAGGCCCTCGATCGTGGGGTCGCACTTGTAGCCGGGGGCGGCGAGGATGGTGAAATCGGGTTCGCCGTAGGCGGCGCGCTCCTCATCGGTGGGGCGGACAAGGAGTTGCGTGATGAACAGGGCCTGGCTGGCACGCTCGCAGGCGACCATGAACTTGCGGGCGTGGGCGCGGTCGGCACCGGCGAGGCCGCGCACGACGTAGAGGTCGCGCTCGCCGAGGTATGCCGCAACGCCGTCGCGGACCTTCTCGTAGCTTTCCTGGGAGATGGGAACGTTCACGTTGCCCCAGGCGATGGTGTCGTGCACGTCGGGGGTGTCCACCACGAAGCGATCCTTGGGGCTGCGGCCGGTGTATTTGCCGGTTTCGACCACGAGGGAGCCGTTGGACGCGAGCTTGCCCTCATGATGAGCGAGCGCCTCCTCGACGAGCTCGGCGGGGACCATGTCGAGGTGGATGGAGTCTGCGCCGGCATGGACGCCGTAGCCCTCCAGAACCTTGGTGACGGAATCAGTAGCCATTGTGATCCTCCTCAGGATGGGGTTCGGTATCGATTTCTCGATGCACTTGAGCGCTGCGGAGGGCTGTCGTGCCGCCCTGGATGTGCGCGTGCATGTCAAAGTGCGTCGCGAAAAACGTTTTACCATTGCATCGAGGTATTAGTACCGCATCTGCGAGGGGGTTCATGCGTGGTATTCGGCAAGGGCCACGCGTCATTCGGCGGGCGGTAGGTTTTCAACCGTCTGTGCGCCCTGGGTGCGGCCTGCGGGCCGTTGCACGTCCATGGGAATGACGATGGTGAAGTGCCGTTGCGGCTTGTGGGGCTAGGACTTCGTCTCCATCTTGGCCCGGCAGCGCGGGCAGGTCACGCGGAGCTTGCCCTTGCCCTTGGGCACGGACAAGATCTGCCCACAGTTGGGGCACTTGAGGAAGCGCGAGGTCTTGCGCTCCTTCCACATCTTCTGGGCGGTGCGCTTTGCGCGCTCGTACTCGATGTTGGGAGCGGCGGAGGCAGTGGAGCCGCCGGAGGCGTTGCGACCGGCAGGGGTGATGGAGCCGAGGCGTGCAACGAGGTTGCCCAGTACGGGGACGCGCTCGGAGAAGGAGCGGAACGCGTTGTTCTCGTTGCAGCGGACGGTGATGTTCTTGGAGAACGCGCGCGCGAGCGCGAGCAGCACGATCGCGAGCGCGATCCACGTCAGTGGGTCGAGGTTTGCGATGGTGCCGATGAGGGCGAGCAGCATGCCTGCGCCGCCGAGCACGCAGGTGAACTCGTCGACTCCGTAGCGGTCTTTCATGAAATCGTTCATGGGTGCCTTTCCCTGTCTGCGCCCGCTGCGCGAACGCCGTCCATGTCATGGTCTCACGGTACCCGTATCCGGGCGCCGCGCTACCACGATACCCCTATTTCGCCAGCTTCTCCACGATGGCTTCGATTTCTGCGAGCTTGGCGTCACGCTCGGCCTGCGTTCCCTGGGCGACTGCCTGCTGCACGCAGCCTCCGATGTGGGCCTTGAGGACGTCGGCGTTGATGCGTCCGATGAGGGATTGCGTTGCCATGAGCTGCGTTGAGATGTCGATGCAGTAGCGGTCCTCCTCGACCATCTTCATGATGCCCTCGATCTGGCCGCGGGCGGTCTTGAGCAGGCGCATGGTCTTATCACGGTCGGCCATCATGGGCGGTTACGCTTCCTGCACGGACAGAGCGCGGAATTTCTCGCCCGCGCCGTTCACGGCCTCGGCGAGCTGCTCGGTCATGACGTCATCGGAGCACTCGACGGTCACGGTCTGCGTCTCGTGGTCGGCGTCGGCGTCGGTCACGCCCGCGACGTTGAGCAGCGCCGTTTCGACGGTGGCGTCGCAGTGGCCGCACATGAGGCCCTCGGTCTTGATGATGTAGTTCATGGTTGTTCCTCTCTCTTCGTCTCAATTGGGGACAGGCACCGATTGAGACATTTTTCATACGATTGCGTTCCGACGTCTCAATCGGTGCCTGTCCCCAATTGAGACGGTTGGTCGATGTGCCTGGGCTGGAAGGTCCTCAGGCGCAGGGCGTTGCCCACCACGCACAGGCTCATGGCCGCGGCGCCAAACATGGGCGAGAGCTGCCAGCCGAGCAGCGGGTAGAACACGCCGGCGGCGAGCGGGATGCCGAGGGTGTTGTAGAACAGCGCCCAGAACAGGTCCTGCTTGATGTTGCGGATGACGGCACGGGAGAGATCGATCGCACGCGGGACGTCCATGAGGTCGCTCTTCATGAGGATCACGTCGGCGCCCTCTTTGGCCACGTCGGCGCGTGCCAGAGCGGGGGAGTCGTTGATGCCGTCTCCCGCCATGGCGACCGTGTTTCCGTCGCCCTGCAGCTCGCGCACCACGCGCTCTTTGTCGGCGGGCATGACGCCGGCGATGACCTCGCTCACGCCGACTTTTGCGGCGATGGCTTGCGCGGTGGTTTCGTTGTCACCCGTGAGCATGATGGTGCGGATGCCGAGCTTGCCGAGGGCGGCTATGGCTGCTGCGCTCGTTGGCTTGACGGCGTCGGCGACTGCGATGATGCCCACGAGCTCGCTGTTCTTGGCGAAGAGAAGCGGCGTTTTGCCCGCGCGGGCGAGCTCGTCTAGGGCGGCGCGATCGACGGGCACGCCTAGCTCGTCCATGAGGGCGGCGTTGCCGGCGGCGATTGTGTTGGCGCCCTCGCATGCCGTCACGCCTCGGCCTGGGATGGCTGCGAAGTCCTGGACGGTACGGGCCACGATTCCCAGCTCATCGGCCCGTGCCATGATGGCCTCCGCGAGTGGGTGCTCGCTGGTGCGCTCGAGGGCGGCGGCGAGCTTCATGAGTGCCTTTTCGCTCATGACGGGCGAGCCGTCTGCGCGGCGGGCGGGCATGACGTCTGTCACGGTCGGTTTGCCCGCTGTGATGGTCCCCGTCTTGTCGAGGACCACGGCACGAACGCCGTGTAGCGTCTCGAGTGCCTCGGCGCTCTTGAACAAGATGCCCATCTCGGCACCGCGCCCGGTTCCTACCATGATCGCGACGGGCGTGGCGAGGCCCAGGGCGCACGGACAGCTGATGACCACGACGGCGACGGCCGAGGTGAGGGCTTCGTTCACGTTGCCTCCCGTGGCGATGAGCCACACGACGAAGGTGACGGCGGCGATGGCGAGCACGACGGGCACGAACACGCCGGCGACCTTGTCGGCCAGGCGTGCGATGGGGGCCTTGGTGGCGTTGGCGTCCTCGACCAGGCGGATGATACGCGCGAGGCCGGTGTCGGCACCCACGCGTGTGGCGCGGAAGGTAAAGGAGCCGGTGCGGTTGACGGTGGCGGCGCTCACGGTATCGCCGATGCGCTTCTCCACCGGCATGGACTCGCCGGTCAGCGCGCTCTCGTCCACGGCCGAGGAGCCCTCCAGTACCACGCCGTCGACGGGGATCGCCTCGCCCGGACGCACCAGGATGGTCTGGCCGAGCTGGATGTCATCGGCGTTCACAGTGGTTTGCATACCGTCCTCGCCGACGACCGTTGCGGTCTTGGGGGCGAGGTCGATGAGACGCTCGATGGCGCCGCCCGTCTTGGACTTGCTGCGCGTTTCCATGTACTTGCCCACGGTGACGAGCGCCAGGATGGTGCCTGCGCTCTCGAGGTAGAGGTTGTCCATGCCGACCATGTGCGCGGCATGCGGGTCGCCCGCGGTGAGGGCTGCCCCGATGCGATAGATGCTGACGATCGACCAGCCGATGCTGGCCGCCGAGCCGATGGCGATGAGGGCGTCCATGGTGGGCGCGCCGTGGATGAGCGATTTGAATCCGTTGATGAAGTACGAGTCGTTGACGTAGACGATCGGTGCGAGCAGCAGCAGCTCGGTGAGCGCCACGTTCATGATGTTCTCGGGCGCTCCGAAAAACGCGGGAAGCGGCCAGCCGAGCATATGACCCATGCCGAGGTAGAACAGCGGGATGAGGAAGGCGATGGATACGATGAGGCGTCCACGCATGGCGCGTGCCTGGGCCTCGAGTTTTTTGGTGGGAGACTCCAGGCGCGGAGCGGCCGTGGAGGCGCCGGTGCCCGCGCTGCCGCCCGCCTCGACGGGGGAGGCTGCGTAGCCCGCGCGATCGACGGCGGCGCAGATCGCATCGGCGTCGACGGCGTTTTCGTCGTAGTCGACGGCCATGGAGCCGGCGAGCAGATTCACGGCGACGTTCGAGACGCCCTCGAGGTTGCCCACGGCGCGGTCGACATGTGCCTGGCACGCCGCACAGGTCATGCCGCGTACATCGAATGTCTGGTGAGCCATGTGCAGCTCCTTTCGTAGCATTATCGAGTCTCAGTATACCCCACCCCCCAGGGGTGTCTATGCCCGGAATGTGCAATTTGGGGACGGGTGCAAATTGCACATGCGGCCAAATCGCGCATACGGCAAGCGGGCGGGCGCCATTTCACCGGGTCACTTTGTGTCGTCGGAATGACGGATTGGGGTATACATGGATATACATGCGCAGACGAGAGAATGGAGCATGAACATGGGCTTCTTTTCGGAGTTTTCAAAGGCCTACAACGGGGACGAGGCGGGCGATCGATTCCTAGTGGCGGGTGACCCTGTGACATGTCCTCATTGCGGTGGAACCCATTTCTTTTCAAAGTCAGCGCTGCTCGACTCGCGAGGGGCGTCTCTTTTGAATGTTGATTGGGCATGCAAGGGGGCCACCGTTCTGATTTGCTCGAGATGTGGACATGTTGACTGGTTCGCGGAGAGCGGCTTGGTAGAGAAGTTCTAAAGCTATTCGGCGATTATTCGCTCGGATGTGCTAATCGGAGCCAGAATTGGCGACGAGCGCATTCTGCACATTGGGGAGATGTGTAATTTGCACCCGTCCCCAAATTGCACATCTGCAGCCCGTATACTTGCCTGCGGTGGAATCTGCTCCACGTGTTCGCGTCAATGCCGTTGGCGAACACGCTCCACCGCGCGGACCGGCCCGCGCACTACTTGTGCATATCGATCCCACAGCGCGGACGGTTTGGCGAGCGCACCCATGTCGGGTGCCGCTGCTGCCGCTTGCCGCGCGGAAATGGACCATTTTGACTTCCACCAACGTCACCGAATTCGATACGACTCCTTCCGAGGCCCCCGTCCCGTCTTTCGCCGACCTCGGCCTTTCCGAGGAGGTTCTCTCCGCCGTCGCCGACATGGGCTACACCGCCCCGACGCCGGTTCAGGCCGCCTCGATTCCGCATGCCCTCGACGGAGAGGATGTCCTCGCCGCCGCTCAGACGGGCACGGGTAAGACGGCCGCCTTCCTCCTTCCCACTATGAACAACCTGCCTCACGTGCCCCGCTCTCGCGCTCGCGGCCGCGTTGCCGCCCAGGGCCCGCTCATGCTCGTCATCACGCCCACGCGCGAGCTCGCCCAGCAGATCGAGGAGGTCTGTCGAGCGATCGCCCGTCGAACCGGGCACACGAGCGTCACCGTGGTGGGCGGCGTGAGCTACAACCCGCAGCGCGACAAACTCAAGCGCGGCTGCGACATCCTCATCGCCACCCCCGGTCGCCTGCAGGACCTCATCGACCAGGGCGCCTGCTCACTCGACCAGGTGCAGGTGCTCGTCCTCGACGAGGCCGACCGCATGCTCGACATGGGCTTTCTGCCCGCCGTCCGCCGCATCGTGAGCTATACGCGCGACGACCGTCAGACCCTGCTGTTCTCCGCGACCTTGGATGAGCAGGCCGTGGGTTCTATCACCGACTTGGTGACCGATCCCGCCCGTGTCGAGATCGCGCCCGTCACCTCCACGGCCGACACGGTTGAGCAGTACGTGCTCCCGGTGTCCCTCGAATCCAAGAACGCGCTGCTCGCGGATGTTCTCAAGCGCGAGGGATCCAATCGCGTGATCGTGTTCTGCCGCACTAAGCACCGTGCCGACGCCTGCAGCCGCCGCCTCGCCCGCGCTGGCATCACCTGCGCCGCCATCCACGGCGACCGCAGCCAGGCCCAGCGCGAGCGCGCCCTCAAGGCCTTCCGCTCTGGCGAGTGCGACGTGCTGGTCGCCACGGACGTGCTCGCCCGCGGCATCGACATCTCCGATGTCCGCTACGTGGTGAACTTCGACGTTCCCGAGGACCCGGTCGACTATATCCACCGCATCGGTCGCACGGGCCGTGCCGGCGAGGAGGGATGGTCGCTGACGTTTGTGACCGTCGATGATGTGGACGGGTTCTACGACATCGAGGCCCTTATGGGCAAGACCGCCGAGATCTTCGACGCCGATGGCCTTGAGCTCGGCCCTCATGCCCCCGAGGTCGATCCCGACCGTGTCCCCGCGAAGGCGCCCGCCGGCAAGAAGGAGAAGAAGCGCCGTCGCAAGGCCACTGCCCGCGCGAAGGCCGAGCGCTCCAGCGGTTCCAGGCGCCCCGATGCAGCTCCTAAGGCTCCCCAGGGAGTCAAGGAGGAGGCCCCCAAGCCCTCGCGTCGCAAGCGCCCGGGCAAGACCCGTGTCCATGCCGAGGAGGCTTCCGAGCCCGTTGAGCTCCTGACTGCGTCCGAGGTTCGCGGTGAGCGTGCCGCGTCCCAGGATCGACCCGCTTCCAGGCCCTCCAAGAAGGGGGCTGCTCGCTCTGGCGGCCTTGCCAACGGCCGCAAGCGCGAGGACGATCGTTCCCGCCCCGAGCGCTCATGCCGCGACGATCGCCGTCGCTCCGGTCGAGAGGACCGCTCCGACCGTCCGCGTTCCGACCGCGGTGACTCCGCTCGCAATCGCGGTGTCCGCTCCGGTCGCGATGCTTGGCGCAATTACGATGAGCCCTCCGAGCGTCGTGGTCGTGGCGGCCGTGGCGGTCGAGGTGGTCAGCCCGGGAATTCCGCACGAGGGGGTCGTGGCAGCTCCTACGAGCAACGCCCCGGTGCTCCGCGCTCCGGCCGCCGTCCGGGGGACCGCGGCGGGCGCAGGTAGCGTAAGCGGTAGCCGCCGGCGGCGCTCGGCTTCTTGCGAGTTCGTCCGTTGAGACGACGATAATTGGTATAGGCACCCCTCCCACCATGATGGGCTCTTCATGGTGGGAGGGGTGCTTTTCGCATATTGGGGCTGAACGGCCGATCTTTTGAGCTGCGTATTTCAGATGCATCGGGACTCGTTCGGGAACCCATTCGGATATGTTTGCGACATCCTTCAGGGGCGCTGCCGCCATGTTCGTCTCGGGGCCTTTTCCATGCTCTCGCGCTCGTAGCCTGATGGTGATGCGAACGGACGAGGCGAAAGGAGCGCCCATGGCTGACCCGGCTGAGATCGAGAGAGAAGTCGCCCAGATGGCGGAGTATTGGGGCGAGCGAAGGGAGGGGTGGAGGGATGCGGCCGCCGACGAATTCGAGCGGATTGTCATGCCCGCGTGCCTATACGGTCCCGAACAGGATTTTCGGCGACTTCAGATGGTCAATATGTGCTTCACCGAATGGGTTCTGTTCGAGCGTCCATTGCGTGAAGGCAAGACGCCCTTGCAGCTGTATGTCGAAACGCCGCCTGAGGGCACTTTAGAATCCACGGTTGACCATCTGAGGCAGATCGATGAGACGCAGTTCTTCGCGCGCTTCGCCATACTCGATAAGGAGCCGGAGACCAGTCGGGCAATGCTGCTCGATGTGGGGACTGACCGTCGCTATGAGGTGTGCGATGGCGCGTTATGCAAGAATGTGCGTTGGAGAAATGGAACCATTGCGGAGCGCATCGCATGCGTGGACGGCCTGTGGCAAGTAGTCGGACAAGTTCACCTGTACGATCGGGCCGACCCTGATGCGACTCGCGTAGATGGGCCGGGGGCCCTGCATCCGGATGACTTGCGCGCGGAGGACATGTGCGACGCAGGTTTGTTCCTGCGCTTGGTGCGAGACGTCCTCGGTGTCGATGGGCGATACGCCCCCACGCTTTCCATGGTATCGGTGGAAGGGGATGCGAGATAAGGCGCGAAAGCCTGTTATGTGAAACCCCCGAGCGGTTTTCATGGGGTGTGTGTGAGGGTGTTCGTCGGATGGTACGGTTCTGCGGATTATTTGTGCCACCTGCTCGTTTGGAGTGAGTTCATGCCCGTTCGCATCATTACGGATTCCGGTTCTGAGTACAGGTCGTCCGACCACCCCGCTCTCGAGGTCCTGCCGCTGACGGTCGCGTTCGGCGACGATGTGTACCGTGAGGGTGTGGACATCACGTACGACCAGTTTTACGAATTGCTCGCTGAGCGCGAAGAGTTTCCCAGCACCGGCCAGGCGACGCCGTTCCTGTTCCAAGAAGCCCTCGAGCGCGCTCGCGAGGCAGGCGAGGACGTGGTGATCATTACCATGTCCAGTCGCCTGTCCGGTACGTATCAAAATGCGTGCATGGCGGCCACTGCCGCCCGTGAGGCGGGGCTCGACACCGTTCGCGTTGTCGACAGCTTGAACATGACGCTCGGCGAGCGGATCGTCGTGCAGTACGCGCTGCAGCTGGTTGACGAGGGACTTGGGGCCAATGAGATCGCCGATGCCCTGGAGGCGTCGGTGCCCCGTGTGCGTATCGTTGGTTTGGTGGACACCCTCGAGTATCTGAAGCGCGGCGGGCGCATCTCCGCCACCGCAGGTACGGTGGGCGAGCTTCTGTCCATCAAGCCCGTAATCACCGTGACGGATGGAGAGGTCATCGTGCTGGGCAAGGCACGCGGTTCGAAGAAGGGCCGCACCTTGCTGCATCAGGAGATCGAGAAGGTCGGCGGTATCGACTTCGACATGCCCGGAGCGTTGGGCTATTCGGGCCTTTCGGACAAGACACTCCGCAAGTACCTCGAGGAGTACCGCGATGTGTGGGAGGGTGGCATCGCCGAAGAGGATCTTCCGATCTCCCAGGTCGGAGCCGCAATCGGCGTCCATGTGGGCCCCGGCGGCATTGCGGTTGCCTTCTTCTCCCGCGCCTAGGTGCCGCCTTCGACAATATGAATGTCTGGTGATGCCGTGAGATAGCGGTACACTTTCGCGGAAACTGTTCATTAAGTACCCTGAAAGGGGATATGATGGCTGTCCGCATTATCACCGATTCCGGTTCCGATTGCCTGCCGGGCGAATATCCGAATCTCGACGTCCTGCCGCTTTCCATTGCTTTTGGTGACACGACCTACAGTGCCGACGTAGACCTCACGCGCGAGCGTTTTTACGAGCTGCTCGTCGAGGGCGATGAGTTCCCGACGACCGGCCAGGTCAATCCCTATGCTTTCTCGCAGGCGATCTCCCGCGCCCAGGAGGCGGGCGACGATGTGGTGATTCTGGCGCTTTCGAGCAAGCTGTCCGGTACGCATCAGAGCGCTGTCACGGCCGCCTCGCAGGCCGATGGGCCTACGGAGGTGCATGTCGTTGACACCAAGAGCGTGACGGTCGGTCAGCACATCCTAGTCGATTACGCACTCCGTTTGGTCGAAGAGGGCCGCTCGGCAGCCGAGGTCGCCGCTGCTGTCGAGGTTGCCGCTGACCGCGTCTGTTTGGTCGCCCTGCTCGACACCCTCGAGTACCTGAAGCGCGGTGGCCGCATTTCCGCCGCTGCTGGCACGCTGGGGGAGATGCTCTCCATCAAGCCGGTCATCACCGTCGCCGACGGCGAGGTCGCGATCCTGGGCAAGGCCCGTGGCTCCAAGAACGGCCGCAACTTGCTGCGCCAGCAGCTCGAGAGCGCGGGCGGCATTGATTTCGATATGCCCGTCATGGTCGGTTACACCGGTCTTTCCGATAAGCTCCTGCGCAAGTACCTCGAGGACAGCCGCTCCGTGTGGGAGGGCGGCATTGCCGAGCAGGACGTTCCCTCGGTTATGGTCGGTGCGACAATCGGTACGCATGTCGGCCCCGGCGCCATTGCGGTGGCGTACTTCAAGAAGGCATAGCGTCCTTTCAAATGACGTCTCTTTCGCGGCCCTCGCTTTCGGTTGGGATGATCCGGGCCGAGAGCGAGGGCCGTTTTGCCATTCTTTTGGGGAGGGTGGCGGAGCCGCCCGCGCCTGCTAGCGGTAGAATGGAGATGTTCGTGCATGCAGTCATTTAAGGAGGACGCACATGGCGATTTCCGCTCCCATCGATGCAACCAAGACCCCTGCGTGGGTGGCTCTTCAGAAGCACCACGACGAGCTCGTGGAGAAGGGCATCAGCCTGAAGGATTGGTTCGCCGCCGATCCCGATCGCGTTGAGAAGCTCAGCTATCATGCCGGTGACCTGTACTTCGACCTGTCCAAGAACCTCGTCACCGATGAGACGCTCAAGCTGCTCGTAGACTTGGGTCGCGCTTGCGGCGTCGAGGAGCGTCGCGATGCCATGTTCTCTGGCGAGCATATCAACACCACGGAGGACCGTGCCGTCCTGCACACCGCTCTGCGTCGTCCCGCCAGCCAGAAGGGCGAGCTCATCGTCGACGGCCAGGATGTCGTTGCCGATGTTCACGAGGTCCTCAATCGCATGTACGCCTTTGCCGATCGCGTCCGCTCCGGTGAGTGGAAGGGCGTCAGCGGTAAGAAGATCGAGCACGTGGTCTCCATCGGCATCGGTGGTTCCGACCTCGGTCCCGTTATGGTCTACGAGGCCATGAAGCCCTATCTCGACGCCGGCATCGATTGCCGTTACATCTCCAACATCGATCCGAACGACATGGCCGAGAAGGTGAAGGGCCTCGATGCCGAGACCACGCTCGTCATCATCG
>ERZ834859.1929-NODE-1929-length-20131-cov-3.478581_pt1 | contig 20131 bp, 17 predicted proteins | sample MGYA00519947_ERZ834859 | MGnify/ENA primary metagenome ERZ834859 (study PRJEB31850, sample SAMEA3708763) | human gut metagenome | biome: human gut; feature: human-associated habitat; material: faeces | place: China | collected 2014 ...
GTTCTTTGCCATGCTCGCTCTCTCGGTGGTTCCCTTTTGCGTCTTTGTAGCCATATAGATGAATACCGTAGCATAGCCCAGCTCGTGTTGGGTCTCGTCCAATCGAAATCCATCGAACATGTGTTTGTATTTTTAATGGGTGAGAGAGTTATGTAGGCTATAATTCAAGTCGTCATGCTGTGCAACGCCGCTTTGTTTCCCTTGGAAATGCGGAATGATAGCGCGCGGGTATAATCTGGCGATAGAGTGGCTGTGGAGGTGCGTGATGTTCTACAACTATGCGGAACTCGAGGACGGGACGCAACTAGCGTTTTCCAACGTTCTCGATGGTGGCGAGGTGCAGGTTTCTATCGAGCGACCCGTTGAGCTTGGGTTTGACTCCGCTATGTGCACGCTTCCTGCATTTGAGTGGTCGGAAATCGAGGGCTTCGACGAGGTTGACATCGCGCGTCTCGACTCCTTTGTCCACAACAACGCGCAGCTGATTTTGCGACTTGCTCGGGAGGCATCGAGGGAATATGCCTAGGCTCTTCCTCTTCCAAGGTTTCGCTATCTATTTTTGGACGGGTGAGGACGGTGAGCCCGTGCACGTTCACGTGGCGAAAGGCCGCCCCACCGTAGGGGCAACCAAGATTTGGCTGACACGCAATGGCGGTTGTGTGCTTGCGAACAACGGCAGCAAGCTCAACAAGAAAGACCTTGCGAACGTGATGGACTTTATCCTCGCGAACTACGACGAAATTTGCGAGCGTTGGAAAGCCTACTTCCACGGGGATATCAGCTTTTATAAGTAAGCTGCCGGATATCTCCATCCTCCGTTATCGGTGCTTTTCGCGCTTTGTAGCGCCTCGGCACCGCCGATATGCGGTTGATCGTGCAGCGCCGATCTTCTCGATCACGCCTTCTTGCTGCAGCTTCGAGAGGATGCGCTCCAGCGTGCGCTGACTCATCCCGGGATTGGCGTCAATGATCTCTCGCTTTGTGGCCGAGCCGATCAGCCGGTCGAAGAAGGCGCGAATAGCCTCCTCGTTGTCCGCGGGGGCGCCCACGAGAGGGAGCCTGTTGGCGAGCTCTCGGTAGCAGGCATCAATGATGCCGAGCATGTAGGTGACGAAGGGGGCGTAGTCGCCCTTTCCCTCCCGCCAACCTTGGGAGCTCGCGGCAAGGGCTTCGTAGTACGTCTCTTTTGTGCGTTCGATTTCCTTCTCGATCGAGACGTACTTTCCCACGTCGTAACCGGAGCGGTACATGAGCAGCAGCGTGAGCAGCCTGCTCATGCGCCCGTTGCCGTCGTTGAACGGGTGGATGCTCACAAAATCGAATGCGAACACAAGAGACACGAGTAGGGGGTCGTACGTCCCGGCATCCATCTGTTTACGGTATTCCTCGCAAATGGTTTCGACGGCGTCGGGCGTCATGACTGCCGGTGTGGGAACAAAGCGCGCGACGAGCTCGCCTTGCGCGGTGCGCTCCGCGATCACATTGTCTGAATCCTTCCACGTGCCCGCGTGGGAATCTCCCGAATAGCGGTACAGGTCGCGGTGGAGCTGCAGGATCACGCCGGGGGTGACTGGGATGTCATCATGACTCTCGTGGATGAGGTCCAAAACGTAGCGGTAGCCGGCGATTTCGCGTTCATCGCGGTTTCTGGGTTCGGCCTTTTCGAGCATGAGCTCGCGCAGGCGCTTGTCTGAGGTCGAGATGTTCTCGATTCTGTTTGATGCGCTCGTGCTCTGAATCTTGGCAACTTCCACCAAAGCGGCGAAGTGGTCGGGGTGAGCGATGGAGAGCAGGGAGGTCTTACCTTTTTGCTCGCGGATACTCCCAAGAGCGGAGACGACCTCGGGAGTCATGAGGCTGCTGAGTGCTCGGCTGTAGTCGAATTGGGTCAAAGTATCCTCGCCATCTACGTAGTATCCTCGCCAATTGTACTAGAAATGGCGAGGATACTTGAGCATTGGCGAGGATACTTTAGGCGTGGCGAGGATACGCCGAGGAGGCCGCGTGCCCAAATTCCCCGTGGGGCGACTCTCTACGCTGGCCACCAGATGCGGGTGAGCGGGAGGATGCTGCGGGTCTCGTCGTCGGTTTTGTCGTAGACCTCGACGTAATGGCGAGCAAAGGAGTCGAGGTCGAGCAGGCGCACGGGTACGTTGGCGCGATCGGCCTCATAGCGGGCCTCCTTGGTGAAGCCCCCGGTGGAGACGTAGAGCCCGCGGTCGCCCGCGCGCAGCCCGCCGATGAACGAGCGCACCGCGGATGCGCCCATGGCTCCCTTGCGGTGCTTGACCTCCGCAACGATGCGCGGAGACTCGAGCCCCAGCGCGTCGGGGGAGGCGATCACGTCGCGTCCGCCATCGGGGCCCTTGGGTGTCACACGGGCGCAATAGCCCATCGCCTTGAGCATGCCCGCCACTAGGCCTCCATGTCTTCCCAGCCGAGTTGGCTCACGCGGTCCTTGATGAGCTCGATGCCGTTGTCGTATGTGGCGGTGAGCGCCTCGTCGTCACTGGATGAGTCATCGCTGGAAGCTTGGGCTGGCTCGTCGGGGTTGCAGACGAGCCCGGCGCCCGCCGCCGGGCGCTCATGGGAGGCTGCCGACTCCAGATCGGCCATGATCTCGGTCGAGATGGCGAAGATGGTCTGAATTCCGCCAAGCGAGTTCTTGGAAGACTGCGAGAGCACGTCGCGTGGAGCAGTTTTGTTCCAAGTGACGGTACGCGTGTAGGTTATGCCTTCGGGCTCCGGCACGGGTGAGCAGGGGCCGGAGATGACGCCGATATGGTAGAGGCGCTCGGCGGGGTCATACATGACGACGGTCGACCCCTGCTCCATGGAATGGGCAAAACGGAATACCTGCCCAACGCTGGTTGCGACCTTCTGCTTGCTCTCGGTGGGGTGCGCCGCGGCATATGCGGCCCTGATTTGGTCGCGGCCCATGTTGGCGATATCAAGGCCATCGAAGTCCCAGCCAATGCCGACGATGCCGTTCTCGATCCAATCGGTTGCGAACGTTCCTCCGCGCCCCGCGCGAATCATCCAAGCGTTCATGGTGACGGCCTTTCCCGTTGCGAATCTCATGCTTCGTATTATCTCACTGGGACGAGCTGTATACGAATGTGTCTATGTGGTGAGTAAGGAAAGGTCCGCACATTAGATTTAATTGTCCAAAAGGATTTGGACAATTTCTAACCGCATACTTGACCAATAGAGCAATTCTAAATATATTACTGTCCAGAGCGATTTGGACAGACTATTAAGAGTCCAAATACATAGGTGAATCATGATAGGAGGCAAGAGATGAAGAGGGGGAGTGCGGAAGAAAGGAGCGCGCCGTTTCGGTAACACCAACCCACACAAACAAAAAGGGCTCGTCCCAGTAGGGACGAGCTCCAAGCCAAGCCACAGTATACCAACAGGTGTACCACTCCGATAGGATTTCAACATGAGCATTGAGTATGCAAATCTGGAAGAGCTCTGCCATATCAAGACTGGCGCCCCGATGGCCCGAGCCAGGAAGATACCCGAGGGCGGCGAAGCGCGGAGCGTCAGAGCCCTTCCCCCTCGCTCCCTGCAAGGCGGCTCCATCGTCGACGACGAGCTCGTCACCGAGGAGGTGGGCGAGATCAACAAAGAGCACTTCACTCGCGAGGGCGATGTCGTTATCAAGCTCTCAACACCATATGACTCAGCATATATCGATAAGGACCACGAAGGGATTCTTGTCACCTCGTCTGTCATGATCCTTCGCAAGAAGCCAGATGCGGCCGTCGACATGCAGTATCTTTCCATGTTCTTGGGCATGCCTCAGACCAATGCAGTTTTGCAGGCCGTGAGCACGGGACAGAGCACCGCCATGGCAATGCTCAAGCGTCGGGCGGTGGCGGAAATCGAGGTCCCATTGCCAACTCTGGAGCGACAGCAGGAGCTTGCGTTGCTTTTCCAGGCGGTGCAAGAGCGGAGGCGTCAATACACGAGGCTCATTGAGCTGGATGAGGAGCTTATTGTTAGCCAGATGTCAGACTCCATCTGGGGAGAGGGCCGATAATCATGCGCAAGAAGATTGGCTTTAAGTTTGCATCCGCTACGTTCTCCGCCGTCGATGGCTCCGACTTCGTGCCCAAGCTGCGCCTGCTGCTCCAAGGATATGAAAGCGAGATGCGCCGACTGGGCCTAGTTGATATCTATGACCTCGAACAGTTCATGTTGTACTGCTCGTACGTGTCGCGCAATATTGTCGAGCTCGGTGTCATCGACTTCGATGACAGGTTCTCAATTGATGAGGTCGAGACGTGCATCGGCAATGAGTACGTAGCGGCGGGCTTTGTGGACTACTATGCGGAATTGCGTGCGCACGGCTGCGTCCTTCCTAATTTGCGAGGGATTGAGTTTCGCGAGCGCGACCTGTCCGGCGCGATAACGATGTGGGCCCAAATGCTCGCCTCTTCCGGGCTCAGCTTGATGGAGAGGGGCGAGGGTAAAACAGCATCGACTATTTGGTCCGTGCTTGCCGAGGAATATGGCTCCGACTCTTGGAGCAAACGCAGGGGCGAGCACGCTACGTCTTTGTCGATAGCGAATCTCGCTACAAGCCTCGCGGATGTTGAGGGAAAGACCGTGCTCGACCTCGCATGTGGCAACGGCGTCTATCTCGCTACGGCGCTCTCCAAGGGTGTGGCTTCGGCTTGTGGAAGAGATATCGATGCTTCGGCTGTCATGCGGGCTAAGATCGCTTGCTTCTTTGCGGATCCTACCAAGAGCAGCGACATCGCAAACGGGGATGTTCTCAAGGCGACTTCTGCGACGGCGCTAGCAGAGCGCGTTTTCGTGGCACCGCCGCTTGGCACGAGGCTCCGTATGTCCGAGGTGAGTGATGGGGGATACGCAAGGGAAATGGTTACCCACGCCACGGGTGAGGAAGCGCCGCGAGCGGTTAGCGTGGAGGACTTCTGCGTCCTAAAGGCGCTCGATTCGCTTACGGAAGATGGCGTGGCAATCCTGCATGTTTCGACGGGTTTCTTGTTCCAGCAGCAAAGGACTCGGCAGGCGCTGCGTCGCATGCTGGTCCAGGATGGGCGCCTGCAGACCGTCATCGAGCTACCGGGCGGCTGCGTGCCCGGATCTGGTGTAAAGAGTGCGTTGCTGGTTCTTACTGCCCGTCCAAATAGGGGCGGCGTGTTCATCGTCGATTGTGATAGCAAGGAGCTTGACGGCAAGGGCCTTGTTTCCAAGGGACGAGGCCGCTGCGAGATAACCGAGGCGGGCATCGATTGGCTGGTCAAGACGGTCGAGCAGCGCGAGGAGATTCCGCTGGTGGCGACCATTGTCGAACGCGAGGAGATTCTCGCCAATGGCAGCAGTCTCTGCTATTCCGCCTACGGAGAGATCGTTGACTACGCGGCGGCGCTGGATGAGGTGCGCTCGGTGGATGAGATTCTGAGCGACATGCGCTCCGCTCGGGAGGCCATAGAAACCCTCGATGAGCAAATTGCTGGCATTTTGAGCTAGATTGAATGACGGGCCTGATGATCGGGCCCGTTTGAGAAGGAGGAACGGTAATGCCCAATAGCGACGATCTTATCAGGGCCGTCGGCGCCAACATTCAGGAAAAGGCGTCCCTCATTTGGAGCGCCGCGGATACTCTGCGCGGACCCTATAAGCCGCATGAGTATGGTTTGGTTATCTTGCCCATGACGGTTATCAAGCGCTTCCACGACTGCCTTGCCCCCACGCACGATGCCGTGATCGCGGCTGCGGAGAAATACAAGGCGTTTGTGGTAAAGGACGGCTTTCTGCGCGAGGCCTCTGGTTATCCGTTTTACAACACGTCAAAGTTCACCTTCGAGACCCTTAAGGCCGATCCGGAGAACATCGAGGACAACTTCAAGGATTACATCAACGGGTTCTCGGACAACGTGCAAGACATCCTTGCGCGCATGAACTTCTCCGATCAGGTCGAGCGCTTGTGCGATCCGGACGCCCCGTTGCTGTATCAGCTGGTTTGTGATTTCTGCAAGCCTCAAGCCGATATGTCGCCCAGCAAGATAACGGCTGTCGATATGGGTTACATCTTTGAGAACCTCATTCAGCGATTCTCCGAGTCCTATGACGAGGACGCTGGCGCCCACTTCACGAGCCGTGACATCGTTTACCTTATGACCGATCTACTCATCCAAGCAGATCCGCACGTCTTTGATGGGGACCACATTACCAAGACGGTGTACGACCAGACCATGGGAACATCGCAGATGCTCGGCTGCACAGAGGAGCGTCTCTGCCAGTTGGACGCCGATGCTCGTGTGACGTGCTATGGCCAGGAATTCAATCCCTTCACATTCGGCATTGCAAAGGCGAGCGCGCTCATTCGCGGCGAGGATGACACGAACATGCGCTTTGGCGATACACTTTCGGCCGATAAGTTCGAGGGCTTTAAGTTCGACTACTGCATTTCAACCCCGCCGTTCGGTGATCCGTGGAATCCGCAGGCTACCGTTGTGGAGAAAGAGTTCAAGTCTGCCGGCGGTGGGCGCTTTCCCGTGGAGAAGCTTCCTGCCAAGGGCGATGGGCAGATGCTGTTCGTGCTCAATGGCCTGGCCAAGCTCAAGGACGATGGCGTGATGGCGATCATTCAGGATGCGAGCCCCCTTTACAAGGGCAAGCCCGGTAGCGGTGAGGACAGCATTCGCCGCTATGTGTTGGAGAACGATTGGCTCGATGCCATTGTGCAGTTGCCATGCGACTCGTTCTACAACACGGGGATCGCCACATACATCTGGATTTTCAGCAAGGCGAAGGCTTCGGAGCACCGTGATCGCGTGCTGCTCATTGATGCTTCGAAGTGTTTTGAGAAGCGCCGCAAGGGCATTGGCGATAAGAAGAATGACATCACCAAGGCTTGCCGCGACTTGATTGTGCGGGCATATGCCGAGTACCGCGACGGCAGCTGGGAAGCGGTGGGTGCTAACGGGCAGAAGATGTGCGTCGAGGCTCGTCTGATGGAGACGATCGAGTTTGGATTCAACCGTGTGACCGTGGAGAGTCCAGTCGTTGACGAGCATGGTGAGCCGATTCTCAACATCCGCGGCAAGATGCAGGCCGATAAGGCGAAGACAGATACCGAGGATATCCCCCTCAACCAGGATATCGATGCGTACATTGAGCGCGAGGTGCGCCCGTACAGCAAGCACGCATGGGTTGATAAGAAGAAGACCAAGGTGGGCTACACCATTCCGTTCACGCGGGTGTTCTATAAATACGCAGAACTCGAGCCGGCGGACGAGATTGCCAAGCGAATCCTTGAGCATGAGAAGACGCTTGAGAAGAGTCTCGAGGCGCTTTTTGGCGAGGTGCGGTAGCGATGCGCGAGATGAAGGGCAGCGGCGTCGAGTGGCTTGGTGAGGTTCCGGCAGGGTGGGAGATTCGCCAAGTGGGTCAACTTGCGGAGGTGGTGAAGGCTCCAAATGAAGGTCTGGCCGAGAATAATCTCCTCAGCTTGAGTTACGGCAAGATCAGGAGGCGCGATATCAATGCAGTGGACGGTTTATTGCCGGCAAGCTTCGAGACCTACAACATTATCCAGCCCAATGACATCGTTCTTAGATTTACCGACCTGCAGAACGACCAGAAAAGCCTAAGGGTGGGCAGGGCGACGGAGCGCGGCATCATCACTTCGGCATATGTGACGGTTCGCCCGCACGATGCATTTCGTTCCCGATTCATATATTACGCCTTACACGCGTACGATTTGCGCAAGGGCTTTTATGGCATGGGAGCTGGCGTGCGTCAGGGTCTCAAGTGGCAGGAGGCTCGGTATATTAGACTGCCGTGGCCTGGCGAGGAAGAGCAGCGCCGCATTGTGGACTACCTGGATGAGAAATGCGCCGAGATCGACCGCGCCATCTCCGCCGCCGAGCAATCTATAGAAGAATATAAGGCGTATAAGAATTCGGTGATTTTCCAGGCGGTTACTAAGGGGCTCGATGAGCGCGCGGCTATGGTGGACAGCGGCGTTGAGTGGCTCGGCGATGTTCCCGCGGGATGGGACGTCGTTCCGGGCAAGCGGATCCTGAAGCTCTTGCAGCGCCCCGTGGAGGCGGGCGACGGCGTCGTCACCTGCTTCCGGGACGGAGAGGTTACCCTGCGGGCGAACCGTAGGACAGAGGGATTTACCGTCGCACTTAAGGAAATCGGGTATCAAGGGGTCGAACCCGGAGATCTCGTTGTCCACGGCATGGACGGCTTTGCGGGCTCCATCGGCATCAGCGATTCCCGCGGTAAGGCATCGCCCGTGCTCAACGTCATGGATTCCGATCAGAACAAGCGCTTCCTGATGTATTACATGAGGGGGCTGGCCTACCGCGACGTTTACATGGCGCTCTCTGACGGCATCCGCGTGCGTTCGTGCAACTTGAGTTGGAAGAAGATCGGCAATCTGCCGTTCGCTCTGCCCGTCCTCGACGAGCAGCGCCGCATCGCGGACTACCTGGATGATAAGTGCTCCCAGATCGACTCTGCCATCGCAGCCAAGCAGGCCATCATTTCCGATCTCAAGGCGTATAAGCAATCGCTTATCTACGAAGTCGTTACTGGCAAACGAGAGGTGTAACAATGGTTGTGCAGACCAAGGAAAGGAATCTCGAGGAAGATATCGAGGCATTCCTGTGCTCGCCCGAGGGCGGTTACCTCAAGTGCGACGATCGGCATTCGTTCCTTGCTATCGGTGACGGCACTTACCAGATGGTTGATGGCGGCTACATGGCGCATCGTGAACGCGCTCTGGATGCCGTTACTCTGGTCAATTTCATCCAGTCTACCCAGCCCAAGGCATGGGAACGTTTTGAGCGCATGTGCAATTCGGACCCTGTTGCCAAGTTCGTCAAGGTCTTTGACGATGCCGTGGACCGTTTGGGTATGGTTGCGGTGCTCAAACATGGTTTTAAGCATCGTGGCATTGCGTTTAAGGTTGCGTTTTTCCAGCCGGAGAGCGGGCTGAACGAGAGTGCAGCCGGACGTTACTCCAAGAACGTCTGTCGCTGCATTCGTCAATTCCACTTTGCTCCAACGGGCAACCAGACCATTGATATGGTGCTGGATATCAACGGCATTCCGGTGGTGGGCATAGAGCTCAAGGACCAGTTCACCGGACAGGACGTTGAGGACGCGATGCGGCAGTGGAGCGATGATCGCGATTCACGGTGCCGCTGCCTTAAGTTCAATACGCGCATGATGGCATTCTTTGCCGTGGATTTAGAAGACGTTCGTATGACCACGAGGCTTGAGGACGAAAAGACTCACTTCTTGCCTTTCAACCAGGGCTCCGCGGGAGCGGGAAATGATGGCGGAGCCGGAAATCCTTCAAATCCCGAGGGCTACGCCGTGAGTCATCTATGGGAGGTGGCACTTCAAAAGGACAGCCTGCTCGATATCGTCCACAAGTTCCTCCATCTGGAAGTCAAGGAGGAGACGGAGGTCGACGCGCGCGGGTGCGAGGTCAGGCGCAAGAAGCAGCGCATCATCTTCCCTCGCTACCACCAGCTTGATTCTGTGCGCAGGGTGGTTGCGGACGTTCGCAAGAATGGGTCGGGCAAGAACTATCTCATCCAGCATTCGGCGGGATCGGGCAAATCAAATAGCATTGCCTGGACGGCCTATCGCTTGGCGTCTTTGTTCGTGGACGACAAACCGCTTTTTGATTCCGTTGTGGTGGTTACCGATCGCCGTGTGCTTGACAGCCAGCTCCAAGAGACAATTTCCGGCTTTGATCACGCTGTTGGCTCGGTTGTGACCATCGGCAAAGATAAGACTTCGGGCGACCTGCGGGATGCCATCAATGACGGGGCCCGCCTGATCGTTTCGACCCTGCAGAAGTTTCCTGTGATTTACGAGCAGGTGGAGAGCGAGGGCAAGCGCTTTGCCGTCATCGTGGACGAGGCCCATTCGTCCCAGACGGGAACAAGCGCGCTTAAGCTCAAGACCGCCCTTGCTGATAAGCGCGACGCACTTGAGGAGTACGCCGAAATCGAGGCGGAGGCGGAAGGCGCGGCGGCGGATTGGGAGGACGAGCTTGCCGCTGATCTCGCGAGCCACGGCCGTCATAAGAATCTGACGTTTGTGGCCTTTACCGCTACGCCCAAGGAGCAGACGCTCGAGATGTTTGGTAATGAATTGCCCGACGGCTCGTTCCATCCGTTCCATATCTATTCTATGCGCCAAGCCGTCGAAGAGGGGTTCATCATGGACCCCTTGGCCAGCTATGTGAGCTATTCCGAAGCCGTTGAGCTGGCGCGCACGGTGCCCGACAACCCCGATGTGCCGAGCAGCCCCACGCTCAAGCTGCTTCGTAAGTACAAAGAGCTGCACCCGTATGCCCTTGGGCAAAAGGCGGAGCTCATTGTGGAGACGTTCCGGACCGTTACGCGCACGAAGATCAAGGGCAAAGGCAAGATGATGGTCGTTACGGCGTCGCGCCTTGCCACGGTTCGCTATTACCACGAGATCAAGCGATATATGCAGAAGAAGGGCTATGACGACATGGAGGTACTGGTGGCCTTTTCCGGGGCCATCAGCGATCCCGCCGATGGCCCAGATGGCCCTGAATATACTGAGCAATCTCTTAACGTCGGTCACGACGGCCAGCGTGTTGCCGAGAGCCAGACAAAGGCCGAGTTTCATAACTACGGTGATGTGCTCGTGGTCGCCGAGAAGTATCAGACCGGGTTCGATGAGCCTCTGCTGCATACATTGGTGGTAGATAAGAAACTCAAGGACGTGAAGGCTGTTCAGACTCTTTGCCGCGTCAACCGAATCCATCCCGATAAGGAGGATACGTATATCCTCGACTTTGTTAACGATCCCGAGGACATCAAGAAGGCTTTCGAACGCTTCTATACAGAGACCTCACTGACCGAGCAGATCAATACGGATCTTTTGTATCAGGTGCAGGCGGATATTCGCGGATACGGGCTCTACGATGAGGCTGACATCGAGGCTGCGGCAGATATTGTCTTTTCGGGTGAAAAGGGAAAGGCTCGGGACAATGTTCAAGGCAGGCTTGCGAGTGTTTTAAAGCCGGCAGTTGCACGCTATAACGATTTGGATGACGACGCTCGCTATCAGGTCAGGCGCAAGGTTCGTAGCTTTTGCAAGTGGTACACCTACATCACCCAGATCGTGCGTATGTTCGACCGTGAGCTGCACAAGGAGTACGTGTACCTGAGTTATCTGCGCCACCTGCTCAAGGTCGAGAAGATTCCCGTTGAGGCTGTGGATGACAAGGTCGAGATGCGTTTCTATAAGCTCAAGCGCGAGTTTGAGGGCAGCATCTCGCTTGAAGCTGGCGGGGGTGTTCTGGAGCCTGGCGGCAGCGCCAAGGCCGTTGTTCCCGACAGGAAACGCGATCCGCTGCAGGTGCTAGTCGACAAATTCAACGAGCAGTGGTCGGGCAACTTTACCGAGGGCGATAGGGTTGTGATTGACACGCTTTGGAAGCGAATCGCCGACAATCCGCAGGTGGCTGACACCATCCGTCGCGACGGGAGGCAGGTCTTTGAGTCGAGTCTGCTGCCCAAGGTCTTTGACGAGGAGGCGCGCAAAGCTTACGTGGAGAACACCGATTCCTTCACGAGCTTGTTTGAGGACGGTGCCAAGTATCGGGCCATGATGAATGCGATCGGACAGCTGCTGGTGGAGAAGTTTAAGTAGGACTCGATCGGGGCAGGTGATTGCAGGATGGAGAGAGACCATCCTGCAATGCCCCTTTGCCTGCTTAGAAAATGACAACGCCAGATTTTACATAGCGAGGGGGCGGTTTCCATGTCGAAGGAGAATTATAAACTGCTCAAGCGAAGGAGGATTTATGACATTCTCGACGGCGGTGAACACTTTGTATCAAAGATTGACGGTAGGGAGTTGTCTATGCCCTACCTCTCTGGTCCAAGGATTGTTCAGATTCTAAATACATTTGGTGATCCAGTCGAGTATGGCTCTTTGAGCAGGTGGATGTACGTTGAGGAGCTTCTGGATTATTGCATTGAAAAGGACAGGGCTTCAGATGCCCTATCGTACCTTTTCTCTCTTGAACAGTTTGTCGATGCATTGAGGGGGCTCAGTCCTGATGAAATTGCGATCCAGCACGAAGAGATAGTTAACGGCGCTGTTGAATTGATCAATGGGGAACTGTATTTTGGGGGTCATGAGCTTCGTGTCTGCGGTGGGATATATGTTGTTGTAGATAGAGGGTCTGCTCTGAAGCTTGCGACCCCCTCGATAAGCGCAATCGATAGAAATTATGTTAGGGATATCGCTGATCGTGCACAAGCGGATATAGATAAAGGCGAATTCGACAGTGCCATAACAAAGGCGCGAACACTGCTTGAAGAAGTATTCATTTACGTAATTGAACAGAAAGGGGAGAAGTCTGGCGAGACTGGAGACATTGGAAAACTGTACAAGCACGTTAAATCCCTTTATGGCATGCATGGCGATGCCAGCATGGACAGGCGGGTTAATATGCTGCTTTCTGGCTTGGAGAAAATCGTCTCCGCTGTGTCGGAAATGCGCAACAAGAACGGTGACGCTCATGGGTTGGGTTCTAGCCGGTTGAACATTGCGGATTACCATGCGCGGTTGGCGGTGAACGCCGCGACCAATATGGCTGACTTCATTCTGTCGGTTGCCGATCACGCAAATAGGTAACCGTGCGTTGTGTGGTGCAGTGGGATACGACTCTGCATGCCTTGGATAATAAAGAACTGCCCGAGCTTTGTTGGGCTCTGCATGATAGTCTCTTGGAGAACAATGGGAGAACTGAAAGACGAATACAATTTTAACTCGCTTGATCCAGACAAATGGGAAGAGCTGTGTTTCGCGCTGATACACGCCAAGGGCCATCCAGTTAAAACGGTCAACGGGCGTGGTGGCGATGAGGGGATTGACGCCTTTATTGGCACATACGAGAATCCTTCCGTTGTCTTCCAATTCAAGTTTTTTCGAGACGGATGGGGTTCGAAGCAGGCAAAACAGATAGAAAAGTCGTTTAAAGACGCTCTTGAGAAAAGAAGCGCTTTTCAGTGGGTCTTGATGTGCTCTGCCGACCCAACGCCTGCTGCTGTCAAGGCGTTTGAAGCGTTGTGCGCGAAGCATCCTGATGTCGAAATCAAATACGTTGCTGGTTCCGAAGTAAAGGCGCTGCTTATCGAGACGCCGGAGGTTAGGAAGAGGTATTTTCCCGACACTCAAGACCAGCTTGAGGCGATTAGCCTTCTCGATGGAAATAGGCCTATAGAGATGATTCAAAATGGCGTGAGGAGGCTGAACAATCTCGTTCTAGATGATCGCCTTTCGGTGAGGGTGATTGCTGACGGGGACGACCTGACGACGATTTATGAGGTTCGTCCGAACGTGACCGTAGAGGTTCCGATATTGAAGCTTGAATCAAAATCGCAAAAGGGCAGAGATGCACTTGAGGCGCTCTACCATGATGGAACGCCTTTCACGCTTTCGTCGAGTGATGTGGTGCTGAAGCCGCTCATCAATTTCCCTGATGATCCAGGTGAGTGTGAGTCCGTCGCTTGCCACTCTATTTCTGGCCAGCCGCCTACTCCGCTTCTTTTGTTCTCGGGAGATGCAGAAGAGCGGCCCTTGTCGCTCTATATTAATCTGAAGACGGTGAGGTGCGGTGCTGAGGTCGGTGTTCGCTCGAACGAGGGGCAGGATGGATGCCCGATTATCATGAAGTTCGAATATCCAATCGATTTAGATTCCGCTGCCGTTCGACCCGCCATTCAAGTTGACATAAGGCCGCATTATGAGGGCTGCACTGTAAAATCCGCCCTTAAGGGCGCACGTTTTCTTGCGGAATTGTCTGCGACAAAGAGACTGGGGATGTGTGATCCGAATGGGGATGCCGACGATGCTACGTATTACACATTTGCAGACCTGGATGTTCAGGAGGCATGGGAAGACCAAGCAACCTTTTTCGAGGCACTTTATCGCGTCTGTCAGTTCTTTGAAATCAATCCAATTGTTGATGAGTCGTATATAACCAGTGTTTTTGCCGACTCTTTACGTCGCTTTGTGCAGAAGCTTGATTTGCTTGGCAAAGAGCTGAAAGGCTCCTTGTCCTTTATGTTGGTAAAAGTGGATGATGGGCAATTGACGGAATCGGTCAATCAGGGAGCTTCGTCATTTGTTGTGGATGAATCGATTTGGATTGATCTTTTCGGCGATCGATATACGGCGGCGGTGCGAACCGTATCTCAGGGTGTGGCTACTTGCACCAAGGTCGATGAAGGAATTATCTGCGAGATACGAGGAACTCATACGGTCTTTATGAGCCCCTCAACCGGGGGTGACTGATCCTTCATGGCGACGCGACTGTGTCGAAGCCCAGGCAATCTATATGTGGCACGTAGGAGTAGAGCTTAATATGATCTGAACGGACGTGGATGGTTGGAGGCACCATCGTGAGCCTTGGATACGCCGGCAGGGCGGTTCTCGTTGACGGCGACGGCAGCGCCGCGCTCTACGCCTACGAATGCGAGAACTGGAATCGCAAGGATGATGCCCCCAGACTCGACGGCGAGATCTACATCGAATTCGAACCCATCGCCACGGCACGCAAGATTGTGCGAACGAAGCGTTATCCCCAGGGTATCCCGCTGAACGGCATGGCGGAGAACGTAGACTTCTATGAGCTCATGGAGGCGGGTGCGCTCTCGGTGCGCAACTGCTCGAATACGACGCGCCGCGACTCCAGCGGTATCGACCTTCAAGCGTTCAGCCTCATATCGAAGATCGCGTACCACATTCAGGCGGACGGAGCGTTTCCCGAGAAAGTCTGCTATGTGAAGTAGCGCCGGCCGCTTCTTTGGCTGACCTTTTCGAGCTCACCGCCGTGCACTTGCAATGGTGTTGCGAAAACACCTGCCCGCAGGCGCGGTTCGGCAGATCCAAGCGCGCTTAGTGGCCAGCAGGTCGCCGTCGCGGAGCTATGTCCGCACGAGGTGCTTCAATTGTCCTATCAACATGGAGGCCCGGTTGGCAGTCCAAGGGCCGCATCTAGGGAAGGGTGGTTGGTTTATATGTCCGAGAATCTCGCAGTCGTCAAGGTGAGTGCGACGGCAGAAGACAAGGTCGATCCGGACCTCGCGGTTTTCACCCTACGCTTTGGTAAGAAGTGCGAGACCCAGCAGGAGTGCGCCGATGATTTCGCTGCGGAGCAGGATCGCGTGATTCGCGCGCTCGAGCCCTTCGGCATTGCCGATACGCTGGGGTTCGATGGGTATTCCTCCTACGTATGTACATCCGGTCGTCGCGCCGTCGTCACGGGTTATGAGTACTATTGCTCCGCGACGCTCAAGGTTAAGCGGGAGGGTCATGATATCGCTGCCATCTGGGCGGCGCTCGCAGGCCGCGTCTCGACGGCTCGCGTGAACTTGCATTTCGAGCTCAGCGACGAAGATGCCGAGGAGCGGCGCCTGATAGGCTCTGCGGTCGCGAAGGCCCGGTTGAGTGCCGAGGCGCTTGCGACCGCAGCCGGGATGGAGCTCGCCGGTGTAAAGGAGATTCGCTATAACCGTAGCGGGAATTCCTGTTTCTGGGGCGTTGCTCGTGCCGACGGCTGCGCGACGCCGAATGGCGCGGCAAGTTCCATGCCGGATCTCCATCCCGAGCCGATCGACGTTGAATGCAGCGTTGACGTGGACTGGCGGCTCAAGCCCTCGGCATGACGAATTGAGCAACAGCTGCTGCACAATTCGCTCGGCGCGTCATCGCTCAACATCGCTTAGCTGGCCCCTCACTCTTAAAGCGATTCGCATAATTCTTCGAACTGCATGAATCGCAAAAATATGCGAAGACTTGCCGCGCTCGGCATTTCGTCCTGAAAAATGTTGAACTCAACACTTTTACGTCCTTAAAAATGTTGAGTTCAACATTTTTAAGAACGAAACCTGCAGGCGGACGTTGCCGGCGGCATGTCACGAGTCTCCCGAATCGCGTATCATTGCGGGCGAACAAGCGATAAGGAGACCCCCCATGAAAGCCCTAGTACACGACGGCAACGGACATATCGCGCTCGAGGATCGCCCCGAGCCGCAGCTGCAATCCCCAACCGACGCCATTATCCGCGTCACGCGCTCGACCATCTGCACGAGTGACCTGCACATCATTCACGGCGCCGTGCCGCGCGCCACGTCCAATACGGTGCTCGGTCACGAGTTCGTGGGCGTGGTCGAGCAGGTGGGGGAGGGCGTGCGCGCCCTCAAGCCCGGCGACCGCGTGGTCGTGAGCTGCGAGACGTTTTGCGGCGAGTGCTTCTACTGCGAGCGCGGCTGGGTCAACAACTGCGTGGAGGGCGGCTGGGAGCTTGGCTGTTGCGCGGACGGCTGTCAGGCCGAGCTTGTGCGCGTGGGCCATGCGGACCATACGTGCGCGCCCATCCCCGCGGGCGTGACCGACGAGGATGCCCTCTTCCTGGGCGACATTGTGGCCACGGGCCACTGGGGTGCGAGCATCGCCCAGATCGAGCCCGGCTCCACGGTGGCCGTGATCGGCGCCGGCCCGGTCGGCCTCACCACCATGATGTGTGCCCGCCTGCATGGGCCCGCTCATATCATCGCGATCGACATCGACCCCGCGCGCCTCGCCCTCGCCCGTGAGCGCGGCTTGGCCGATGCCGTAATCGACGCGAGTGGTATGGACCTCGCCGCCGTCGAGGCCGCGGTGCTCGAGCTCTCCCACGGCCGCGGCGCCGACAGCGTGATCGAGGCCGCCGGCGGCTCCAACACCTTCGAGATGGCTTGGCGCATCGCCCGCCCACATGGCGTGGTGGTGCTCTCCGCCATGTACGAGGGGCCGCAGACCCTGCCGCTGCATGAGATGTACGGCAAGAACCTCGTCTTCAAAACCGGAGGCGTGGACGCCTGCAACATGGGCGAGACCATGCGCCTGGTGCAGGAGGGGCGCATCGACACGAGCTGCCTCATCTCCGGCCGCTACCCGCTCAACGACATCGTCGATGCCTACCGCGCGTTCGAAGCGCACGAGAACGGCTGCCTCAAGCTGGTCATAACCCCGTGGGAGGATCGCTAGATGATCTATTCGCTCGCCCCCATGGAGGGGATCACGGGGCACACATTTCGCCGCGTGCACGCTGAGTGTTTTGGCGCTCTTGACCGCTACTACACCCCGTTTCTCGCCCCGCCGCGCGTGGGCAATTCGTTTGGGGGCAAGGCGTTCAAGGAGATCGACCCTGCCAACAACGAGGGACTGAACGTCATTCCGCAGCTGCTCACCAAAAACGCCGACGAGTTTGTGTGGGCCGCGCGCGAGCTAGCCGAGCTGGGCTATGCGGAGGTCAACCTCAACCTGGGCTGTCCCTCGGGCACGGTGGTTTCCAAGGGCAAGGGCTCCGGCTTTTTGCGCAACCTCGATGAACTCGAGGTGTTTTTGCGCGATGTGTGCGACCGCTCTCCACTGCCCGTCTCGGTCAAGACGCGCCTGGGCCTGGAGGACGATGCCGAGTACAAGCGCATCCTCGAGCTGTATTGCAGCCTGCCACTCGCGGAACTCATCGTGCATCCGCGTGTGCAGAAGGATCGCTACCAGGGCAAACCGCGCCTGCAGCCATATGGCGAGACGCTCGCGCGTGCGCCCTTTCCGGTGGCCTACAACGGCGACATCTTTGGCGCGGAGGACATGGATGCGCTCATGGAGGCGCACCCGCGGACCCGTCACGTGATGCTCGGGCGCGGCTTGCTCGCCAATCCGGCCCTCGCGCGCATACTCGCCGGCGGCCCGGCTGCGAGCGCGGACGAACTCAGGCAGTTCCACGACAAGCTGTATGCCGCCTACCTCGACGAGATCGGCGGCAATGCGGTCTTCCGCATGAAGGAGTGGTGGTTCTACGCCAAGTGCGCCTTCGCCGACCCCATGGCGGTCCATCGCGCGGTGCGCAAGGCCCGCAAGGTCGAGGAGTACGAGACAGCGGTCGAGCGCGTGTTCCGCACCGAGCTCCTGGCTCCCGTCGCGCGGTTCCACGGGTAGGGGACAGGCATGGAAATGACGCCCATCGCGCATATCGAGACGGACCTGCCGCAGAAATTCGGCATTCCGCGCAACAGCTTCCTGGCCCCGCATCTGCAGGGGCGTATCGTGTTTGAGCCAGAGTTCGCACTGCCGCAGGCCGTGGCGGGCTTGGAGGAGTTCAGCCATCTGTGGCTGCTGTGGGAGTTCGAAAACGGCGCGCCCGGTGGAACGGCGGCCGATATCGCCATGGATACGGCGACTGCCAGCAAGTCCGGCACCACGGCGAAGTGGACTCCCACCGTGCGCCCGCCCCGCCTGGGCGGCTCCGAGCGTCGTGGCGTCTTTGCCACGCGCAGCCCCTTTCGGCCCAATCCCATCGGTCTGACCTGCGTGAAGCTCGACCGCATCGAAATCGTCGACGGCGCCCCTGTGATCCACGTGCTCGCCGCGGACTTGCGCGACGGCACGCCGATTTTCGACATCAAGCCCTACATCCCCTTCGCCGACAGCCATCCCGAGGCCACGGGCGGCTGGATCGACCGCGCGCCATGGCGGGAGCTCGAGGTCGATTTCCCCGCCGAGCTGCGCAAGATCGTCCCCTCGCCCAAACTCGCAGGTCTCATCGAGGTGCTGCGCCAGGACCCGCGCCGCGCCGGCAGCAAGCACGAGCCCGAGCGCGTGTATCATTTGGCCTACGCGGGGCTTGACGTGGCGTTCACCGTCGACGGCGAGTCGCTGCGCGTGGTCGACATCACGTAAGGGCGGGGAGGGAGCACCATGATCGATCTCGATCGCACGATGTTCTTCAAGGCGAGGTTCGAAATCGAGACGCCTCAAGGCGAGGATGTCCTGTGGTCTCTCGTTCTGAGCGTACGCGACTGGTCATTGCGCAAGGCCCGCCGCGACGGATACTCCCTGCCCCAAGAAATGCGCTTTTGGAGCAAGCTCAAAAGCGGCGAGATGCTCGAATCCCCAGATGGCAGCGTCAGACTCTACGCCGCACTCCATCACGGCGAGTTTGCTCAGACATGGGCGTGCCAGCATGTGGAGGACCAAAGGGTGCCCGGCTGCGCCCCGCGCCGCTGGATAACCGAGGTCGGTTTTGAAGGTCATTCGGTCGACCGCGGCACCGTTTCGATCATCACGATGTTCAGCGACATGCCGGGCTACATCGGTCCGCTGCAACCTGCGCCAAAGCCGAACGTGCCCAAGTTGATCGCCAGTATGCTGGAGAACGACAGGCTCGTTTGCACGATAGACGGATGCGAGTTTGGGCTCGCCCCGGTTGAATTCTTATGCTCCGATGCCCCCGGTATTCACGAGCGTCTCGCGAATCCGTATCGCGAGGTGCCCGCCATCGTGATCAGCCCCACCCGCGCTGGCGAGTGCCTGATCGATCCCGAAGTACTTGCATCGCAGCTCGGCCCCAATGCGACCGTGTTCTACACCGTGGATTGCGGCGCCATGGATGCGCTCAATGCGGAGTTCGAGGACGAATCACTACGATGCTACGGGGGAGCCGTTCGCGTGTACGCCCCTCATCCGCACTTTGGCATTTTGGGGGATGGCTTCAGCCATCGATTCTTTTCCGCTGCGGATATCCGTGGGCAAGGGGCGGAGTACTACATGGCCATCTTGCGCCGTGCGCTCGCCGAGGACGTGCTCGCGCGAGACACCTCGGTCCGCATCGAGGACGTCAATCGGCTCAATCGCAATGCAGGAAAGGAGCTTGCGTTCAAGCGCCGCGCTGAGCAGATTCAGGATATGGCGCTCGACCAGGTCAAAGAGATGCTCGATGAGGCCGAGGGCCTCACGCGCCTCGCCGAGGACGAGTGCGATGCCATGCGCGAGGAACTGAGGCAAAGCAGGCGGGCGAACCATGATCTCGAGGCGCGCATTGCCTGGCTTGAGCATGCGCTCGATTCGCAAGGCGGCAGCGCGGCAGAGGATGGCGCTGCGACGGCAATCGCAGGTGCCTCCGAGCTCACCATCCCGGCCATTGCCAGGCTGTTCGTTTCGGCATTTCCCGATCGAATCGATTTCAGCGAGCGCGGATGGGCATCGTTGGAGGATTGCAGGTACGAACCCAGGGCATTTTGGAGCG
>ERZ834859.1944-NODE-1944-length-19965-cov-12.175138_pt1 | contig 19965 bp, 20 predicted proteins | sample MGYA00519947_ERZ834859 | MGnify/ENA primary metagenome ERZ834859 (study PRJEB31850, sample SAMEA3708763) | human gut metagenome | biome: human gut; feature: human-associated habitat; material: faeces | place: China | collected 2014 ...
AAGTTCTATAAGGAGATGCAGACATTTATGGATGAAGCGTTTTCCGGTAAGACAATTGCGTCTTTGATGTAGTCTGCTGTGTATGCAGCATGAGATTCTGAAACAGAATGCGGAGGAAGCAGTTCCACCCACCTCTCAGAGTGCGGAAACACGGTTGCGTGTTCTGAGAAGTGTTGTATAGTGTAAAAACCACAAAAAAACGTAAAAAAGAAAGGAGATTGCCACGATGAAGAAGAACAATGCATTCCGCCGGGCAGCAGCTCTGATGGCAGCGTTGAGTATTACGGTGTCTCTGGCGGCTCCGGCCTTTGCAGGGACCTACTATATCGACAACGGCGATATTACCGTCACCAAAAATGCGGATGGAAGCCAGACCGTCGAACAGAACGGAACGAGCAACAATGACAGTGATGAGATCATCATCACCACCACTGGTGCGGCTATCACCACGCTGGAGAGCGACCTGGAAGGCCCCGCAGCAGAGGATTCCGACTTTGGCCCTGTGGTAGAGGACAACTACCAGTCTGCCCAGCCGGAGAGCACTGAGGAATCGGAAGATGCAGACCAGCCGGAGATCGCCGAGGAACCGAAAAGCGCAGACCGGCAGGAGAGTGCAGACCAGCAGGCAGCCCCGGCTGCTGCAGCCCCTGCAGCCCCGACTTCGGTGATTACGCTGATCAACAACTTTGCCAATAAGGTGCTGAACCTCACCCTGAAAGACGTAAAAATTGATGTGAGCAACACCGGACGGGAGAATCACGCAGGAAAGGCTGCCCTGAGCGTTCAGGGAAAGGGCAATGTGGAGATCGAGCTGGACGGCGAGAACGAGCTGAAAAGCGGCGCTTACAGGGCGGGCCTTGAAAAAAACAACTCTACCTCCGCAGGCACGCTGACCCTGAAGGACGACAATAACGAAGCCGGCAGCCTGACGGCCACCGGTGGGTTTAATAGTGCCGGCATCGGCGGCGGTTACCTTGGCGACGGCAAAAACATCACCATCACCGGCAGCACGAACCTGTCCGAAAACGAGATCCAGCGCGCTATGGCGGATGCCGCGGCCTACGAGGCCGAGGACAGCCGCCGCAAGGAGCGGCTGGAGCTGCACAACCAGGCCGAGGTGCTGGCCTACAAGGTGGACGAGGCCTTGTCCAAGTGCAAAAAGGAGCTGGACCGCGACGAAAAGAACCGCATCAAGACCGATGTGGCCAACCTGCGCCGCTGCCTGCGCAAGGACAAGCCCGAGAAGATGAACGAGACCGAGGAAGCGGCCCTGCGGCAGGCCAAGAGCCAGCTGGAGGAAAGCGCCAACCACCTGATGATGCTGTATGCGGCAGAGCAGGGGCAGGACGGCTCGGCCGGCGGCAGCACCCTGTGACCACAGCATTTGTTTGAAAAATCATAGAAAACAGACAGCGGAACGGCATTTTGTGAAAAATCTGCCGTTCCGCTTTTTTGACAAAAAACATGTAAATAATTTATGAAGAATGACAGTAGACAAAGAATAGCGCCTTTGATATACTACTTTACAGAGCAAGGCGACATTCCTCGGAAGCGATACTTGCGGCAGACCAAACATAGAGCATGGGTGTAAGATACCCATATATTCTATATGTGGGTGCTGTCGCGGTATAAGTTCCGGGGCTTTTTTTATCTCCGGACCTTTGCGGAAGAATGGAGCGCAGAGCATGAAGATCATCAAAAAAATCAATACAAGCGCTGCTCTGGCGCTCGACGCATCCGGACACGAAGTGGTGGTGCTGGGCAAGGGCATCGGGTTTCCGCCCACACCCTATGAGCTGACCGACCTTTCCAAGGTGGAGCGCACCTTCTACGATGTGGATCCCCGCTACCTGAGCATGATCGCAGAGCTTTCGCAGCCCATCGTGATGGCCTGCGCGGATATCGCCGATCAGGCCGAGATCGAGCTGGGAAATCAGCTGAACCCCAATCTGCCGTTCACGCTGGCCGACCACGTCCAGTTCGCCGTGGAACGGCTCAAAAGCGGCGTGGACCTGACCATGCCCATCGCCTACGACATCCGGCACCTGTACCCCAAGGAGACCGAGATGGCCGATGCCGCGCTGCAGATCCTGCACGATAAGGCAGGGCTGGACCTGCCCGCCAACGAGGCGGTCAACATTGCCATGCATTTCATCAACGCCGAAGCAGAAAGCGGCGACATCCACAGCCTGATGCTGAGCATGCAGATCATTTCCGACGTCAACAAGATCGTGGAAGAGAGCCTGCACATCAAGCTGGATAAGGACAATTACAACTACAACCGGTTCGCCACCCATCTGCGCTATCTGTTCCAGCGGCTGCAGAGCGGCGTGCAGACCAACGATGTGCCCCGCAGCGTCCGCAATACCCTGATGCGGGAATACCCGGATGTGTACACCTGTGTCCTGAAAGTCGTGGATTACTTCCGCGACACCTGGGGCTGGGATTGCAGCGATGACGAGATCGTCTACCTGATCATGCACATCCAGCGCGTATATGAGCGCGAAAAAGAATAAACGATCAAGAGTTCCTTGTTTTACAAAGCTCGTTTTACTGGAGCGTTAGCCCATAAGGGCGCGAGATCCGGGGCGGACTTCAGGACAGCGGGCGCAGACAGCCGGAACGGTTGCTGCAGTTTTGCCGTGTTGAAGTGTGCTCCGGATCTTTTTTTCAAATTTTGAATGTTTCCCTGTGCACGGGAATCAGATAAAGACCGCATACACACCCAAGGAGGCCACAGCCAATGGACGAGACCAGCATTTTACAAAGCGTCTGTTCCTGCATCGGCGGACAGCAGAATGTCAGCCGGGTATTATCCAGCGGGAACAAACGTTACCTGATGGTCAAGGACGCCAGTGCCGTGGACCTCACGGCAGTCCGACAGGTGGAGGGCGTACAGGCGGCGGAGCTCAGCCGCGGACGTCTGACACTGGAACTGCCGGGAAACGACAAGGAGGAGAAAATGGATCACAAACAGGTAGCCCAGGGCATTATTGAGAATGTCGGCGGCAAGGAGAACATCGCATCCTTTACCCACTGCGCCACCCGCCTGCGCCTGAAGCTGCGCGACAACGCAAAGGCCAATAAGGACGCCGTGTGCAAGGTGAAGGGCGTCATCAACGTGGTGGAAAAAGGCGGCCAGTTCCAGGTCGTCATCGGCAACGAAGTGGCTCAGGTGTTCGACGTCGTGCAGGAGATCACCGGCATTTCCGGTCAGGCCGAGGACATCGTGGAGAAGGATGACCTGAAGGTGAAGGGCAAGTTCATCGACACCCTGATCGACCTGGTCACCAACATCTTCACCCCGATCCTGCCCGCCCTGATCGGCGCCGGCATGATCCGCGCCCTGCTGATGCTGTGCACCCAGTTCGGCATCCTGCAGAGCAGCAGCGGCACCTACATTATGATCAACGAGATCTATAATGCAGTGTTCAACTTCCTGCCCGTCTACATGGCCTACTGCGCCGCAAAGCGCTTCAAGTGCAACCCGATGATCGCTGCGGCCGTGGCGCTGGCCCTGGTCAGCTCCAACCTGCAGGCCGCTATCCAGAGCGAAGAGGGCCTGCGCTTCCTGGGCATCCAGCTGAGCATGCCCAAGCAGGGCTATGGCTCCGCCATCATCCCCATCATCTTCATCATCTGGTTCATGAGTGTCATCGAGCACTTCTGCACCAAGCACATCCACCCCGCAGCCCGCAACATTGTCACCCCGCTCGTTGAGCTGGTCATCACCGTGCCGGTTTCCTTCCTGGTGTTCGGACCTATCTTTAGCGCTCTGCAGGCAGCCATCGGCAACGGCTACACCGCTCTGTACAACTTGAGTCCCGTTGTCACCGGCATCGTTCTGGGTGCTGCATGGCAGATCCTGGTCGTCTTTGGCCTGCACTGGGGCATCGTTCCTCTGGGTCAGGTCAATCTGGCCATGTACGGCCGCAATACCATCAACGCCGTTACCGGCCCCTCCAACTGGGCACAGGCCGGTTCTGCCATGGGTGTTGCCCTGCGCACTAAGAACCCCGACGTGAAGGAGACTGCAATGTCCGCTGCCATCACTGGCATCTTCTCCATCACCGAGCCCGCCATCTACGGCGTCAACCTGAAGTACAAGAAGCCCTTCTACATCGCCGTTGTGGCAGGCGGTATCGCAGGCGGCATCGCAGGTGCCGGCAACGCTGCTGCACTGGCAGGCGGCCCCGTTGGCATCCTGAGCTTCCCGCTGTTCATCGGCGAAGGCTTCATCTACTTCGTCATCGGCATGTTCGCTGCATTCTTCGGCTCTATGATCGGCACCTACCTGTTCGGTTACGATGCCGCAAACGACAAGGCATAAGCGATTTTCCACAGGCAGATTGGATAGAAGGTAAATGACAAAGGGGCTGTTCCCGCGGGGAACAGCCCCTTTTGTGTTTGTCCTTCCGGAAGCTCTCCCCCGCACAGCAAAAAGGCGGCCGCTGCAAACTACAGCGGCCGCCTTGCATTTTGATGTTACAGCATCTTGGAGAGGAACGCCTTCAGGCGCGGATGCTTGGGGTTGGAGAACAGCTCCTGCGGGGGCTCGTCCTCCTGGATCTGGCCGCCGTCGATGAAGATCACGCGGTTGGACACCTCGCGGGCAAAGCCCATCTCGTGGGTGACCACCAGCATGGTGATGCCAGTGTGGGCCAGTTCCTTCATCAGCTCCAGTACCTCACCTACCATCTCAGGGTCCAGGGCGCTGGTGGGCTCGTCGAACAGGATCACGTCCGGGTCCATAGCCAGAGCGCGGGCAATGGCTATGCGCTGCTGCTGGCCGCCGGACAGGCTCTTGGGGTAGACGTTGGCCTTGTCGGCCAGACCCACACGGGCCAGCAGCTCGTCGGCGCGCTGGGAAATGGCTTCCTTGTCCTTCAGCTTGAGCAGGCTGGGGGCCAATTCCAGGTTCTTCTTCACGGTCAGGTGGGGGAAGAGGTTGAAGTGCTGGAACACCATGCCCATCTTCTGGCGCACGGCGTCGATGTGGGCATCGTCCACCTCCACGCCTTCAAACTTGATGGAGCCGGAGGTGGGGATCTCCAAACGGTTCAGGCACCGCAGAAAGGTGGACTTGCCGCAGCCGGAGGGGCCGATCAGACACACCACGTCGCCGCGGTAGATGTCGATGTCGATGCCCTTGAGCACGTCCAGGGTGGGGGTGGGCTGCTTTGCGCCCTTTTTCTTCACGCCGCCGTAGGTCTTGGTCAGACCACGGACTTCCAGGATCTTTTCGTGGGTGTTAGCGGTCACTTTGTGCCAGCCTCCTCTCAAACTTGCCCAGCAGCCAGGTAAGCAGCATCACCAGTACCAGGTAGATGGCTGCAACGCCCAGCAGGGGGAACATGGCGTCGTAGGTGCGGTTCATAATGCCCTGTGCGGCGTACAGCAGCTCCTTGCCGCCAATGACCGTGATCAGGGAGGTATCCTTCAGCAGAACGATGAATTCGTTGCCCAGGGCAGGCAGCACCGCACGGATGGCCTGGGGGATGATGATGACCACCATGGTGGTCATGTAGTTCAGGCCCAGGCTGCGGCCGGCCTCCATCTGGCCCGGGTCCACGGCCATCAGGCCGCCGCGGATGATCTCGGACACATAGGCACCGGAGTTGATGCCCAGGGTCAGGGCACCTACCATGGTAAAGTTGCGGCTGTTGGAAAAGATGACCATGCTCATGATCAGCAGCTGCACCATCATGGGGGTGCCACGGATGATGGTGGCGTACACCTCGCACACTGCGTTGAAGAAGCCCAGCACCGGGTTCTTGTGGCCGGGACGCTGCTGGTCGTGGGTCACACGGACCATGGCCACCACACTGCCCAGCACCACGCCCAGGGCCAATGCAATGGCGGTGACCAGCAGGGTGGTGCCTACGCCATCAATGTACTGGAGCCAGCGGTCCTTCAGGAGAAAGGCCTGATAAAATTTGTAAAAGACCTCCTGCCCGAAGGTCAGGCTCGTGCCGCTGTTCAGCAGCTCTTTGAGCAGTTCGTATTGAGCAGCCATTCACATCCTCGCTTTCTGTCTGTGGGATCTTGTTGGTGGGTTGATGGGGACCCAAGTCCCCGAAAAAAGGGAGGAGCCCCCTGAAAAGGGCCGCCTCCCGGTGTTGCGTTCGTGGCAGCTGCTTACTCTGCAGTGATGTACTTGTCCACGATGGACTGCAGAGTGCCGTCAGCCTTCAGCTCCTCCAGAGCAGCGTTGATGGCATCCTCCAGGGCAGAGCCCTTGGCCAGGCCGATGGCGTAGTCCTCCTCGGCGTAGCTGGTGTCCAGCACCTTCAGGCCGGGGTTGGCGGCCACATATTCCTTGGCAGGGGCGTTGTCGATGACCACAGCGTCCACCTGGCCGTTGTTCAGGGCCTGCACGGCGGTCAGGCCGCTGTCGTAGGCCACCACGGCGTCATCGCCGAAGTCGTCGGAGCAGTAGATGTAGCCGGTGGTGCCACGCTGGGTGCCGATCTTTTTGCCGGCCAGGTCATCGGGAGAAGCAATGTCGGAGCCATTGGGCACGATGATGGACTGGATGCCGGTGGCGTAGCTGTCGGAGAAGTCCATCACAGCCTTGCGCTCGTCGGTAACGGTAACGCCAGCCATGACCATATCAGCCTTGCCCTGCTGCACGCTGAGCAGTGCGGCGTCAAACTCCATGTCGTCCACCTGCAGCTCCAGGCCCAGCTTTTCGGCAATGGCCTTGGCGGTGTCGATGTCGATGCCCTCGATCTCACCGGAGTCGGTGGTCATCTCGTAGGGAGGGAAGGTGGCGTTGGTGGCCATGGTCAGCTTGCCAGCCACCACGGTGGCCAGGCTGCCAGAAGCAGAGCTGGAAGCAGCTGCGCTGCTGGCTACAGAAGAAGCTGCGCTGGAAGAAGCACCACCGCAGGCGGTCAGGGCCAGGGCAGCAGCGGAAACGGCGGCAGCAGCCAGGAAGCTGCGACGAGAGATCTTTTTCATATTCAAACACTCCTCTATGCACTGTATAATCTTACAACCGCCGGAAGGATGCGAATCATCGATGTTCCGGTCAATGCACTTAGTATAGTTTGAACAAAATGAAAAGTCAATAGTTGTGCATAATAATTCGTAAAATAAAAATTATTTTCCTGAAAATATGCAAAAATCCATTGAATATCTGAATATATGCAAGAAAATCCGGCTTTTTTACCGGGGCGTTACAGCCAGCGGGCGATCTCATCCCTGCTGCGCTTGGGCACGCAGTAGTCCCGGTTGTCATCCAGGTAGTATTTTACCCCGGTCTCCGGGGTCATGGGCACCACCCGGGCAGCGTGGGTGGGGTAGCCAAAGGCCACCATGTAGGCCAGCTTCAGCGGCTCTTCGATGCCCAGCAGCTCGGTGAGGGCGGGCTTGTTGATGGCACCCATGATGCAGCTGCCCACCTCCTTGTCCCAGGCGGCCAGGGTCATGTTGGCCAGGGCAATGCCGGTGTCAGTGGAAAGGTCGCCGGAAGCGGAGCTGTCCTGCAGGACGGCCACATACAGGGTGGGCGTCTCGTCGGCCTTGGGCATGCCCTGTTCCGGGGGCAGGTAGGCCGCCCACTTGACCAGCGGCTGCACTTTGGCCACCATTTCCGGGCTCTGCACCACCACAAGGCGCAGAGCCTGCCGGTTGGCCCCGCAGGAGGACAGCCGCACAGCTTCCACGATGTCATCCACCACATCCTGCGGCACGGGCTTCTGCGCAAAGCGGCGGTAAGTGCGGCGGGTGACCAGAGATTCCATAACAGACATGACAAAACACTCCTTTTCCGGCGGGCGGTGCCCGGCGGTTTATTTGCAGTTTACTACCATATAAAGTATAGCAGTCCGGCCGGGGATGCGCAAGCCGGAGAAAAGAACGGTGGCTCTTGACAAAAATATGCGGGGGGGGGGGGATAATTGGTAGAGAACGCCCGGCCCGGCGGAAGGAGGCGGCCATGGTGGAAGAGGAAGCGTCCTGCGTGCAGGAGGAACAGACCGAGACGCTGGACCCGGCAAAGTGTACACCGGAACAGCATGCTTATACCGTGCAGTGCACCGAGGACGGCCATGTTCTGCACTGGGTCCGGGTGGAAAAGCACCAGTGGTCGGACTGGCAGGTGGAGAAGGAACCGGACTGTGAGGACCCCGGAGAGCTCCGCAGCACCTGTGCGGTCTGCGGCATGGTGCGCTGGCAGCGGCTGGCCCCGCTGGGCCATTTGCTGCAGTTCAAACCCGAAGATGAGCGGCATACCATTGCGGTGTGCCGGGTGTGCGGCCGCACCCTGTGGCGAGGCCCTGCAAGAGATGCTGTCCAGAATAAAAAAGCGGCCAGAAGATCCCGGTCCTCGACACAGAACGCCGCGAAGTGACAACGAAAATATGGTAAAATGTGGAAAATGATAGAAGGGGGTATCAGAATGGTCGTGTGGGTAGGCCTTGTCTGCTTTGTGCTGGGTGCCAATCTGGGATTTCTGGTGGCAGGCCTGATGCGGATGGCAAAGGACGAAAAGGACACCTCGGAGAAACCATAAAAATTTGGACGTGTTAACATTGAAAATTAACAATTCCTAACATGTACGGAACCTCTTGACAAAGCGGAACGGGTAGGGTATCTTTGGTTTGCTAATACAAACCTAGGCGTACACGCCTACACGAAGATCAGGAGGAAAAACCAATGTCTCAGATTTCTCGTCGTAATTTTATGAAGTGCGCCGGTGCTGCCGCACTGGCCATTGCAGCCAGCGGCATTCTGACCGGCTGTGACAATACGCTGGATGTTGAAGTGACCTTTGTCTACAATGGTAAGGAACTGCCTCTGCGCGGCACCGGCAAGGTGGTCGTCGGCGAGCAGTACATGGACACCGCGACCGTCGTGCTCCCGGCAGAGTATCAGGCACAGTACGAGGCCAAGGATAAGAAAGCCGAGGTATTCCGTGTGGACAACACCCGCAAGGCGAAGGTGGAGCTGGTGGTGAAAACTGCGGTCTGGACGGTCAGCTACCGTCTGGGCGAGAAAGAAGTGCTGTCCGGCTCTGTTGAGGCGGCAGTGGTGAACCCCACCGTCACGGTGGACAACCTGAGCAAGGACGAGCTGAAAGCGCTGGGCGAGAAGTTCTACCGGCTCTCGGAGGATGCCAAGTTCACCATCGGCAACGGCGTCGTGATCGTTCCGGTGGAGAAGATCATGGGTCAGGTGAAAGTGGACTACTATTATAAAATCACGGAAACGGTTGAGAGATGCCTTGGCTACCCGGAAGTAGTCGATGTCTGGAAGGGCACTAACATTATCAAGAAGTCGCAGTTGACCCGTCTGGAAAAAGCATGTGCTGATATGTCTTATGACGCCAGCAGCGTGGCACAGGAGATTCTCTTTGACTGGGCGGATAACGTAGTCAAGATTTATGTAAAGAGCTACTGAGCCTGATAACAGAACGCACTTTATAAAACGCAAAACAGGGGAGCTGCCCATGCCGGGCGGCTCCCCTTGCTTTTTGTGTTCAGGAGATTTTTGCCGGGTCGAGGTACTGGCCGTTCTGCAGCACTTCCAGATGGATGTGCGCTTCCTCGGCGCATTCACAGCTGATGGTGCCCACGGTGCCCAGCTTCTGCCCGGCGGTCACGGTGTCGCCGGGTTTCACGGCGGGGCTGTTCACCCCGCACACCCGCCACAGGCGGCCGGAGGCATCTTCCAGCGTGACCACGCTGCTCCACCGGCCGTCGGTGCCGGTCTCGGTCACCTTGCCGGAGCAGGGGGCACTCACCTCACTGCCCTCGGCACAGGCGTAATCCACACCGTTGTGGGTGCGCCAGTCGCCCAGCGTCTTGCTGTAGACCAGCTCGTCACCACTGTAGGCGTTGAGCACCCGACCAGAGAACGGCTGCGTGGAGGCAGGCGCGGCTGAGCTTGCGGCAGGTGCAGAGTCGGTGCGCAAGGCAGAGGGTTCGTGCACCGAACCAGAGCCAGATGCCGCACCAGACGAGGCACTCAAGCTGCCCGGCACGGGCTGCGGTACCCCGGCTACGCTGTTGGCGGCCTGCTCGGCCGTATCGGGAAGGTCCAACCATAATTCTTCCTCCTCAAGCCCCACATCGGGGTCAGGTTCCGGCTCCGGAATGGTCTGCCGGGCGGTGCTGCTCGGGTTTGTCAGGTCGGTCAGGTTCTGCCTGAGCTCGTCGCGGACGGTGCGCACCGCCCACACCCCGGCGGCTGCCGCGGCCAGCAGACAGGCTGCCAGCACCAGCGCAAAGCCCTTGCCGTGCAAAAACTTTTTGATCTGCTCCATCTTGCGTTACTCCTATCTGTCCCGTGGAAACGGTTCGCTTCTGGGGTTAGTGTGGGAGGGCGGTGCAGGTTTTATGCATCAAAAAAGAGCCTTCCCGGTGCGGGAAGGCTCTTTGCGGTTTACGGGTTCCGGTTCAGCTGCGGCTGTTGCGGCTGTTCAGGCCCAGCAGACGCACCACATACAGGAAGATGTTGATGAAGTCCAGGTACAGGGTCAACGCACCGTAGATGGAAGCCTTTTCGGCCAGCTCGCTGTCCCCGGCGTAGTAGGAGTACAGCTGGCTCAGCTTCTGGGTGTCATAAGCAGTCAGCAGCATGAACACCACCAGACCGATGCCGCTGTACAGCACCGTGGAGCCGAAGCCCATGCCGAACAGCATGCCGACAAAGCCGGTGATGAGCAGGGCCACCAGAGCCATCATCAGCTTGGGACCCCAGCCGGACAGGTCCTTGTGGGTGGTGGCACCATAGGCAGCCATCAGGCCAAAGTACACCGACGTAGCCAGGAAGGCCAGCACCAGCGTGCTCACCGAGAACGCAATGAAGTAGTAGCTCAGCACCATGCCGTTGAGCAGTGCATAAACAAGGAACACGCCGCGGGCTGCGCCTACCGACATGTTCTGCACGCGGGAGCTCAGCACGAACACCAGTGCCAGCTCTGCAATGGTGAACAGCAGGTACAGGGAGTTGACCACATACAGCAGGGGTGTGGTGGCCGTGACGAACGCGGCGGCAAAGGTCACCAGCAGACCGCAGGCCATCCAGCGGTAGGTGCGGGACATGTAGTCTGCCGAAGTCATGGCGGGCTCTGCATAACCGCGATCATAATTGTTGTAATCCATGTGGAAGTTCCTCCATTCTTGTTCCGCCGGGGCTGTGGGGGCCTTGCCGCCCTTGCTCCGGTCTACGGAATATAGTATACTGCATAGAAATGAACGTTTCATGAAAAAGGCTGTGATGTTTTATGTCCCTCGGACTTTATCTGCATATCCCTTACTGCTTTTCCAAATGCCGGTATTGCGATTTCTACTCCCACCCCGGGGAGCGGGGCGTGCCGGACGCCTATGTGGACGCTTTGCTGCGGGAGCTGGCACGCTTTGCGCCGGACGCACCCCTGCGGCCCGATACCGTGTATTTCGGCGGCGGCACCCCCAGCCTGCTCAGCCCGGCTCAGGTCGGGCGGCTCATCCGTGCCGCCTGCCCGGTGTCCGGGGCTGAGGTGACCCTGGAGGCCAACCCGGAGACCGTCACCGAGGAAAGCCTGCGGGGCTTCCGGGAGGCAGGGGTCAACCGCATCTCCTTTGGGGTGCAGTCGGCCCGGGACACTCAGCTGCGCACGCTGGGCCGCCCCCACACGGCCCGGCAGGCCCGCGCGGCCTTTGCGGCGGCCCGCCGGGCAGGGTTTGAGAACATCAGCGGCGACATCATGCTGGCCCTGCCCCATTATACGCAGGCAGAGTTCGACGAGACGCTGGAACTCATCGAAGAGGGCGGCGCCACCCATATTTCGGCTTACCTGCTGAAGATCGAGCCGGATTCCGCCTTTGGCCGCACGCCCCCGGAGGGCCTGCCCACCGGTGACGAGGCGGCGGACTTCTACCTTTACGCCGTGGAGCAGCTGGAGCACCACGGCTACCGGCAGTACGAGATCTCCAACTTTGCAAAGCCCGGCTATGAGGGCCGCCACAACCTGATTTACTGGGACTGCGGCGACTATCTGGGCCTTGGCCCGGCGGCCCATTCCTGCATGGGCGGCAAGCGGTTTTATTACCCCGCCGACACGGCGGCTTTCCTGCAGGACAACGCCGCCCCGGTGATGGACGGCGGCTGCGGGGCCGAGGATTACCTGATCCTGCAATTGCGCCTGCGCAAGGGCCTGTCGCTGCCGCAGTACAAGGCCCTGTACGGAAAAGAGTTTTCCCCGGTGCAGCTGGCGTTTATCCGTAACTGTGTCAAAAACGGCTATGCCGCCTTCGACGGCACCACCCTGGCCCTGACCCCGGCGGGGCTCATTGTGCAGAACAGCATTCTGGCTGAGCTGCTCTGAGCCTGCCCGCAGCACATTGCTTTTGCGGGGCGATTCTGGTATGATATAAATGTAGAACTAGGCTTTTTGGGAGGAAAACAGATGGCAAAGGTGTTGATCGTAGGCGCAGGTGCGGCAGGCCTGATGGCGGCGGGTGCTGCCGTGCGGCAGGGGCATCAGGTAACGGTGCTGGAGCACATGGACAAACCGGCCCAGAAGATCCTGGTCACCGGCAAGGGCCGCTGCAATGTGACCAACGACTGCACGGCGGAAGAGTTTTTGCGCCATGTGCGCACGAACCCGCGCTTTCTGTTCTCGTCGCTGGGGGCGTTCCCACCCGCAAAGACCATGGAGCTGTTCGAGAGCCTTGGTGTGGAGCTGAAGGTGGAGCGCGGACGCCGGGTGTTCCCGGTGTCGGACAAGGCCGAGGAGATCCGGCAGGCCCTGCTGCGGTATGCACAGGACGCCGAGCTCGTGCACGACGGTGCCGGAAAGCTGCTGCTGGAAGAGCTGCCGCCGGAAGCGGAGGAAGCCCCCGCTGTGCCGGAAAACCCGCGCCATCCCAAAAAGAAAAAGGCCGGCCCGGCCCTGCGCTGCATCGGCGTGCGGGGCACTTCGGGCCGGGAATACCGGGCAGATGCCGTACTGGTGGCCACCGGCGGCGTGAGCTACCCCACCACCGGTTCCACCGGTGACGGCTACAAGCTGGCCCGGCAGGCCGGGCACACTCTCGTGGAGCCGGTGCCCAGTCTCGTGAGCCTTGTGAGCCACGACCCCGACTGCAAAAAGATGATGGGTCTGGCGTTGAAAAACGTCACCCTGACCCTGTTCGAGGACGGAAAGGCCATCTTTGACGAGCAGGGCGAGATGTTGTTCACCCACTTCGGCATCAGCGGCCCGCTGACCCTGAGTGCGTCCAGCCACCTGGGCGACATGAAAAAGCACAAGTATCACGCGGAGATCGACCTCAAGCCCGCCCTCAGCGAAGAGCAGCTCTACGACCGCATCACACGGGACTTTGCCCTGCTGGCCAACCATGCGGCCCAGGGCGCGCTGGTCAAGCTGCTGCCTTCCAGCATGCAGCCGGTCATGGTGGCGCGCTGGGGCATCGACCCGGCCACCAAGGCCAACCAGATCACCCGGGAGCAGAAGCGGGAGCTGGTGCAGCTCATCAAGCACTGGCGGGTGTCCATCGACGCCCGGGGCGACCTGGCCCATGCAGTCATCACCTCCGGCGGCGTATCGGTGCGGGAGGTGGACCCCAAGACCATGCAGAGCAAAAAGGCCCTGGGGCTGTACTTTGCAGGCGAGGTGCTGGACGTGGACGCCTACACCGGCGGCTACAACCTGCAGATCGCTTTCTGCACGGCTCAGAGCTTTGCCAATCACCTGTAACGGTACGATGCAATCACACGATTGGAAATAGCCTCCGCTCGCGCTCTGGCTATTTTCAGCGGAAAATTTATTTTGATTTGGCGTTTGTCGCGCCCTGCGGGGCGCTCCAAACGCATTTTCACCGATTGGAGCCGAAACCGACAAATGCAGCAACTGGAAAATCACCATCTCCCAGCCACGGCCCTTTCTGTGAAAAAGCAAACCGGAAAAGTCCGCAGACTTTTCTGGTTTACACTTAATGAAATTGATATTCCGCTGAATATGGCCAGAGCGAACGCGGCGGCCATTCAAAATCGTTCAGTCTACAATAAAAAGGAGATATAAAAATGGTATCTGTTGCGATCGACGGGCCTGCCGGAGCAGGCAAATCCACGCTGGCACGCCGCCTTGCGGCGGAGATGGGATACATCTATGTGGACACCGGTGCCATGTTCCGCACCATCGGCCTGTATGCTCTGCGTGCTGGCAAGGACCCCAAGGATAACGAGGCTGTCAACGCCCTGCTGCCGGAGATCGAGCTGCACTTTGCTTTCATCGACGGCGAGCAGCATGTTTATTTAAAGGAAGAGGACGTGAGCACCGCCATCCGCACCGAAGAGGTGGGCATGGCAGCTTCTGCCGTGGGCGCAAACCCGGCCGTGCGGGCCTTCCTGCTGGGCATGCAGCGGAACATGGCCAAAAAGCAGGATGTGCTGATGGACGGCCGCGACATCGGTACCGTGGTGCTGCCGGATGCCACTGTCAAAATTTTCCTCACCGCCAGCCCGGAGGCCCGCGCTGCCCGCCGCTGGAAAGAGTATCAGGAAAAGGGCGTCAACACCCCGTATGAGGAAGTTCTGGCCGACGTGAAGCAGCGGGACTATCAGGACACCCACCGCGCCGCGGCTCCCCTGAAACAGGCCGAGGACGCCGTGCTGCTGGATACCTCGGAGCTGGATTTTGAACAGAGCCTTGCCGCCATGAAGGAGATCATTGCGGCAAAGCTGAACGGATAAAACGGGAAAAGAACGAAATGCTGCTATATTATATTCTGATACCTTTTGCCTGGCTGCTGTGGCACATCGGGTTCCGCATCCGGGTGGAAGGGCGCGAAAACCTGAAAAAGGTGCAGACCCAAGGTTATATCCTGGCGCCCACCCATGTTTCCGCCATCGACCCGGTGTTCATCGCGGTCACCCGGTGGGGCAGGCGGATGGTGGTGTTCGCCAAAAAGGAGCTGTTCGAGATCAACGCCTTTCTGACGTGGTTCTTCCGCTGCTGCGGCGGTGTGTGTGTGCGCGGCACCAAGGACGAGATGGCGGTCATCGACCGGACCGTAGAGGCCTGCAAAAACGGACGCACGCTGCTCATCTTCCCGGAGGGCACCCGCGAAAAAGAAGGAAAACTGCTGCCGCCCAAGAGCGGCCTGTTCGTCATCGCGGCCGGTGCGGGGGTGGACGTGGTGCCCTGCCGCATCCTGTACGACACCCCGGACGGGAAAATGCACCTGTTCTGCAAGGTGCGGGTGATCTACGGTGAACCCATGCCCGCCGCGCAGTTTGCCATGGAGGGCCGCCGCGACACGAAAAAACTGCGTGCCAACAAGCAGGCCCTGCTGGATGCGTGGGAGAAGATGGGACGGTGAGGAGAACGTAATGGAGATCAAAGTTGCAAAGACTGCGGGGTTCTGCTTTGGCGTGAACCGTGCCGTGGAGCTGACCTACGGCCTGCTGGCCGAAGGGCGCAGGGTGGCCACCCTCGGCCCGCTGATCCACAACCCGCAGGCTGTGGCCGACATGCAGGCAAAGGGGGCCTTTGTGGCCGACAGCGTGCCTCAGGTGCCGGATGGCTATGAGGTGGTCATCCGCAGCCACGGGGTGCCCCGCAGCGTGTACGACGAGCTGGAGGCGCGCGGCATCGCGTACCACGATGCCACCTGCCCCTTTGTGCAGAAGATCCAGCGCATTGCCGCACAGGCCGAAAAAGAGGGTGCCGTGCTGCTGGTGGCGGGCGATAAGACCCACCCGGAGGTGCAGGGCATCGTGGGGCACACCCGCGGAGAGGTGTTCGTTTTTGCCGATTTGGAGGAGCTTGCGGCCTGGAAAGGCCCCTCGGACCCGCAAAACCCCCTTTTTGCAGTTGCACAGACCACATTTCAGGTGACAAAATGGAAAGAAAGTTCGGAGTTTCTCAAAAAAGCCTATACAAACGCCCGAATTTTTGATACAATATGTAATGCGACGTGGGCGAGGCAACAGGAAGCGGAAGACCTCAGCCAACAATGCGACATCATTGTTGTCATTGGCGGTCATCATTCTTCCAATACCCAAAAGCTGGTACAGGTCGCCGCAAAACACACGCGTGCCGTAACGGTCGAGACAGCGAGCGAACTTCGGCCGGAATGGTTTGCAGATGTAAAAGTGGCGGGCGTGACAGCCGGGGCTTCAACGCCATCGTCTATTATTGAGGAGGTACTTAACAGTATGAGCGCAGAAATCAATGACAGCATGAGCTTTGAGGAGATGCTGAATGCATCCGAGGAAAAGCGTGTTCATGCAGGCAGTATTGTGAAAGGAATCGTGACCAGCATCTCTGCCAACGAGATCCAGGTGGATATCGGAGCGAAGCAGACCGGCTTTGTCAAGCTGAGCGAGCTGACCGATGATTCCTCCGCCAAGGTCGAAGACCTGGTGAAGGTTGGCGATGAGCTGGACCTCATCGTCGAGAAGGTTATGGATCAGGACGGCGTCATCCAGCTCTCCCGCAAGAAGCTCGCATCTCGCAAGGGCATGGAAGAGATCGCCAAGGCAGCTGAATCCGGTGAAGTCGTCGAGGGCGACGTCACCGAGTTCAATAAGGGCGGCGTTGTTGTCAACGTCAAGGGCGTCAAGGTGTTCGTCCCCCGTTCTCAGGCCACTATGCGCCGCGACGAGGACTACACCGCTCTGGTTGGCCAGCATGTTCAGCTGGTCGTCACCGAGTGCTCCGGCCGCAAGATCGTGGGCAGCATCAACAAGGTGACCGCTGAGCAGAACAAGGCAAAGCGCGAGGAGTTCTGGGCAAACGTTGAGGTGGGCAAGACCTACACCGGCGTTGTCAAGAGCCTGACCTCTTATGGTGCATTCGTTGACATCGGTGGTGTTGACGGCCTGTGCCACATCAGCGAGCTGAGCTGGAACCGCATCAAGCATCCTTCCGAGGTCGTCTCCGTTGGTGACACCATCGAAGTGTATGTCAAGGACATCGACACCGAGAACCACAAGGTTTCTCTGGGCTACAAGAAGGCCGAGGACAACCCCTGGGAGCAGCTGAAGAACAACTACCCCATCGGCAGCACCTTCCATGCTCCGGTCGTGTCTCTGACCAAGTTCGGTGCTTTCGTCCGCATCCTGCCGGGTGTTGACGGTCTGGTCCACATCAGCGAGATCAGCAATGACCGCGTTGAGAAGGTCTCTGACGCACTGAAGGTCGGCGATATGGTCGATGTGAAGCTGCTGGATGTCGACTTCGACAAGAAGCGCATCAGCCTGTCCATGAAGGCTCTGCTGAACGACGACGCTGAGTGATCAGCCGCCTGTTTGAAGCATAGCTTCTGACACATGCGATCAACAGCCCCGTTGCCGGGAAAACGGCGGCGGGGCTGTTTTTGTTAAGGGAGAAACCCTCTCAGTCACGGCCTGCGCCGCGACAGCTCTCCCGAAGGGCGAGCTTTTGACAGTGAACGAAAAAATTTGAGGAAAACCGGCAAAACCTCTCCCTTTCGGGAGAGGTGGACGCGAACAGCGTGAGCGGACGGAGAGGGTTATTTTTTATGGTTAAATTTATCAAGAAGCACTGGGAAGTGCTCAGTTACCTGATCTTTGGCGTGCTGACCACCCTGCTCAACATCGTGCTGTATGCCCTGTTCAACAAGCTGTTCGGCTACACCGCCGCCAACAGCTGGGGCAACGTGCTGGACAACATCCTGTGCATCCTGTTTGCCTACGCCACCAACCGGGCGTTTGTGTTCCGCAGCAGGACCCAGGGCCGGGAGATGGCGAAGGAGCTCGGTGCATTCGTCACCTGCCGCCTGGGCACACTGGTGCTGGATGCCGTCATTATGATGGTGGGCGGCAACCTGCTGGCCGCGCAGGGCACAGCTCTGATGGAAGGCCTGATGCAGGGCGTGCTGGGGGTTGTGGCGGGCTGGATCGATCCGGCCACAGCTGTAAGCACGATCAACACCTACGCAGGAGGCGCTGATCATTCTGCTGCCATCGCCATCATCGGTGGTGCCGATGGCCCGACGGCGATCTTCGTCAGCGGTTACAGCGCACAGACTTTGTGGGGCTTATGCGTCAAGGTCTTTTCCAACGTGGTCGTGGTGGTGCTGAACTATGTGTTCAGCAAACTCATCATCTTTAAAAAGAAAAAATAATTTTTTAGGAGGTACGGTCTTATGAAACGTGGTCTGAAAGGTTTTGCATTCCTGGTCTCCGGTCTGGTGCTGGGCATCATCGGTGCAACGGTGTCGGCAACGGCCATTGCCCTGAGCGCTGTCGGCATGGCAAAGGTGCGCCGTGCCAACAAGAATTAAGGAGGACGACAACATGACCCGCGAAGAAATTCTCTCCCATGTCGATCACACCCTGCTGAAGCCGGAGGCCACCTGGCCCCAGATCCAGACCCTGTGTGACGAAGCCATTGCCAACCACACCGCATCCGTCTGCATCAACACCTGCTACGTCAAGCAGGCTGTGGAGTACATGGCAGGCCGCATCCCGGTGTGCTGCGTGGTGGGCTTCCCTCTGGGTGCCATGGACACCGCCAGCAAGGCCTTTGAGGCAAAGACTGCCATCGAAAACGGCGCTTCCGAGGTGGACATGGTCATCAACATCGGCCGCCTGAAGAATAAGGAGTACGATGCCGTCCGCGAGGACATCCGTGCCGTGAAGCAGGCTGTGGGCGACAAGATCCTGAAGGTCATCATCGAGACCTGCCTGCTGACCGATGAGGAAAAGGAAACGATGTGCGACATCGTTTGCGAGGCCGGTGCCGACTACATCAAGACCAGCACCGGCTTCTCCACCGCAGGTGCCAACTTCCACGATGTGGAACTGATGGTCAAGGGTGTGCACGGCCGCTGCAAGGTCAAGGCTGCCGGCGGCATCTCCACCGTGGAGGATATGGAGACCTTCCTGGCTCTGGGGGCTGACCGCCTAGGCACCTCCCGCGCCGTCAAGATCCTGAACGGCGAGCAGGCCAAGGGCTATTGATCCGATCTTGCAAGAAAGGCGCAGCTGAGGCTGTGCCTTTCTTTTTTGTATTTGCAGCAGAAAACCGACAAAACCTCCATCAATTTCAGAGAGTTGTATAAAAAGAGTGATACTCTTCTTGACAATCTGACGAAGCAATGCTAGAATATCTAGCGTAACAACTGAATACCGACTTATCAAGAGCGGCTGAGGGGACAGGCCCTGTGAAGCCCGACAACCTGTGCGAAAGCATAAGGTGCCAAATCCTGCGGGAAACCGGAAGATAAGAGTGCAACGCTCAGAGCTTTCGGCTCTGGGCGCTTTTATTTTTTCATGGTACATGGCTTGATGAATGGTAGAAGCTGCAAGATACACACCCTGTTGTAAAAACTGTTTAGGAGGCAAAACCAATGGCAAGACACCTGTTTACTTCTGAGTCCGTCACCGAAGGACATCCCGACAAGATCTGCGACCAGATCTCGGATGCGATCCTGGACGAGATCCTGACCCACGACCCCGACGCCCGTGTGGCCTGCGAGACCTGTGCATCCACCGGTCTGGTGCACATCATGGGCGAGATCACCACCAGCTGCTATGTGGACTTCCAGAAGGTGGTCCGTGAGGTGGTGGCAGATATTGGCTACACCCGTGCAAAGTTCGGCTTTGATGCCGACACCTGCGCCGTCATCTCCAACATCGACGGCCAGAGCCCCGACATCGCCCTGGGCACCAATGACCAGGTGGGCGGCGCCGGCGACCAGGGCATGATGTTCGGTTATGCCTGCGACGAGACCCCGGAGCTGATGCCCATGCCCATCAGCCTGGCCCACAAGCTGGCCAAGCGCCTGACCGAGGTGCGCAAGAGCGGCGAGATGAGCTATCTGCGCCCGGACGGCAAGAGCCAGGTCACCGTGGAGTACGACGAGAACAACAAGCCCGTGCGTGTGGACGCCGTGGTCATCTCCAGCCAGCACAGCGAGAGCGTGAGCATGGACCAGCTCCGTGCCGACGTGATGGAAAAGGTCATCAAGGCCACCATCCCCGCCGAGCTGCTGGACGAGA
>ERZ834859.1946-NODE-1946-length-19935-cov-7.847284_pt1 | contig 19935 bp, 9 predicted proteins | sample MGYA00519947_ERZ834859 | MGnify/ENA primary metagenome ERZ834859 (study PRJEB31850, sample SAMEA3708763) | human gut metagenome | biome: human gut; feature: human-associated habitat; material: faeces | place: China | collected 2014 ...
AAAAAATGTTGACAAAATTGATTATTGTGATATACTTTGAATATCAAAATATTTTAAAACAAAATAATAAGAAAGAAAAAGTAAAACAATGGTAGGAAGAGTGACAGGAACCGGCTCGTATGTGCCGGAGCAGATCGTGACAAACGATGATCTGTCAAAGATCGTTGACACAAATGATGAGTGGATCCGTAGCCGTACAGGCATAGGGGAAAGACGGATCGCCACAGAGGACAGTACATCTGATATGGCGGCAAAAGCGGCAGCCAGAGCCATTGAGCAGGCCGGAATTGCTCCGGAGGAGATTGACCTGATTCTCTTAGCTACTTCATCACCGGATTCCTGCTTTCCCAATGGGGCCTGTGAGGTACAGGCAAAGATCGGAGCCATTCATGCGGCCTGCTACGATATCAGCGCAGCCTGCACCGGCTTTGTTTTTGCCCTCAGTACAGCCCACGCCTTTATTTCCTCCGGAATATACCGGACTGCCCTTGTGATCGGAGCAGATGTGCTCAGTAAGCTGGTTGACTGGACAGACCGCGGAACCTGCGTCTTGTTCGGAGACGGAGCAGGTGCAGCTGTGGTAAGCGCAGACGAGACAGGCGTTCTGGGATTAAATATGCATTCAAACGGTGCAAAGGGTGAAGTGCTTACCTGCGGCTCCCGTTCCAATGGAAACTTCCTTCTGGGAAGAAAACCGGAGCTTGGATATATGGCTATGGACGGACAGGAGGTCTTTAAGTTCGCGGTAAAGAAGGTTCCGGAGTGCATCAGCCAGGTACTGGAGGACACGGGATATATTACCGGCGATATTGACCATTTCATTATCCATCAGGCCAATTACAGAATTATCGAATCCATTGCAAAACGCCTGAAGGTTGATATCGAAAAGTTCCCTGTGAATATGGAACATTATGGAAATACGTCCGGAGCTTCTGTTCCTATCCTTTTAGACGAGCTGAACCGGGCAGGTAAGTTAAAGCGCGGAGAGCGGATTGTATTATCAGGATTTGGAGCAGGTCTTACCTGGGGAGCTCTGCTTTTGGAGTGGTAAGACGGTAAAAAATCACCAAAATGCTTAAAAAAAGATAAAAAATGTAAAGCCCTGTAAAAAGGGCATGGACATTTCGTGAATATAATGGTAAATATTTAAATTGTAGAATGTAAAAATCCATCAGCTGATACTGGCTTGGTTCAGAGTCTATGCCAAAACTGTGTCCAGGGTTTTATGTTAAGAAAGCTTTCGATGCTACCGGTTATATTCTCCATTGTAATATAATCATGATGCCAGGGTCAAAAGGTCTAAGCCCACATGAGCTTGCTCATAGGTGGGTGAAAGACCTTAGGACCCGCCCCGATATGAGCATAAAAGTGGGATGATAATCCCACGATATGCGAATATTGGGTAGGATTGTGGGAGTGCGTAGCACGGAGCAATCCGTAGGCATCAAAGTCGGGGGCTTTTGACCCCGACATCATTTTATTTCATTACAGGTCGTTCTTATGGCTTCATCCTCTCCCATGCCATAACTGCTGCCTCCTCCGATATCGTACAATGCATCTCATATAGCGGAAGTCTTTCTGCCATCTGTTTAATCATCGAAAGTGTCTTTAACATCTTGTCCTTTTCACCGGGACGGTAAGTCTGCTTATACAGATCCGGATATCCATCTATTGCAGAAATTTTTCTGATCATATTTTCTTCTCCTCTTCTCAAAATACAGATCCCCTGCACCGGCACTTCCACGTTTGTCTGCAATCCATGCTTCCCGCACCACGGAGTTCCACATACATAAATTCCATCATCTTTTATCCGAAGAATCGGTTTATCGTCATTAACCATCACTGCCCTGCCGCCGAAATGCTGTCTCCACATCCTTGTATGCGTGGATTTTCCTGTTCCGCTTGCAGCCGTAAACAAGTATGCTTTTCCATCCACAGCAACAGCAGAGCAATGAAACAGGACACAATTTCTGTCCAGTATTTTTTCACACAATTTTCTGTAAATTGCCAATGACTCAATAATTCCTTTTGATGCCCCCGGTTCACTTTTCTTTTTTTCTCTTTCAACTTCCTCGTCTGTAACTTCAATTACAAAATCTGGTTTGCCCTCTGCCTTCACTTCATAATCCCGGCATATTATTTCTGTATAATTTTCTGTAAATGCAATTTCAATTTCCGCATCTGCAATCCGATATCTTTTTCTTTTTCCATCATTCACCGTTCCAAAATACCATTTTTTTCAAGGGTTTCTGTAAAACTTCTTATATCTTTTCGTGCTGTTGCACTGTCAATATCATATCTTCTCAGATAATCCATAACTTTCCCGTCTCTGTTATCTCTTTATTCAGACTGTCCGAATGCCTTCGGCATCAGAATTATTTTTCCTGATTTTTTCTTCTGAATCCGAATACGAACGCTACCGCTGCAAGGAGTAATGTTCCCGCATATACAAACAGGTTTGAGCTGTCGCCTGTCTGCACTGCCGAATTTCCTGTGCCGCTGCCTCCTGTACTTCCATTTCCGCCTGCGTTTCCACTACCGTTTCCGCTTCCGCCTGTGCTTCCACTGCCGTTTCCGTTTCCGCCTGTGCTTCCATTTCCGTTTCCTTCACCGTTTCCATCGCCGCTTCCGCCGTCGACCGGTTTCAGATTCTGGATTGCCGTATTCAATGCAAGCGTTGCCTGATCGATTTCATCCTGATCTGCATCTGCTTTTTCAAGAACAGCCTTTGCATTTTGAAGAGCCGCATTAAACTCTGCCTTGCCTTCTTCTTTATACTGTGTCAGATCAAGCGCTTCCGCCTTGCCGATTGCCTCCTTAAGCGTATCTTTATTCACCTGAGGAGTCTGCTCTTTTTCATTCAAAGCATCCTGTGCAGCTTTCAGCTCTTTTGCCATCTGATTCACATCGTCCTGTGTTCCCGCAAAGCTTCCGCCGGCAATGTCTGCAAGAAGTTTTTCCGCCTCTGCCAGTTTTGCAGTAAATGCAGTTTTGGCATCGTCATCTTTGTAATCATTCAGATCTAATCCCTTAGCAGCCTCAACTGCCGCTTCAAGCTCTACTGCAGAAATCGGAGGAACCGGTGTTCCCGGACTCTTGATATCGAATTTATCCAACTGCGGAGCTTTCGCATCCGGTGCTGTGAATACAAGACATCCCGGACCTGCCGTCTCTACATTCAGTGTAAACTCTGTCGTATGTGTTGCCGCTGCACTATCTCCTGCTCCTGCTGTCACATTTCCTGATTTGATTTTTCCATCTTTTTCAGCCCATGTAAGACCATTCTGCGGATTTCCGCTTCTATAATATACCGTCACTGTATATTCGCCTGTCTGCGGTGCATCATAGTAAAGGGTAATCGTATCCCCTTTATTCATCGCATTTACAATCTTTCCGCCACTTGCCCAGTCTTTCGCAGTTACTCCGCAATGCCATTCACCATCTGTCGGATCTTTTACATCATGAATCTCAAATCTCTCTGCCTCAGCTGTTTTTGTATTACCATCCGTTGGGAATACAAATCGGTTATCTTCTGCATAAACTGCCTTTTCAAACTGTACTTCAATCGTATGGCCATTTGCCGTCACATCATCAAATGTATAAGAATCTACCGCGCCAATCGAGTTGCCGTCTACGATAACATCTTTTACCGCATAATTTTCATCCGGTACAAACTTGAACGTATGGCTCGCGCCTTCTTCTACTGTCACTTCCGTACCTGTAACGCCTTCAATCTTACCATGCTCTCCTGCTGTCGCCGTAATCTTATATGTTGCAGCAGAAACTTCTTTCGCTGTGATAACAAACTTGTCAATATTAGGAGACGAACTTGCATCTGCAGTAAGCACTAACTCACCATCACCTGCTTTTGTCACATTAATGTCAAATGACTTCTCTTCAAAAACAGGATTCTGTGTATTCTTTCCTACTACATTGACCGAACCGCTGTCTACATTCGTTCCACCCCAGTTAATTTTATTCGGATTGCCAGAATCTCTTCCACTTTGGTATGTCACAGTTACTGTATATTTTCCTTCTTTTTCAGCATGGAATGGCGCTTTTATCACATTACCTTTTTCAAACCATCCTACTTTTGCCCCATTACTTGCACCTGTATCCGGCTGAATGCGAACCTCTTTACCTTTTTCAGCTTTAGACGAATCTAATACAAAATATTCCGCTTCTACAGTCGTACTACGTCCTTTTACTTTAGGGAACTGCAGTCTGTCTGTTTCACTGAATGTACTTCGTTTTGTCAAACTTGCGATTGCCGCATCAAGAGCCGCACATGCTTTTGCAGCTTCTTCCTGAGTCAAGTTTGCTTTCTTTGCCGCTTCTTTGGCTGCTTTTAATGCATCTACATAATTTTTATAACTTGCTGTTGTATAAAGTGATTCCTGATATCCCGCTTTCTCTGTTTCTTTGATCTTGTCAAGAAGTTCCTGCTTGTCATAAGATTCTGTATCTGCAATCGTAATCTTTGCTTTTGTAATGAATCCCAGAAGAACATCTTCTGTCGGAGCGCTTAAATAAGCAGAAAAATAAACGTCACCTTCTTTTTCCTTCACACGCTTCGTTGTGACAAATGCTTCTGCCTCTTCCTGTCCATCCTTAAATGTTACTGTCATATTTCCATCAGCATCAAAATGCTTCTGATATGCGCTTCCCGGAGCAACCTCAAACTGCACTGTCAATTCACCGTTCGTACCTCCGACGCGTTTCAGCTTAATTGGGTGTTTTGTATCTTCATTCACTCGATAGGCATCTTTTTCAAGTTCTACCATTCCCTTTCCACCGTTATCAAGATACGCAACTGCATCTAATCCTACAGCCTGAGTATTAGACCCTGTATTTACAATCTTAAGAGTATGCTCTTTGTCTTCTAACGTATTCGTTTCATATAAAATCTGTCCCAACTTTCTTGTTGCAGAATATGTATTAATCGATGCAACTTTCTTCCCGTCAATATATACATCTGCCGGACCGTGTTTTTGATCGATCGTACCGATAACCCATGCCTTCGTACCTTTAAACTTCGTCTCCGCATATGGCGCATTCGCCCCATTTCCGTTTCCGTTGATCCAGATACCCGTTCCTTCTATCATCTGATCGTTCGTTTCCTGATGCCATCCGCTGCTAAGCGTAAATCCACGGTCATCTTTCGTCTGCAGACCTGACGGGATACCCGTTCCAAGTTCAAATCCTTCCGCAGCCTCATATACGCCAATCTCGCTTAATATCGGAACTTTATTTTCCGCCTGGTTATGAGCAGTAACTGTAATACGAAGCTTATCCGCTTTTACAGCTTTTTTACGACAGAGACGTTTTGCTCCGATCGTTGTTCCCTGGTCAAACGTCTTCCATTCTCCATTACCGTTTTTATATTCTACTTTGAAAGATCCGATACGCTGTCCAAACTGGATTGCCTCTTCTATCGACACAACATCGAACTTTTTGGATTCTCCCAAATCGATCAATACTTTTCCGCTTGTCGTACCGTCTCCTACTGTCCAATAAGTCTCATCATTTCCGTCGAGCAGATTCTCCGGTGAATATTTCTTTGAGTTTCCTCTTACTTCTGTCGCAGAAACAGACGCTTTTTCAGCCAAGTTCTTATCAAACGTATTTTGAACTGCTTTTCCGAACTCTGCCACACGAGCAAGAATATCCGCATCTACCGTTCCTTGTTTATTCGGGGGAACATTCAGTAACAATGTAGCGTTGTGTCCAACCGATCCGAAATAAATACCTGCAAGCTGCTCCATCGAAAGAGGCGTTTTCTTGCTTTCTCCCCAGAACCAGCCTGACGTAATCTTTGTATCCGCCTCCGGCACAGTCCACTGATTTCCATTCGGAAATCCTTTCGTATATCCGTCTCTACTGTTACTATTGATCGTATTATTCTCTCTGTCGATTGTTGACTTTGCCCACGTTTCTTCAGCCGCATATCCTCTCTCATTTCCGATCCATCTTACAGTTGTATAAGATTCCGCGCCGAAAAGAAGGCAATCATCCTCGTACTTTCCGCTTGCTTTTCCCTCGTATTGCTGAATTGTCTTAAACCATCTCTGGAAATCATAATCCTGCGCATTGCTCTTGTCGTTCGTATCTTTTGCGCCGTCCATCCAAACTTCTTTAAAATGACCGTTGTTTCCGTACTTATCATTTCCAAGAATCTCTTTCAACTGATTATCATAGTATTCGTTATAATCAAGAGCGTCTTCTTGTTTTACCTGATCCCATGTTTTTCCATTCAACGGCTGTCCGTCAGCTCCGACAAGTTTTTTTCCATCCTTATCTTTGTAACCATAATATTCACTATTTACATCCCACGGGGAAAGATACAGTCCCATGTCAATATTATATTTTGTACACGCTCTGGAAAGTTCTTCTAAAACGTCGCCTTCATAACCTGCCGTTTCGGTATCATGTGTCGTCATTTCACTTGGCCATATGCAGAAACCGTCATGATGCTTTGCCGTAATGATCAGTTTCTTAAACCCTGCGTCATGAATCGCTTTTACATAAGTTTCTTCATCAAAATCATTTGTCAGCTGAAACTGATTCGGATTTTCTTTTCCGTTCCCCCACTCGCTTCCGGTATATGTATTCATTCCAAAATGACAAAAAGCCGCCAGTTCCTGTTTCTGATACTCATACTGATTCTTTGACGGTATAACACTATCCTTCTTCGGCGCCGCCGTATCGTTGTCTGTCAGCTCATCTGTTTTAACGTATGTGTCTTCGGCAGCCTGAACCTGCACAACTCCGCCGGTCGAAAGAGCTGTCTGCACGATCATTCCGGCAGCTAATAACAATGCCAGATACTTTCTCTTTTTCATACTTTTCCTTTCCCCTTTTTTCACAATTTTATTTTTCATAGACCTTATAACCTTATCACATTTAAACAAAATTGTCATTATCACCCCCCCATTTTCGTCATTTTGCATATTTAGGATTTCAAAAAAGGCTATAGTCGTTCATTTTCCAAAACGATTATAGCCTTTTTGTACAACACTATCTTATTTCTTCTATATTATTTATCGAGAAGCAGCGCTGTAAAACAGAACGTATTTCTTCCAAAAGCGAAGAAATCCACTCCTGTTTTAAACTGCCCATTTACAAATAATGTATTTTAGTATGCTCTTCCCCAGTAAACCATATGTTTCGCAGGTTTTCCACAGCAGACGCATACATCAGACAGATGTTCTTCTTCCATAGGAATGCATCGTGATGTCACTCCGCCTGTCTGTGCTTTAATCTCATCCTCACAAGCTTCGTCTCCACACCACATTGCCTTTACGAAACCTTTCTTTTCGGAAACCGCATCTTTCATCTCATCCATAGTCACCGCAGAACTGATGTGGTCATCAAGGAACGCTTTTGCTTTCGCATAAAGGTCTGCCTGGATCGTCTCAAGGATTTCACCGAGTTTCGTTGTAATCTCATCGATTGCCACAACGATCTTCTCTCTTGTATCTCTGCGCACAACAACAACCTGACCGTTTTCGATATCTTTTGGTCCGATCTCGATACGAGTCGGGATTCCGAGCATCTCCTGCTCACTGAATTTCCATCCCGGACTCTTTTCGGAATCATCGATCTTCGCGCGATATCCGGCTTTATTAAGAGCGTCAAGAAGTTCATTTGCCTTATCGAGAACACCTTCTTTATGCTGCGCGATCGGAATAACTCTTGTCTGTACCGGAGCGATTCTCGGCGGAAGTACAAGACCGCTGTCATCGCCGTGAACCATGATGATCGCACCGATGATTCGGGTGGATAATCCCCATGATGTCTCGTACACACTGTGCAGTTCATTATTTTTATCTGCATACTTAATGTCAAATGCATCCGGGAAAGAATTTCCGAAGAAATGGCTTGTCGCCGACTGTAAAGCCTGACCGTCGTGCATCAGCGCTTCAATCGTATAAGTGTCCTGCGCTCCCGCAAATTTTTCACTTTCTGTTTTTCTTCCGGCAACAACCGGAATCGCAAGATCTTCTTCTACAAAGTCTTTATATACTTTCCACATTAATTTTGTACGTTCTTCCGCTTCTTCATATGTCGCATGAATCGTATGACCTTCCTGCCAGAGGAATTCCCTTGAACGAAGGAACGGTCTTGTCGTTTTCTCCCAACGAAGAACCGAGCACCACTGATTCCATACTTTCGGAAGGTCTCTGTAAGACTGAACCGTCTTGCTCCACACGTCACAGAACAATGTCTCAGATGTCGGACGGATACAGAATCTCTCCTGAAGCGGCTCCGCTCCGCCGTGTGTTACCCACGCTACTTCAGGCGCGAACCCTTCGATGTGGTCTTTTTCTTTCTGCAAAAGGCTTTCCGGGATCAAAACCGGAAGATATACGTTTTCCACACCTGTGTCTTTAAAACGTTTGTCAAGATCCGACTGAATATTTTCCCATATTGCATATCCGTTCGGAAGATAGTTCAGACATCCCTTTACGCCTGAATAATCACATAATTTTGCTTCCCGCACAACATCTGTATACCACTGTGCAAAATCTTCGTCTCTCGATGTGATCGACTGTACAAGTTTCTTTTCTTTCGCCATTTTCTTACCTCATTTCCCAAATCATTTTCGGAACTTTTTATCTTTTGTTCCGACTTTTCTTCCATCGCTTCCATAGCGCAGCAGTTTAGCCATATCCGTCCGAATCGACCGTTTCGACCGTTTCTTCCGTTTTGCCCGTTTCTCCCGGATCGTAAAAGTCTCCGGTAACGCGGCAGATTCCCGGATAGCGCCAAAACTTCTCTGCCGGAAAAGCGTCTCATTTCCTATATGCGCCTATATAAAAACGCCGGGACGCTCTTCCCCACAAGGGACCGAGCATCTCGGCGGTACCACCCTTATTAACACCGCAGACGTCCTGCCTGCCGTTGTTCTCTCTTTTATCTTTAACGCAGATATACGCTGTATTTTCATACAGAGCTCCGGAGCCGGTTCAATGTGTTCCTGCAAAGGCTTTCACCAACCGCCTTCTCTCTGATGCATTCCACACATATACTATTCTCTTTCCTCGCCTGTTTGCATCTGTGATTTTACCCAAAATCCGGCAGAATGTCAACCGAAACCGCCGTTCCAAGTATTCATTCCGAAAATACCATCCTAAACGTGCATCTAAGACCTTATCCCAAACATTATCCGTGAAGCTGCAAAAGCTTTCCTTTTAATTCCTGCTCCATATTGCGAAGTTCCGCCTCCGCAGCCTGACGTTTTTCCCTGCCTTCACGCTGGATTGCCATTACTTCATCAAGCGTAGAGATCAGAGACTCGTTCGTTGCTTTGAGCGTATCCATATCCACGATTCCCCGCTCGGACTGCCGAGCCGTTTCCGTCGTTGCGATCTTCAGTTTCTCTGCATTTTTCTTCAAAAGCTCATTCGTCACATCCGTAACACGCCGCTGCGCTTCCGCTGCCTGCGTCGAATGTTCTACCCCAAGCGCAAGAACCATCTGACTCTTCCAAAGAGGAATCGTATTTACGATTGTAGACTGGATCTTTTCAACCATCATTGTATCATTATTCTGAACGAGCCGAATCTGAGGCGCAGTCTGAATAGAAATCATTCTTGTCAGTTCAAGATCATGGATCTTCTTCTCAAACCGAATGCACATCTCATCCAAATCTTTCGCCGCCTGCGCATCTTCCGGCAGTCCTGATGCCTGCGCCCTGCTCATCAGATCCGCAAGCTGTGTTCTTTTCACTTCCGCAAGTTTCTTCTTTCCCGCAAGAATATACATCGACAATTCCTTAAAATATGTCAGATTCAGTTCGTACATCTTATCAAGAAGCGCTGTATCCTTCATAAGCTGTACCTGATGCTTCTCCAGCGCCTTGATAATCTCATTTACATTCGTCTCGGCTTTTGCGTATTTTGCTTTCATAGAATCAATTTTGTTCGACGCTTTCTTAAAAATGCCGAAAAAGCCTTTTTCTTCTTCATCTTCATCAAAACTTTTCAACTGCGTCACAACGCCGGTAAGGAGAGCCCCCACCTCGCCGAGATCTTGAGATTTCACATTATCCAACGCCGATTCGGAGAAATCCGCCATCTTCTTCTGCGTTCCCGCTCCGTACTGAAGGATCAGCGATGAATTCGTCAAGTCGATCTGCTTTGCAAATGCCTCGACCGTCTGACGCTCTTCTTCTGTCAAAACGCTGTCGTCCAGCACCGGTTCTTCTACCTGCTGCACGGCCGGAGTTTCCTTTTTATCCGCCGCCTGAAACGGATCTAACGTCAATGTCGGAGTGGTGTCTAAGTCCTTAAATTCTGTTCCCATTTCTTTAATCTCCTTTTCCATTTCTTTCTTCAGCCCTATCTTACTTATCTTCACTCATCATTCCCCGAGCTTCTATTTTATCTTCTTTACTCGCTGCGAACATCTTTTCTATCTTATCTTCTCCACTCGCTGCGCGCTTTTACTTTCTGATCTCGTCTTCCGTAAGTCCTTCCTGTGCCAGCATCGTATTCAGAACCGATATATCCGACGACACGTCCCACGCCGTATCCTGAAAAAGATCGTCCAACAACTTTTCAAACGCCACATTAAGAGTGTCAATCGTCTTTTCGATCTCTATTTTGGAAGAAATAATATTTTCTCCCTGTACAGGCTGTGCATCCAAATCTTCATACGCCTGCAGCAGTTTCATCGTCATCGGAAGATAATAATCCATTAATTTTCGGATATCACTGACCGTATCGGGTTTCTGCTCGACCCGGTCAAATATCCTGTCTACAAGCATTTCCATACGGGCGATTTTCTCCGAAATTTCTTCTCCGGGTATTGCGTCATTCGCCGCTTTGATCGCCCTCACATATTCGTCGCCTGCTTCGATGATCTTCTGGACTTCCGGAGAAAGTCTGGAAAACTCTTCCTGTTCCTTCGCTGCCCGCTCTTCTTTTTCCTGTTTTTCCCGACGCGTTCTTTCCATAAGCGCCGTGTATTGGCGATAAGCTTCGTTGCTCGTCATAAGACATGTTTCCTGCTCATCAAGATGACCTTGCCGAAACCAGCCTTTTTTAATCATCTTTTTCAAATCTTTCACAACTGCTTTCACAGAACGTCCGCTCTGCTGTGCAAATTCTTTTACGTCACAATATTCCCTGTTTCCGATCATTTTCACATATTTTCCAAAACGGCTCACCGTACACGCATTCGATGTTCCGATAATTCCCATCACTGCAAACGCAACAGAAAAACCGCCCATCAAAGCCGCCATGACATTTATCTCCATCTGCCAGCCTGTTACCGAACTTCCCAACAGAAGCATCAGACCGATGATCAGAGTAACGATCATCCCAAGGTATCCCGTAATCGCGAGGAAGATACCGCCGACCTTTATTGCCGTTCCCTTCAGATAAAGGATTCCGCCTCTGTGCACGGAATTCCCCGCTGTTCCCGTTCTTTGATCCTGCGCGAAGCCGCCTGCTGAGCCCGCTCCCTGATTATGTGTAAGTCCGCCCGCTGCGCCTGTCCTCTGATTCTGTGTAAATCCGCCTGCTGAGCCTGTCCTCTGATTCTGCGTGAATCCGCCAGTTGCGCCTGTCCTCTGATTCTGCGTAAAACCGCCAGTTGCGCCTGTCCTCTGATTCTGCGTGAATCCGCCCGCTGAGCCTGTCCTCTGATTCTGCGTGAATCCGCCTGCTGAGCCCGCTCCCTGATTCTGCGTGAAACCACCTGCTGATCCTGTTCCCTGATTATGAAACGGCGGTGTGTTTCCCGCTTGTCTCTGCCTCTGTGCAAAATTATCCGCAGCGGCATTCATCGCATCGCTTCCGTAACGGATTCCGTTTCTTAGTCCTCTGGAGAGTCCTTCCATCGCACGTCCGATCGTATCCGTCACATTCTGATTTAACCGTCCGTAATTTTGATGATCGATAGCGTCCTGAATCGTCCGATTCAATTCATCCAACGATCTTTCCCACTCATTATTTATCATGAATTTCCTCCTTAAAGGGTTGACCTGAAAATTCTTTTATATGATAATCAGTTTAGCCGTAACACATTGAAAAGTCAATAATACGAAGGAGCGAAAATAAGACAAATGATAAAAAATGCATCCCCGCTTATTATATACGAAGACGAGCAGATCATCGTCTGCCATAAACCCGCAGGAACGCCGACTCAGAGCAGTCATATCGGAACTTCCGACATGGAAAGCCTGCTCAAAAACCATCTTTTTTCTTCACGTAAATTTCACCGGGCAAAATCAGGCGAACCGTATCTTGCGATCATTCATCGCCTCGACCAGCCTGTAGAAGGGATTCTCGTCTTTGCAAAAACACCTGCCGCCGCAAAGGAACTAAACCGCCAGCTCACTTCCCAAGAATTTGGGAAATATTATCTTGCAGTAATATCAGGCATTCCCGAACCGCAGGAAGGCTCTCTTGAAAACTATCTCGTCAAAGATGCCCGTACAAACAGTTCCGCAGTCTGTACGAAAACGACTCCGGGAGCAAAACTTGCCAGACTTCACTACAGAACAATAGAAACATACGGCGCGCCCGGAAACGAAAAATTTACCGATTCCAAATCGACTGACACGCCAAAACACACGTCCCGAAACCGCAGGCAGCCGCCATTGCAAAATGAATCTTCTGCCTTAGTAGAAATCCATCTTGACACAGGCAGACATCATCAGATTCGTGTGCAAATGGCACATTTCGGACACCCCCTTATAGGCGATCGGAAATATGGCAAAAAAATCACCGATCATATGAATTCCGTACAATCTTCGACAAAACGATTTCAGGCAGGACAACTTCATCTCTGCGCTTACAAGCTAACATTTCGTCATCCCAAAACCGGAAAAGAGATGGAATTTCAGATTTGAAACTCCATCTCTCATAAATCCGATCTTCCTGTTTGGAAAGATCTCTTCTCCTGCAATCCCGAATTTTAACTCGTCGCACAAAAAAGACGGTGCCTTACGCGCACCGCCTTTTTTGTTTCATATAATCTTCATCTTACGAATCAGATATTTTTATTTCACTCTTTTTCTTCTAAAGAATGTTACTACAGCGATTCCGCCCGCTGCCACAAGCGCCATCAAATATCCTGCGATGTTTGCGCTGTCACCTGTAACAACAGCTGCATTGCCGCCGTTTCCGTTGCTTCCATTGCTTCCGCTATTTCCACTGTTTCCACTGTTTCCATTGCTTCCGCTGTTTCCGCCACTACCGCCGTTTCCATCCGGATTCGGGTTCGGGTTCGGATCAGGAGTTGTGTCTTTTACAAGACCGTCATAAGCTGTCTGCAATGCTTCTTTTGCTGCATTTACTTCATCCTGTGTTGCATTCGGATTTGCAAGAACACTCTGTGCTTTCATAAGAGCTTCATTGAATGCTGTCCAGCTTTCTGCTGTATATCCGTCTGCTTTGGTGTCTTTGTACTGATTATAAAGAGTCGTCAGTCCACTCTTATCTACATCGCCCGGCTGCGGATCTGGATTAAGTTTCACAAGTCTGTCATGTGCTGTCTGCAATGCTGTCAAAGCTTCTCCTGCTGCTGCGTTTGTTGTATCTTTTGCTTCGATGAGAGCTTTCGCTTCATTCATCTTCGCTTCGTATACTGCCCATGATTCTGCTGTGTAGTCTGCTTTATTCAAGTTTTCTGCCACATAGCTGTCATAGAGAGCTTTCAGAGCTGCTGTCGTTTTCTCTCCATAGAAACGGATCTCTGCCATACTTGCGAATTTATCCTGTGCTCCTGCTTCAAGAACTTTGAACTCTACATATCTTACATCTTTCGCATCAAAAGCAATCTGCTGATACTGATCTCTGTTTACAAGAACATTGCCTTCTTCATCGAACTCATATGTTCCGACGGATTTCATATCTTCTTTGTCGCTTCCTACAAAGATCTGTGCTTTCAGAATATCGCCGTTTGTTACTCCCTGACGTGCAAGGAATGTAATGTCTGTCAAGTTGTAAAGTCCGCCGAGATCAAAATTGAGGCTCTGCGGCAATACATCTTTGTTGTACTCTGTATGCCAGTAATTATCTTCTTTTCCGTCAAGTACGTTTGTTGCAAGTCCATCCTCAAGTTTATCAGGATCACATTCACTTGTTGCCGTCACTGTGAATCCTTCTGCTTTTGCATCAAGCAGTTTTGTCTCATCAAGTGGACGGAATGTAAGTCCGTCGATTGCCGCGTAAATTGCCATCTGTGCTTCAAGTACCTGATTCTTAGTATATTCGCCCTTCAGCAATTCTGTAGCTGCATTTACTGCTGCTGTAAGCTGTCCATAACTTTCTTCTGTGTAAGCAGATGCCTGATATGTACGAGCTTTCGCAAGCGCTTCGTTTAAGCCTGAGATATCAACGCCTGCTTTTACTGTAATTTCATAAGTTGCTTTCGCATCTTTATTGCCTGCCGCTGTCAGTGTAATCGTGCTCTTTCCTTCCTTCATTGCTCTTGCTTTGTAGGTCGGATGGCCGTTCTCATCTGCCAGTGTAAGGATCTTCACAACATCTTGATTGGAACTTTCTACTGTGAAGAATTTGTTTGTTGCATTGTCCGGCTGAACTGTTGCATTAATGTCTGCCAGTGTTCCGACATACATCTCTTTTGCATTGTTCGGATCTGCTGTGATTCCTGTAACCGGTGTGTTAGACAGATTTGACAGTTCAAGTTCTGCAAGTGTGAGCATGTTCTTCACATCACTTGTTGATTTTGCATCTAAGAATGTAATCTGAACTTCTTTTACCGCCTTGTCTCCTGCAAATTCAAATGTATATTTCTCCTGTTTTGTTTCAAACTTGATCTCGTCTGATGATGTATCATCTGTATAGATCAGTTTTGCAGATACTTTGTGCAAATAACCGTTTCCTTCATTTGCGTTGGATACGACTACTTTGTTCAACGCCTCCGGATTCTTTAATGCAAGGTGCATTGTTGTAGGAAGGATAATGTAATCCGGAAGTTTTCCATCTACTTGGTTAGCCGGAATGTCCCATTTAAACTCAAAATCACGAGTAAATTTCCCATCAAACAATCCATTGTAATTTGCCTGCTGGATCAGTTTATTTACGTTCGGATTTTCCGGATCATCTGTCGGAAGTTTTTCATTTGTCATTGTGATATCAAAGTCTGACTGTCCAAACTTCTTCTCTGTTGCCGGCACGTCCGGGATTTCAATATTCGTATCAACCTTTGATTCGATCGTACTGTAGTTCGGTCCGATCAATGTTACTTTAGAAAGGTCGATCACTTTCGCATCTGTTGTAGAGATGTTTTCTTTTGCCTTCATTGTAATTGTAGCAAGCACGTCACTTCCGGCATAAAGTTCTTTGTCTCCACGGTTTGCAAATGCAAGGTTTACATATGCTCTGTCATCATACTCTTTATTAGCCGTCAGATTTTCCATCTGAGCAAGAAGAGGTGATACTTCACAAGAAACATATTGCACTTTGCTATTATCATAATTAATTACCTGTCCGAATGCATTAAGTCCTGCTACATTCTGCGCGTAAACGTCGATTGTAAACGTCTCGCCTTTCTTCACGCTGTCGCTGCTTGCAAGAAGCATAGCTTCTCCCGAAACACTATCCGTCTTCTTCGTTCCGCCATCTAACTGGAACATTGTGAATGCGTAATCATAAACATCATAGATATTGTTCATGTTAATATCGCCGTAACGGCTCTTGATCTGATCTGCAAACAACTTATCTTTTTCACATACACCAAGATAATTTTTCATATTTGTATAATCAGCATCCGTAACCGCCTCAGCCTTATTGGTACTTCCGACAGCAAACGCCCCTGTGTTTTCTTTCTTATATACTTTAATCTCACTTGCCGAGAAGAAATTACCGAGCGCTTTAAGTGGTGTAAACCGGATATAGCGCGCTCCGCAATCCAGCTTATCCATCAACTTCATATCTTTATTTACTGCCCATTTGTATGTTTTTGCCTCTGACCAATGTACACCATCGAGACTTGTCTCTAATTTCATTTCCTCAACAGTTCCATTGCCTGCATCATCACGCGGATAATACTCAATCTTATCAATTTCATATGCTTTTCCGTAATCTACAGTAAGAGTCTGTCCGATTGCATTTCCATCTGAATGGAAACCACCATCAGATTTCTGGAACGTTCTGTCAAATGCCAAATCAGCACTGTGATTTCCGTACAGACCGCCTGTCCATGTGATTGTCTGCGGAGCCGGTGTATCTTTCCACGGATCTTCTGCTGACTGGAACGTCTTCTCTTCGCTCCATTCAGAATATCCTTCTGCATTTCTAGAACGAACTTTATACTTATGCTCTGAGTGATATCCGAGATCTGTATGTGTATATGTCCCCACATCTCCTACAGAGAATACAACTCCGTCAACAAGAAGCTCGTAAGTTGTCGCATCAGCTACTTTATTCCATGCAAGAGTGATGCTTGTCGGTGTCTTTGCTTCCTCATTTTCTGTCAGAGTAGGAACTGTAAGGTTCTTATTCAGTTTATCCTGCGGAAGTTTTCCGTCATTTTCAAATCCTTCAAGTACTAATGTCTGAGCAACACTCTTCGCATCTGCCTGTGCAAATTTCACATACAGTTTCGGTGTTCTCTTCACATCTTTTACAAGGTTCGCAATCTCTGTTTCTTTTTCCGATGCATATGTCTCGATTGCTGGAGATTCATCATAGAAGTAGACTGCTTTACCTGCTTCAGCCGATTTTTTATCAAAGTCTGCTTTGCTCTGCACTTTATCGAGAGTCAATGAATCACTTCCGTTTTTCGCTGTAACTTTTGTAGGTTCTTTGGATACATTTACAACAAATGTTGTATTTTTGTCTTTCTTGTATCCAGTGTAGTTTCCTGTTGATTTTTCAGCAGTAAGCGTTGCTGTTCCATCTTTTACCTCAGATGTATACTTGGTAGATACATGAGCGCCGTAAGAAGTTTTCGTAATTTTTCCATAATCGCCATCTTCTTTCAGATCATTTTCCACAAATTTTCCGTCATCTTCAAACATCGTGTAAGATGTTTTTCCATCCGGCCAAAATTCGACGATACGGTTTTCTTTCTTAATCTGCTCCGGTGTATTATTTTCTTCCCACATTGGAATAATAGCACCGTTTTTCACAAATACAGGAAGTTTCCAAAGTGGAGCTGCAAAGTTGTTGAGAACCTGTCCTCCCTGATACTGCTGACCTGTGAAATAGTCAATCCACACTTCTTTTGAATCCGGAAGATAAATATTATTTCTTACATCATTCCCCTTATCATCTGCAGCAGTGCTCTTATAAATCGGAGCTACAAGAAGATTCGATCCAAGCATGTACTGATACTGCATTTCTTTACTGCTTGCATAACTGTCGTCCGGATATTCAAGGAACATTGCTCTTATAAGCGGCAGTCCTGTATCTCCATTGCCTGTATCAATGTTTGCCGCCGAAGCTGCCCCAGTATAAATATACGGAAGAAGCTGTGCTTTTGTTTTCAAATACATACGGTTGATTCCTGTATATGGATCTCCAAACGTATATGGCATCTTCGCATAAGTTCCCCAACCGTCCATGTTAAGCATAAGTGGTGTAAATGATTTCCACTGATAATCTCTTGTAGCAATCAACTGATTTCCACCGAAGATACCATCCATATCACTTCCTATGTTTGGGTTACCGCTAAGAGAAGTTCCGATATATGTAGGAATGTGAAAACGGATGTATTCCCATTCACCGCCGTACTGGTCTCCTGTCCAAATACCACAGTAACGCTGCGATCCTGCCCATCCGTCAAGAGAGATAATGTTCGGACGTACCTTACCTTCTGTTGTAGCAATATCGTAAGCTGTCTTCACACCGTCAAGCTGCATGGAATATCCATGTCCAACCCATGCAACATCTGTCTTCAATGTAGAAACACCACCGACTTTAACTTCGTTTTTAAAATCACGAAGAAGCTGCCATTCTGTCTTCGGATTAGAATCCGGTGTCAGATAACTCTGTGTCCAAAGTCCTGTTGCTACCCCTTTTTCATTTGCATATTTTGTAAAGTCTGCAAGATTCTGTACGTTTGCCGCTACTGCCGCCAATCGTTCCTGAGAGCTTTTTCCTTCATTATCAACGCCGCCTGTCTTGCCATATCCGTTCTGACCGTATCCCGCACCATATCCGTCATTTGGGAGAAAATATCCAATTGGCATATCATATGTAAAATAATCGTCAATCACCTGTCTTGCCGAATACTTATAAGGAGCTTCTACTTTTGGATAGTTTTCGATGCCTACTGTTGGTTTCGTGCCGTTCAAAGACTCAATGTTCATTCCATCTTTCGGTTTATATCCCGTAGACATTCCGCTCTCATACTTTGTCGTTCCTGCACTTGTGTAAGGTTCATTTCCTTTGATTGTCCAACCCTTCCCACCTTCTGTATCTGACCATGAATCACGGTTGTATGCGTTCAAGTGACCTTCATAAAACGCATATTCGGGAAGGAGAACCGGATTACCTGTTACATGATAATACTCACTCAAAAGTTCCTGTGTTTTTTCACTGCTGTCTTTTCCATCAGAAACAAAATAATAAGCGTCAAACTCTTTTTCTTTATGAGTCGCTGTTACAGTATCTCCTTCACTCTTTCCAAAGTCATATTTACCGTCTGCAAATGTGTTTCTCAAAACACCATATCCACTTGTCGTGTAGTAAAATGGATTTGGAGATGCAACTCCGCCATCTGTCCAGTTACTTTCATTAGCAATATTTATCGTCTCGCCTGTATGTACGAATCTTCCATTCTGCGTACCTCCGCCATAGAAGTTCTCTCCATTGTTCTTCTTAAGAGTCTGCACTGTTGCCGAATTCGAGATGGACAATGCTTCTTTTTCTTCCATCACGACCTTATCGCCACTTAAAACTTTCATCTTCGCCGTAGCTTTATCGAATTCGACAGAAACCGATCCACTTTTAATCGTAATTTTTCCATCTTTATCCGAAATATCAGCCTTTGGATGTGAATAGTTAGAAGAGTCGTCTGAATACTGCTGAATCCTTCCGACATGAGCTTGCGATTTGGGAGTCGCATATTTCGAGAACTCGCCACTCGGATCTACGTTATATCTGAAGATCCCATCCTCAAGAAACGTAAGCTGCGCTGTAACGCCACCATTGAATTTCACAACAACGATATTGTCCTTGCTGCCTTTTTCCACTGACTCGACGCTTGTCAACTGCCCGGCAAACTCTTCCGCAGCTTTCGCCGGTATCGGCGGAAATGCTGTAAGCACCATGCCAAGCGCCGTAACAGTTACAGCAGCTTTCTTTCCTGCTCCTTTCATTTTCTTAGTCCATTTCATCTTTTTCCTTCTCCTCCTTTTCTACGGGTAAATTGTACAAAATGTTTGCATTTACCACTAAGTACTTTATTATATAATAATTTTCAATAAATGTATTTATATAAATCATTACCCATTTGCACTTTTTTACTTTTCTCACCCCCTTATATCCACTATTTTCGTCAATTTTCAACATATATAAAGCTTCTGTCGATTTTCTTTCAGTTGCAAAAAATCCTTTTTCAACGCATTCTTGGATTGCGTTTTTATAAAATTATCAAACAGGGGAGAAAATGCATTTTCTCCCCTGTTCTATAGATTTACCTATGATCAATTTATACGAAGATGGAACTGTTCAATCAGACAAGCAATATTTTCTTCCGTATCTTCAAGCTCATCTGCGATTTGAGAAATCGTTTTTCCTTTTTCAAGTTTTTTCTGAATAAGAGTGCTTCTTTCTGCTTTTCTACCTTCTTCTCGTCCTTGCTTTCTACCTTCTTCTCGTCCTTGCTTTCTACCTTCTTCTCTCCCCTGCTCTCTTGCCTCTTCTCTCTGCACTTCGATATCTGTCTCATAGTCATATTCGTCTAATAACATATTGACAACCTCGCTTCCTTTTCGCATTAAATAATCAG
>ERZ834859.1950-NODE-1950-length-19869-cov-11.125669_pt1 | contig 19869 bp, 24 predicted proteins | sample MGYA00519947_ERZ834859 | MGnify/ENA primary metagenome ERZ834859 (study PRJEB31850, sample SAMEA3708763) | human gut metagenome | biome: human gut; feature: human-associated habitat; material: faeces | place: China | collected 2014 ...
TAGAGTAAGAAAAGGACTATTTGACAGTTTTTCGTACATTTTTAAGGAAGTTCCTCGATTGAAATAACAGGAAATATATGATAAAATTGAGAAGATTTAATAGTTCTTTTCCCGATTTTGCTAGGAAAGGAGGCAGTGATGGGTAAATCACTTAACGGGAAAGAATTAGGGAATGGTATATCTCAAAGAAAAGACGGATTATATCAAGCCCGATTTATCAATCGTTTCGGTAAAAGACAGACAATTTATGCAAAAACTTTAAATGAGGTAAGACATAAGTTGCGAACCGAACAGTATAATGATGAAAAAGCAATCAATGTTGTTGATAAGAATATGACATTAGATGAATGGTTCGATATATGGCTAAGCACTTGCAAGAAAAATTGCAGAAGTTCTACAAAGGGTTCTTATATTACCCACTATAAGCGTATTCAAGAAGAATTAGGGTGGCGAAAATTAACGTCGTTGAACCTAATTGTTATGCAAGAAGCGTTTAATAAATTGAAAACAGATAATGCAAGGAAAAATTCTAAAAAGATACTGGTAGATATGCTGAATAAGGCAGTTGATACAGATTTGCTTGTAAAGAATGTCGCAAAACAGATAAATACTGTGATTGCCAAAGAAGAGAAAAAAGAAAGGCGTGTTCTGACAATAAGGGAAACAGAGCTTTTCTTGGAACAGGCAAAAGGAACATTTTATGAAAATTTGTTTATTTTAGCATTAGAAACAGGATTGCGAGTGGGAGAGTTATCAGCTTTACAATGGGAAGATATAGATTTTAAGAAAAAAGTTATCCATGTAAAGCATACATTGTGTTATTTCAGTAAAAATGGAAAATATGTATTTGAAATGCACGACACCAAAACAAATAACGGAAAAAGAACCATTCCATTGACTGCAAAAGCAATCAATAGTCTAAAATGTCAAAAACTGCAAAAACAGGAAATCATTCTAAAAGGCAAAACTGCAAAGGAAGAATTTCAAAATCTTGTTTTTGTTACAAAGAATAATCAGCCGACACAACAGTTTTTAATCAATCAATGTATGCAGTTGGTTATTCAGAACATGAACAAAGCAGGTATAGATTTTTCCCCCTTTACATTGCACACACTTCGGCATACTTTTGCTACAAGAGCAATCGAATGTGGAATGAACCCAAAAACATTGCAGAAACTTTTGGGGCATGGCACATTACAAATGACAATGGACTTGTACTGTCATGTAACAGAAGATACGCTATTCTTGGAAATGGAAAAGTTCGAGAAAAGGTGTAGTTGAGTGTGAAATGGTGTAAAAATGGTGTAGTAGGGGATAAAAATAGAAAATGAGGGCGTAAAAAGCCCATAAATACGGAGGTTTAAGAGATATGGAAAGTTATAAGAAAGAATTTATTGAATTTATGGTAGAGAGCGATGTGCTCAAATTCGGAGAATTTACTTTAAAAAGCGGAAGAAAATCTCCGTTTTTTATGAATGCAGGTGCTTATGTGACAGGTTCTCAGTTAAAAAGACTCGGGGAATACTATGCAAAAGCGATCCACGAAACATACGGAGATGATTTTGACGTACTGTTCGGACCGGCATACAAGGGAATCCCTCTTGCAGTTGTGACAGCTATGGCATACAGCGAGCTGTACGGAAAAGAAATCCGCTACTGCTCTGACCGTAAGGAAGAAAAAGACCACGGCGCAGACAAGGGAAGCTTTCTTGGAAGCAGCTTAAAAGACGGGGACAGAGTTGTCATGATCGAGGATGTTACCACATCCGGAAAATCTATGGAAGAGACAGTTCCGAAGGTAAAAGGCGCTGCGGACGTTACAATCGTAGGTCTTATGGTATCTTTAAACCGCATGGAAGTAGGAAAGGGCGGAGAAAAATGCGCGCTTGACGAGGTAAAAGAGCTTTATGGCTTTGATACAGCGGCAATCGTATCTATGGATGAGGTTGTGGAATATCTCTATAACAGAGAGTGTCAGGGACGCGTCATTATTGACGATGCGCTGAAAGCTTCCATAGACGCATATTACGAACAGTACGGTGCAAAATAGGAAACAGAAAGGAGGGCTTTGGAAATGAATGAAAAGGTCTATAAAACAATGACCGGAGCAGGTGCGGGGAATATTGCCGTGGGGATCGTAGTCCTTGTGACAGGAATTGTTTCCGGGATTCTGATGATTGTAAACGGAGCCCGGCTGCTGAAACGGAAATCGGAAATTCTGATATAGGGGAAGAAATTGAGAAATGAAACAAAAAAACTGATCCGGCGCACAGGACTCGGACTGTTTGTGATTTACATGCTGCTTCTTCTGTATTTTCTGTTTTTTTCAGAAAAATACGGGAGAGTGGCTGAGGCTGAAAGAGAATTTCGGTATAACCTCGTTCCCTTTGTGGAGATCAGACGGTTCTGGGTTTACCGGCATCAGCTGGGACTTCTGGCACTTATGACAAATATCTGCGGAAATGTAATTGGGTTTGTCCCGTATGGATATATTCTGCCTGTTGTGGCCAGGCGTATGCAGAACGGTTTTCTGATTGTTTTGTCAGGATTCTGTTTAAGCCTTACAGTGGAAACCATTCAGCTTATTACAAGAGTGGGCTGTTTCGATGTAGATGATCTGATACTGAATACACTTGGGGCGGCGCTTGGTTATCTGCTCTTTGTCATCTGCAATATCATTAGGAGAAAATATTATGGCAAAAAGATATAGATATGCGTTTGCAAAGAAAAAAGAGGCAGGGAAAGGGAAGCTGTCGGCAGGTCTTGCCGTGGCTTCCTTTCTCCTGTTTTTGGCAGCCGTTCTTCTCTCCTTTTTTCTGGAAGGGAAATACGGGTTTATTGTGGGAAGCGTGAGCCTTTTTGCAGCGCTTCTGTCTGTCTATGGATTTATTATGGGACTTTTGAGCTTTTCTGAAGAAAACTGTAAGCATCACACAAGCATTATCGGCTCTATTGCAAACGGTTTTATTACAGTAGGGTGGATTTTTCTGTTTTTAATGGGGGTATAATATGGATAAAAGAGAGCGTCTGAAAAAACAGATGGATTTTATTATTGAGGTGGATAAAGTAAAAAATATTGTCCGCCAGACGTATCTGGCAGATGGGATGCGCAAAGAAAATGATGCGGAGCATTCCTGGCATCTTGCGCTTATGGCTGTTCTTTTAAAAGAATATGCAGGGGAGGAGATCGATCTTTCCAGGGTGATCCCGATGGTTCTGATCCATGATCTTGTGGAGATTGACGCAGGCGATACGTACGCATATGATGATGCGGGAGCCTCCACAAAGGCAGAGAGAGAAGAAAAGGCTGCAAACCGCATTTTCGGGATTCTCCCGGAGGATCAGGGGACATATTTTATGGAACTCTGGAAAGAATTTGAAGCATATGAGAGCAGCGATGCAAAATTTGCCCGTATGTTGGACAACAGTCAGCCGCTCTTTTTAAATGATGCCTCTCAGGGGAAAAGCTGGAAGGAACACGGCATAAAGAAAAGCCAGATTTATAAAAGAAACGCAAAAACAAAAGAAGGTTCACAGGAAATCTGGGAGTATATGCAGGAACTTGTAGAAAAGCATATACAGCTTGGAAATGTGACAGACGATATGAAAGAAACAGAGTGAAAGGAAATAAAGATTTGGACGAATGGATGATGGAGCGTTACGCTCTTGCAAAAACAAGGGTAGGAGAAATTCCGGAAGAACAGGAGGCAGCACAGCCGTATCTTGATTTTTTCCAAAAAACAGCAGGATTTCTTCTGAAAACAATTCAGGTAATGGAAAAAACAGGGGAGCAGTCCCTGGAAGAACTGCAGACAGAAAACAGAGTGTTATATGAGGATATTCTTCCGGAAAATTATAAGACTTCCTACGGGAATCCGGCGTATGCGGCAGAAAAGCTGGGAGAATATGGAAAACTGTTTTCCTTTCTCTATGCAGAGCTTCGCGGCGCTGTTGTGTACGCTTATGAAAAGCGGACAGAAGAGATGACACAGATGCTGGAGCTGTTTCTTGAGGTGTATTCTGCTTTTGCGCAGGAGGAAATTCCGGAGCCGGAAGAAATGAAGGGAATCCTTACCTCTTATGTAAACGATTACTGTCAGGATATGATGGAGAGAAGAATCCGGGAAGGTGTGGATCCTGATCTTACTTTTGCCCTTGACCTTATTATGAAATCGGATCTGTCTGATCTTCGCTATCTTTATCAGTACGGAGAGTTTGTCTCAGAAAACGAGACGGGCGTGGCGGAATTTTTGAATTCTCTTTCTCAGGAAGAAATTGACGATATGGCGTCCACCTATACGGAGGGATACCGGATCGGCTTTATCATGGGAAGAAAAGATATAACAAAAAAGAAAACTGTTAATATCCGATATAATCTGGGATTTGAGCGCATGGTAAAAGCGGCTGTCCTTCAGTTTGAAAAAATGGGATTAAAGCCCGTGATTTACCGCCATGCAGTTCATGCTGTAAATAAAAAAGGACAGAATCGTGTGGGATATACAGGAGGAATTGCAAATCCACAGTATGATTACGATCACAGACAGGACGATGCACTGTTCCTTGACAGCGATTTTGTAAAGAGGAAACTCCGGGCAATGCAGACCTCCTACGAGAAGTATAAGGATCTCGCAGAAGTACATGGAGGACCAGCGGTTATTGAGACATTCGGAGAAGCTCCTTTCTCACCGGGAAAATGTGAGCAGGCGCTTTCCTACAGCGAGACACAGCAGAAACTCCAGATTGAGCTTGACAATGAATCAGGCCAGATTGTAAACCGTTATATTAAAGGTGATGAGAGAAGTTTTACGATCATCGCTTATCCGGTTCCGGAAATCGGAGAGAAATTTCAGGAAATCTTCCGTGAAATCGTAAAGATCAATACACTTGATTATCATCTTTATCAGAGTATCCAGCAGACCATTATTGATACTTTAGATACCTGCGAGTGGGTGGAGATCAAAGGGCAGGACGGCAACGAGACAGATCTTCTCATTCATCTTCACGAGCTTAAAGATCCGGAAAAAGAGACGAATTTTGAAAACTGTGTGGCAGATGTGAATATTCCGGTGGGAGAAGTCTTTACCTCCCCTGTGCTTGCAGGAACTGGCGGAATTCTTCATGTGAAAAAAGTATATTTAAACGGTCTTCAGTTTAAAAATTTAAAGCTTGTATTTGACTGCGGACAGGTAATTGATTACAGCTGTACAAATTTTGAAGATGAAGAGGAAAACAGACGATATATTGAAGACAATATTCTTCATCATCACGTAAAACTGCCAATGGGAGAATTTGCTATCGGAACAAATACAACCGCTTATGTTGCGGCAGAAAAATATGGGATCGGAGATAAGCTGCCGATTCTTATCGCAGAGAAAATGGGTCCTCATTTTGCTGTGGGAGATACCTGTTACAGCTGGGCAGAGGATACGGCTGTCTTTAATCCGGACGGAAAAGAGATCATCGCAAGAGATAATGAAATTTCCATACTCCGAAAAGAGGATTTAAGTATGGCATACTACGGCTGCCATACAGATATTACCATTCCGTATGAGGAGCTTGGCAGCATCCGTGTCATTGACGATGACGGAGAAATGATTTCTATTATTGAGAAGGGAAGATTCGTCCTTCCGGGAACAGAAAAACTGAATGAGCCTTTTGAGGGAAAATAAAATATCTTTTATGAGAATAAAATATCTTTTGGGGTGTTTTGGGTTGACAGAAAAAGGGAATCTTAGTAGAATTTACGCGTAGAAGAGGATTTTTCGGACAGAGCGGGCTTTTGCCTGTTCTGCCCTAAAATACATATTAAAAGGAGAACAACTATGGCAAAAGTAGGAATTGTGATGGGCAGCGACTCAGATATGCCTGTTATGAGCAAGGCAGCAGATATTCTGGAAAAACTGGGAATTGAATATGAAATGAAGATCATTTCCGCACACAGAGAACCGGATGTGTTCTTTGAGTATGCAAAAAGCGCGGAGGAAAAAGGCTTTAAAGTGATCATTGCAGGAGCAGGAATGGCAGCACATCTTCCGGGAATGTGCGCGGCTATTTTCCCAATGCCTGTTATTGGTATTCCTATGCACACAACTTCTCTGGGAGGAAGAGATTCTCTTTACTCTATTGTACAGATGCCTTCCGGTATTCCGGTTGCTACCGTGGCAATTAATGGCGGTGCAAACGCAGGACTTCTTGCAGCAAAAATCCTTGCAACCTCAGACGAAGAGCTTCTGGGACGCTTAAAAGCTTACAGCCAGGAATTAAAAGAGCAGGTTGAGGCAAAAGACGCAAGACTTCAGCAGGTTGGATATAAAGAGTATTAAGATACAGCGGGTATTTTTACGATAACATCACAGAAAAGAATATAGGGAGGAACATTATGGATTACAAGAACGCAGGGGTAGATATTGAAGCCGGATATAAATCAGTGGAGCTTATGAAGGAGCATATCAAAAAGACAATGCGCCCGGAGGTATTAGGCGGTATCGGAGGTTTTTCCGGTGCATTTTCCATGAGCGCATTTAAGGACATGGAAGAACCGACGCTTGTTTCCGGAACAGATGGCTGCGGAACAAAAGTAAAACTTGCTATGGTCATGGACAAACATGATACGATCGGTATTGACGCGGTAGCTATGTGCGTGAACGATATTGCATGTGCAGGCGCAGAACCTCTGTTTTTCCTGGATTATATTGCCTGCGGCAAAAACTACCCGGAAAAAATTGCAGAGATCGTAAAGGGCGTTGCAGAAGGGTGCTGCCAGTCTGACGCGGCTCTTATCGGAGGAGAGACAGCAGAACACCCGGGACTTATGCAGGAGGACGAGTACGATCTTGCCGGCTTTGCAGTAGGTGTGGTAGACAAAAAAGATCTTCTCACAGGAGAAGAACTGGAGGCGGGAGACGTTCTCATTGGTATGGCATCCACCGGTGTACACAGCAATGGTTTTTCCCTTGTACGTAAAGTATTCGATATGACAAAAGAATCCCTTGATACTTATTATGAGGAGCTGGGAACAACTCTTGGAGAGGCTCTTCTTGCACCTACAAGAATCTATGTAAAAGCATTAAAGAGCATCAAAAACGCAGGTGTGCGCATTCACGCATGCAGCCATATTACAGGCGGCGGCTTCTATGAAAACGTACCTCGTATGTTAAAAGAGGGAACAAGAGCCGTAATCGAAAAAGAAAGCTATCCTGTTCTTCCTATTTTCAAGCTTCTTGCAGAAAAAGGTGATATTGAAGAAACAATGATGTACAACACTTACAATATGGGACTTGGAATGGTTCTTGCCGTAAATCCGGCAGATGTGGAAAAAACAATGGAAGCCATTCAGGCAGCAGGGGATAAGGCATACGTGGTAGGCCGTATCGAAGAAGGAGAAAAGGGAGTGACCTTATGTTAAAGGTTGGTGTTCTTGTTTCCGGAGGAGGAACAAACCTTCAGGCGATTCTGGACGCAATGGATTCCGGGGAGATTACAAATGCAGAAGTAAGCCTTGTGATCAGCAATAATCCAAATGCGTATGCTCTTGAGCGTGCAAAAAAACACGGGATCGAAGGCGTATGTATTTCTCCGAAAACTTTTGAGACAAGAGAGGAATTTCATAAAGCGCTTCTTAAAAAGTTAAAAGAAAGCGGTGTGGAGCTTGTTGTCCTTGCGGGATGTCTCGTTGCTATCCCGCCTGTGATCGTGGAGGCATTTCCAAACCGCATTATCAATATTCACCCGTCTCTCATTCCGTCTTTCTGCGGAGTGGGATACTACGGGCTCCGCGTTCATGAGGCTGCTTTAAAAAGAGGTGTGAAGGTAACGGGAGCAACGGTTCATTTTGTGGATACAGGTACAGATACAGGTCCCATTATTATGCAGAAAGCAGTGAAGGTAGAAGAAGGAGATACTCCTGAAATTCTTCAGAAACGTGTGATGGAAAAGGCAGAGTGGAAAATCCTGCCTCTTGCCATTGACCTTATTGCAAATGACAAAATTGAAGTTGTAAACGGAAAAGTTTCGGTGAAGGAGTAAGACATGAAGGTACTGATCGTAGGAAGCGGCGGAAGAGAACATGCTATTGCATGGAGCGTCTCCAAAAGCCCGAAGGTGGAAAAAATTTACTGCGCTCCTGGAAATGCAGGAATTGCAGAGCTGGCAGAGTGCGTGCAGATTGGCGCAATGGAATTTGAAAAACTGGCAGATTTCGCAGAAGAGAATAAAATTGACCTGACCATTATCGGTATGGACGACCCGCTTGTAGGCGGAGTTGTGGACGTATTTGAAGCGCGTGGTCTGAAAGTATTCGGACCGAGAAAAAATGCGGCGATCCTGGAAGGGTCCAAAGCATTTTCAAAAGATCTGATGAAAAAATACAATATTCCAACTGCAGCGTATGAAAACTTTGACGATCCGGAGAAAGCTCTTGCGTATCTCCGCACAGAAGCAAAGTTTCCGATCGTGCTGAAAGCAGACGGACTTGCTCTTGGAAAAGGTGTGCTGATCTGCGCCGACCTTTCAGAGGCGGAAGCGGGCGTACGGGAGATCATGGAGGACAAAAAATTCGGAAGCGCGGGAAACACAATGGTCGTAGAGGAATTTATGACAGGAAGAGAAGTTTCCGTGTTGTCTTTTGTGGACGGAAAAACAATTAAGACTATGACTTCTGCCCAGGATCACAAGCGCGCTCTGGACGGTGATAAGGGTCTGAACACAGGCGGAATGGGAACCTTTTCTCCAAGCCCGTTCTACACAGAGGAAGTAGATGAGTTCTGTAAGAAATATATTTATCAGGCTACAGTGGACGCTATGGCAGCAGAGGGACGTCCGTTTAAAGGAATTATTTTCTTCGGCCTTATGCTGACGCCGGAAGGACCGAAGGTGCTGGAATATAATGCCCGTTTCGGCGATCCGGAGGCTCAGGTTGTACTTCCGAGAATGAAAAATGACATTGTGGAAGTGATGGAAGCCTGTGTGGAGGGAACACTTGATAAGGTGGACCTCCAGTTTGAAGACAATGCGGCAGTCTGCGTAGTACTTGCAAGCGACGGTTATCCTGTTCATTATGAAAAAGAGATTCCGATGTACGGATTTGAAAATTTCAAAGACAAAGAAGGATATTACTGTTTCCATGCAGGAACAAAGGAGAAAGACGGACAGATTGTCACAAATGGCGGACGTGTTGTGGGAATCACCGCAAAGGGAGAAAATTTAAAAGAAGCAAGAAAAAATGCTTATGAAGCGACAGAGTGGATTACATTTGCCAACAAATATATGAGACATGATATTGGAAAGGCAATAGATGAAGCAGAATAAGGAGATTTTGATATGTATTGTGTAAAAAAAGTGACAGAGGACACTTTTTGGATTGGAGCAAGCGACAGAAGACTGGCACTGTTTGAGAATATTTATCCCATTCCAAGAGGCGTATCTTATAATGCCTATGTGATCATGGACGAAAAAACAGTTCTTCTGGACACAGTGGATAAATCCGTAAGCGGACAGTTTTTTGAAAATCTGGAGCATGTTTTAGGCGGAAGAAAGCTGGATTATCTGATTGTAAACCATATGGAACCGGATCACGGTGCTACCATTGCGGAAGTGGCAATGCGTTATCCTGAAGTGAAGATTGTGGGAAATGCCAAAACCTTCACAATGATGAAACAGTTCTTTGATTTTGATGTGGATGCCCATGCAGTAGTCATCAAAGAGGGAGATACCTTAAGTACAGGAAACCATACCCTTGCATTTGCCATGATTCCGATGGTTCACTGGCCGGAAGCAATGGTGACATACGATGCGTACGATAAGGTGCTGTTCAGCGCAGATGCGTTCGGAACTTTCGGCGCTCTAAACGGAAATATTTTTGCGGATGAAGTGAATTTTGAAAATGAATGGCTGGATGATGCAAGAAGATACCTTACAAATATTGTGGGAAAATACGGAGTGCAGGTACAGGCTGCGCTTAAAAAAGCCCTGACTCTTGACATTCAGATGATCTGCCCGCTTCATGGTCCTATATGGAGAGAAAACCTGGGATGGTTCATTGACAAGTACCAGAAGTGGAGCACTTACACACCGGAAGACCACAATGTGCTGATTCTGTATGCTTCTATTTACGGAAATACAGAAAATGCGATGGATGTTCTGGCAAATAAGCTTGCTGAGGCAGGAGAGAAGAATATAGCAATATACGATGTATCTGTGACAGACCCGTCTTATCTTCTGTCAGAGGCATTTCGCTGTGACAGAATTATTTTTGCTTCTCCTACTTATAATGCAGGAATGTTCCCGAAGATGGAGACACTTCTTCTGGAATTAAAGGCTCACAATTTCCAGAATAGGAAAGTTGCAGTTGTGGAAAACGGAACATGGGCATGTACTGCCGGAAAACAGATGAAAGATATTCTTTCTCAGATGAAGAATATGGAAATCTACGAGGGAGCAGCAGCCGTAAAATCTTCTTTAAAAGAAGAAAATTTAAGTCAGCTTGACGGTATTGTGGAGTTTATGACAAAATAAGAATGGAAAAAGAAAAGGTAACATCTCAGAAGGTGCGCAGCAGGTTAAAAGAACTGGAAGATGAGAAATACAAAGAATTTCATTCGGGATTACTCCCGGGAACAGAGAATATTCTCGGCGTTCGTCTTCCGGCGCTTCGAAGTCTTGCAAAAGAAATTGCAAAGAATGACTGGGAGGAATGGTTTTTTCAAAAAAATGATATTTATTATGAAGAGACCATGCTGCGCGGCCTTGTGACTGCTTATGCGAAAATGGACTGTGATACCAGGCTTTCTTATATCAGGGCATTTGTGCCGGATATAAATAACTGGGCAGTGTGTGACTGTGTTTCCAACACTTATAAAGACGCGAAAAAATTCCCGGAAAAATACTGGGAATTTATTGCTCCTTATTTTTTGTCGGACAAAGAGTATGAGGCAAGATTCGGGGCAGTGATGCTTTTGAGCCATTTTGTAAAGGAAGAGTATGTGGAGGAGGGGCTTTTACGTCTGGAAGAAATCCATCAGGAAGGCTATTATGCAAAAATGGCGGCTGCCTGGGCAATTTCCGTATATTTTGCGGCTTTTCCGGAGAGAATGTTAAAATATCTTCAGGAGGAGTGCCGGCTTGATGAATTTACTTACCGCAAGTCTCTGCAGAAAATTCTGGAATCCTACAGGGTGACGAAGGAAGATAAAGCAGTTATCAGAGAAATGAGACAGAGAGGATAGAAAGATGGGAATCAGCAAAGAAGAGGCAGTGAAAGCGCTGCAGACAAGGGATAAAGTATACGTGGCATACGCGCAGGCAACAAAGCTGCCTTATGTAACATGTGATGAAGAAACTTTTAACGATCAGGCATGGATTTTTGCAACAGAAGAAGAAATCAAAGAGTTTGGAAAGAAATGTCTGGAAGATAAAATTCTTCTGCTGGGAATGCGCTATGAGAAAAAAGATTTCCCGAGATTATATGGAACCTTTTATGCGATCGGAGTAAATTCCATTGTATGGACAGAAGGGGAAGAGAAGATCGAAGTAGAGCTTTCTGACGTGGCAAAGCAGGCAGATATGAGCAAGGTTGAGGAGAGTAAACGTCCTCTGTTTAATCCGGCTCTTCAGCTTTCCGGTATTTATTTTATGCAGGAGCTTCGTCGTCCTGTAAAAAAAGAAGAGCGGAAAAATATGAGAGAAATGGAAGAGGAAGTTCTTGCCAATATTGTAAAATCAAGTTTTCTCGTTGCTATGGCGGCAGATGAAAATGACCCGAAGAAGGTAAATATTCCGTACCTGAAAACAAAGGATGAAAAAATTCTTCAGCCGGTGTTCACAGATGTGATGGAATTTGAGAAATTTGCAAAAGGGAAAAAGATGAGAGTGGCAAAAGTACCGTTTGCCAAGCTTGTGGATCTGATGATCGAACAGGCGCATGCATACGTGATCAATCCCCAGGGATTCAATCTTGTGCTTGACAGAGAACAGTTAAAGCGTATTGCAGGAGTCATTAATAAATAAAGAGTTTCGGGTATCTGTATTATACAGATGCCCGTTTTTGATTGAGGAAAAGGAATATGTACAGCGCTTTCTCCTGCTGATATTTTTAAAATAAATATTTTCAAAAGTGGTATTTTGTGCTAGTATAAGTATAACATACAAAGGAGATGTTAATATGATAATCGAAATAGATTTTAACAGCGATGAAGCGATTTATGTGCAGCTTACAAATCAGATTATTATGGGTATTGCCACTTCAAGACTGAGAGAGGGAGATCCCCTTCCTTCTGTGAGGCAGCTCGCAGATACGGTAGGTATCAATATGCACACGGTCAATAAGGCGTATTCTCTTTTGCGTCAGGAGGGCTTTGTGTCCATAGACAGAAGAAAGGGCGCGTTTATTTCCCTAGATGTGGATAAAATAAAGGCGCTGGAAGAGATGAAGCAGAATCTTAAGGTTGCCCTGGCAAAAGGCTGCTGCAAAAATGTCACAAGAGAAGAGGCACATGAGCTGATAGATGAAATTTTTGACGAATACAGCGTAGACAGACAGGAGGGTATATGAAGGAAAAATTTACAAAGCAGGCATTAAACGCGCTGTCTCTTGCAGAAAAGGCAGCCAGAACCTATGGTCACAGCTATATTGGGACAGAACATATGCTTCTCGGTTTAATGAGAGAAAAAGAGGGAACAGCCGGTCTGATCCTGGAGGAGTTTGCCGCAGAAGAGGACAGACTCTGCAAAATGATAGATAAATTTGTTGCGCCTATTGACATGGGAGCATCGAAAAAAGAAAAACCGGAATACAGTCCGAGGGCAAGAAAAATTATGGAAGAGGCTGTTCAGGAATGCGAAGAAAAAGCAGGAACAGAGCATCTTCTTCTTGTAATGCTGAAAGAGACAGACTGCGTGGCAACAAGACTTCTGCATACAATGGGGATTAATGTGCAGAAGCTTTACAGCGCAGTTCTTTCGGCAATGGGAAAAGAAGGAGAGAGTTTTTCAGAGGAACTTCAGGCAGAAAAGGCAAAGAGCGCCACAACGCCTACTCTTGACCAGTACAGCAGGGATCTTACTGCACTTGCAGTGGAAGGCAAACTGGACCCTGTGATCGGAAGAGAAAAGGAGATTACCCGCCTGATACAGATTTTAAGCAGAAGAACGAAAAATAATCCCTGTCTTGTAGGAGAGCCGGGTGTTGGAAAAACGGCAATCGCAGAAGGGCTTGCACAGAGAATCGTGGCAGATCTTGTCCCGGATACTGTAAAAAATAAAAGAGTCGTTGTTCTGGATCTTTCTTCTATGGTGGCAGGAAGTAAATACAGAGGAGAATTTGAAGAACGTATCCGAAATGTATTAAACGAGGTGAAAGAAAACAGAGGGATCCTGCTCTTTATCGATGAGCTTCATACCATCATCGGCGCAGGCGGAGCAGAAGGGGCTCTTGATGCCTCCAACATTTTAAAACCTTCTCTGTCCAGAGGAGAGATTCAGCTTATCGGTGCTACGACTCTGGAAGAATACAGAAAGTACATTGAAAAAGATGCGGCGCTTGAGAGAAGGTTTCAGCCGATTACAGTGGAGGAGCCTACAGAAGAGGAAACGCTTGAGATTTTAAAAGGACTCCGTCCCTATTATGAACGCCATCACAAGGTGGAGATTCAGGACGAGGCATTGGAAGCTGCTGTGAAAATGTCCGTGCGGTATATTAACGACCGTTTTCTTCCGGACAAAGCGATTGATATTATCGACGAGGCAGCTTCCAAGGTACAGCTTTGCGGATACAGGAAGATGCCGGAACTGGAACAGTTTGAACTGGAATTAAAGAGCCTTTCCGGGGAAAAAGAAGAGGCATTAAAAACGGCGGATCTTTTAAGGGCAAAGGCGGCGCAGAAGCGCCAGGAAGAAGTGGAACAGCAGATAGAGAAGCTTCGGCAGAAAGAAAAAAGGAGAGCAAAAAGGAGCGGGGCAGCAGTGACGGAAGCTTCCGTTGCGGAAATTGTGTCAGACTGGACGAAAATTCCGGTACAGCGTCTGACAGAAGGAGAGACAAAGCGCCTTGCCAATCTGGAAAAAGAGCTCCATAAGCGTGTGATCGGACAGGACGAGGCTGTAAAGGCGGTTTCTCAGGCTGTAAAACGGGGCAGAGTCGGCTTAAAAGATCCCAATCGTCCAATCGGCTCCTTTTTATTCCTGGGACCTACAGGCGTTGGAAAAACAGAGCTGTCCAAAGCTCTGGCAGAGACGGTATTTGGAAGCGAGCAGGCGATGATCCGGGTAGATATGTCGGAATATATGGAGAAGCACAGCGTTTCCAAAATGATCGGTTCTCCTCCGGGATATGTAGGGTATGAGGAAGGAGGACAGCTCAGTGAGAAGGTGCGCCGCAACCCGTACAGCGTCATTCTGTTTGATGAGATCGAAAAAGCTCACCCGGACGTATTTAATATCCTTCTTCAGGTACTGGACGACGGACATATCACAGACGCTCAGGGAAGAAAGATAGATTTTAAACAGACGATCATCATTATGACTTCAAATGCAGGGGCACAGGCGATCATAGAGCCGAAGCGTCTCGGATTTGTCTCCGGTACTGACGAAAAACGGGATTATGAGAGAATGAGAGCAGGGGTGATGGAAGAAGTCAGAAGGCTGTTTAAACCGGAATTTTTAAACAGAATCGATGAAATTATGGTTTTCCATACTCTTAATAAGGAGCATATTAAGAAAATCGTAAATATTCTTCTTGCCACTTTGGAAAAACGGTGCAGGGAACAAATGGAAATCACCTTAAAAGTCACAAACTCAGCAAAAGAACATCTGGCAGAATCCGGTTTTGACAGCAAATACGGCGCAAGACCGTTAAGAAGAGCCATTCAGAATCAGATTGAGGACGCTCTTGCAAACGAGATTCTGGAAGGAAAAATTAAGAGAGGCGATATAGTACAGGTCCAGCAGAAAAATAAAAAACTCTGTTTTCATGTAAAACAGGAGAAATTATCAGAAAGTTAAAAAGACATGAAATTTTTATGAGAGACTGGTAAAGAAAAGAGATTTATTATATAATAGATTTAAGCGAAAGATGTCGCGTAAATAAAACAAATGAGCCGTGGGAGGACATAAGATATGGCAGTGATTAAAGAACTGATTCGTACAGAAGAAAACGGAACCATCAGTTTTGGAGACTATGAACTGGGACAGAAATCAAAATTATCTGATTATCAGTACCAGGGAGACGTATACAAGGTAAAAACATTCAAAGAAATTACAAAGTTAGAGAGAAACGGAATGTTTGTATATGAGTCTGTACCGGGAACTGCTGTTTTTCATCTGAAACAGGACGGAAGCAAAATGGAATTTGCAGTAGAGGGAACAGAAGACGCACAGATTACAGTAGAACTGGAAGCAGATACCGAGTATGAAGTGTTTATTAACGATATGAGTACAGGTACCATGAAAACAAATCTCGGCGGAAAACTGTCCTTCAGTGTGGAACTTGGAAACTGCGCAGATGTGGAAGTAAGAATTGTAAAATGCTGAAAAACAAAAAAACAGTGTATTTCTGCCAGGAGTGCGGATATGAATCAGCCAAGTGGATGGGACAGTGTCCGGGCTGTCGGGCATGGAATACCTTTGTAGAAGAGACGGTATCACCGAAAAAGACTTCTTCTGCAGCCGGAGGGAAGATTTCCGGAAATAAAAGACCGGAGCCGGTTGTGTTAAAGGATATAAGCCTGAAGGAAGACGAAAGGCGCACAAGCGGAATCGGAGAACTTGACAGAGTGCTTGGGGGCGGAATTGTCCCCGGCTCTCTTGTTCTTGTGGGTGGAGACCCCGGTATCGGGAAATCCACCCTTCTTTTACAGGTGTGCAGAAATCTTGCACATATGGATGCCTCCGTGCTTTATATCTCAGGTGAGGAGTCTTTGCGCCAGATTAAACTTCGAGCCAATCGTATTGGAGAATTTAATGAAAATCTGACGCTTTTATGTGAGACGAATCTCGAGACTATCCGGGAAGTGATGGAGCGGAAAAAACCGGATGTTGCGGTGATTGACTCCATTCAGACCATGTTTGATGAAGAAATCAGCTCTGCACCGGGAAGTGTTTCTCAGGTGAGGGAATCCACAAACGTCCTGATGCAGATTGCAAAAGGTCTGGGGATTTCTATTTTTATTGTGGGGCATGTGACGAAAGAGGGAAATGTGGCAGGACCGAGAGTTCTGGAGCATATGGTAGATACGGTTCTTTATTTTGAGGGAGACCGCCACGCTTCTTACCGGATTTTGCGGGCAGTAAAAAACCGTTTCGGCTCCACAAATGAGATCGGTGTGTTCGAGATGCGCGATACAGGGCTTGAGGAGGTAAAAAATCCTTCAGAGTTTCTTCTTGACGGACGCCCGGAAAATGCGTCCGGTTCTGTAGTTGCCTGCTCTATGGAAGGAACACGTCCTATTCTTGTGGAAATCCAGGCGCTTGTATGTCAGAGTAATTTTGGAATTCCAAGAAGAACGACGGTGGGAACGGATTTTAACAGAGTGAATCTTCTTATGGCTGTTCTGGAGCGGAAGGCAGGAGTGCAGCTTGCCTCTTTTGATGCGTATGTAAATATCGCGGGCGGAATGAAAATGACAGAGCCCGCGCTTGACCTTGGCATCTGTCTTGCGATTTTTTCCAGCTATAAGGATATTGTGATTCTGGATAATACGATGGCATTTGGCGAAGTGGGGCTTTCCGGAGAAGTGCGTGCTGTGAGCATGGCAGGACAGCGTGTACAGGAGGCGCGAAAGCTGGGATTTGAGAGAGTGATCCTTCCGGAAGTGTGTAAAAGCACAGTGGGAGAGGTGAAGGGAATCGAGCTGGTGTATGTATCCCAGATAAAAGACGCGCTTATGTATATCAGAAAAAAATAATATTATAAAAGTTAATATTAAAAAAAGCAAAGGAATGTCTGCAGAGAAATCTGCAGGCTTTTTTTGATTGAAACAGGAATTTCCTGTTCGCGAAATTTACAAAGGCTTTTACGAAACAAATAACAGTATTTCCGTAAAAAGGTATTGCTATAACCCATGCGTGATAGGTTACGATGGTTTTACGGGGAAAGGTAAAGGCCGCAATGAAGAAAGTAAACGAAGTGAGTAAAATGACAGGAGTGAGCAGGCGCACCCTGCAGTATTATGATGACCAAGGGCTGTTGTCTGCGAAAAGGTCAAAGGACAATCATCGTCAGTATGATGAGGAGGCTCTGGAAAGGATATGGCAGATTTTAGTGTATAAAGAAATGGATTTTAAGCTGAGGGAGATACGGTATCTGCTGCAGCTTACAGAGGAAGATCAAGGAAAATATCTGGAACAGAAGATTCGGCAGATAAATCAGCAGATTGAAGAGCTGGGCGGGCAGAAGGAATTTATAAGTCTGGTAAAAAACAGGGGGATGCCTTCTAAACCAGAAAAATGTGAAAAAACGTATGTACAGCAGATTTTAGATATGAAAAAGAGAAAGGACAGGAAAAACTAATCCAGCTTGGGTTTCCGGAAGGAACAGCAGATGGTGCGTTCGGTAATCAGACAGAAGCTGCAGTGGAAGAGTTTCAGAAAGCAAATTCACTGGAGGTGACGGGAGTAATAGAGGATAAAGAAAAAGCTCTGCTGGTCTTGGACGATGAATGTGGCTTTTCTCAAGAATATACAAAACGGGCAGCGGTTGGAATTGCAAGCTATAAAAATGATGTGTTGACGCTTGTTGGGATAGAATAATGAAAAAGCAGAAAAGCGGCTCTGTGTCAGGAACGGCTTTTCTGCATGCTTAAAATAATGTGCTTTAAAGTTTTCCAAACTCTTTCTCGTGTTTGGAGATGGCTTGGCGAATCAGATATAAAATTTCCCCATTGATGGAACGTCCCTCAAATTCAGAGAGCTGCTTTAATTTTCCGTGGGTTTCTGAATCAATTCTAAGACCTAAATGCTTATCTTTTTCCATAGATACTTCCTTTTCATATAAAAAATAAATTTAGTGTAGATATAAGTACATAATAAGTTCGTTTTGTGTTATAATGAACAAAATGAACTTATTTTAAGTACATTATATTTATCAGGAGACAATGTATGCGGAATAACAGAAGAGGAGGCGGAAAATGGACAAAATGAAAAAAATGCTTGCGACAGGCGGGCTGATACTGCTTTGTATCGGGATTTTGATGATTATCAGGGCAGTTATAGTTACAATTTTTTAAGAAATGAAAGACAGTACGGAGGAAGAAAAAGTGAAGAAAAACATAATGCAGTGTTTTGAAAAATTAAAAAAACTGGAAAGAGGAAAGAAAAAACTGATTCTGGCAGCAGTTGGAGCAGCGGTTTTATGTCTCATAGCCGGATGCTTTATGCTGTATAATGGAAAGGCGGAAGTGGACTCCGAATATGTAAATGTGCTTCTGGAAAAAGCAAGTGAGCTGACAAGCGCAAAATTAAATTACACCGGAATGACTGAGTATAAAGATACCGGAATTCCTATTATTAATAAATCTGATTTTATAATGGTATATAAAGCGACTGCAAGAGCCGGTATTAATATGAAAGATGTAAAAGCAGAGGTTGATGATAAGAAAAAGATTGTCAGATTAAGCATTCCGAAAGCGGAAGTGCTGGACGTAAAAGTAAAGGCTTCTTCTATCAAGTATTTTGACGAGAAGTTTTCTTTTCTTAATGTGAATGAAAAAGAAGACAGCAATAAAGCAATAGAATTAGCAGAAAAAGCTGCGGAAAAAGAATTAAAAAACATGGGAGTGCTGGAAATGGCAGACGAGCAGGCAGAGGCGCTTATTAAAGGACTTTTACGAGATGCTGTTCCGGATGATTATAAATTTGATATAAAAAGAGTATAAGAAGATAAAAACAAAGGACTGCGGGAAAGAAGTATGTCGCTAAAGCGACCCGCCGCAGGCGGAGAATCTCGCAAGCGAGATGCTTTGTTCCTTTATGGGGGAAGAGATTCTGCGATGACAGTGTAGAAAATACCTGTCCGGTTTTGCGTTTAGTGACGAGGGTGATTTGAAGCAGCGATATTTAGATAGTGCGGGGGAGTTCTATATGGAGCGTTTATAGGGATTATTTATATAGTATAGAGTATTCACGTATGAGGCATTCACTTGCGCTTCATCTATATGAAGTATTTATACGGGTATCTGCAGAGAATAAAAGAAGAAAATACAGCAAGTTTTTTGCGGTGACAGAAAAAGGAGAAAGTGCTGTCGCAGTCTATAAGCTGGAAAAGGAAATAAGCAGGAAAGCGAAAAGTTGGATTGCAGCTTATAAAATATAGAGAGAAGTAGGATAGAAATGGACAAAGCTATATGACAGCTTACAAAAAAAGAAGAGGAAATAGGCTGGAAAAGGAGAAAGTTTTATTTTCTCCTATAAACAAAGAAGACAAAATAAGCGAAAAAGGGACTAGGCAGCAATTTATCCTATAAGAAAGTAGATAAAATAAGCGAAAAACTTAGCAGGTCAAAAAGTATCCTATAAGATCCAGTCCAAAAGTAGGCGGAAATCAAGCTTTCAGGAAAAAAAGCGCATTTGGGACAGGAAAAAGTAAGCGGAAATGGAAAAAAACGCAGGAACACCTGAAAGCAGCGTTGCTTCCGCGTTATGAAAGCTTATTTGGAAAAAAATGAAAAAAGTTGTTGACAGATGTATCCTGTTGTGGTAATCTAATTGAGCTGTCGGAAATAATTGTTTCTGAAAACATGAAAAATCAAAAATTTTTCAGAAAATAAAAAAAGTAGTTGACAAATGACTGAATACATGATAAAGTAAACAAGTCGTCAGCGAACAGTCGACAACAACACATCAAAAAGAACTTCGAAAAAACTTGAAAAAAGTTCTTGACAA
>ERZ834859.1952-NODE-1952-length-19854-cov-5.569221_pt1 | contig 19854 bp, 14 predicted proteins | sample MGYA00519947_ERZ834859 | MGnify/ENA primary metagenome ERZ834859 (study PRJEB31850, sample SAMEA3708763) | human gut metagenome | biome: human gut; feature: human-associated habitat; material: faeces | place: China | collected 2014 ...
CAAATCTGGAATTTACCTGCCCTGAGCTGTTGATTTAAAAAAATGATTATGCTAGAATAAAACAGGTTAATATTTCGGGATAATTCACTTATGAAATAACATAATGATGTGAAAAGTAATTTAGACAGTATGCCCTTATAAACAGGGGGTAAGGACATGCTCACAGTAAGAAGGGAGCAATTTAGATATATGAAAAACAAGTATCTTACCAGATTCTTATGTCTGACATTGATGTCAGGAATGGTATTATCCGGTCCTGCGTCCGTACTTGCAGCAGAGGATACTGCTGCGTATACAGCAGATGGTTCTGATTTCAGCGATTCCGGTGATTTTGATTCAGGATCAGAGGATCCGGCGCCGGCAGATCCGACTCCTGCAGAGCCAACACCTGCGCCGGTAGATCCGACACCTGCAGACCCGACACCTGCACCGGTAGATCCGACACCAACAGATCCGACACCAACACCTGCAGAGCCAACACCTGCACCGGCAGATCCGACTCCGACACCAACAGATCCGACTCCGACACCTGCGAATCCTACACCAACACCGTCTTCACAGATTACGAAGGCAGCCCAGGATGTGATCGACAGAATCAAAGAGTTGAACGCACAGACCATCACGCTGGAGAAGAAAGCCACTGTTCAGAGCATCCGCACTGCATATAATGCCCTGTCTGATACAGAGAAGGCACAGGTTTCTAATTATAATCTGCTGGTTCAGGCAGAAGCGACTATTGCTCAGCTGGAAGCGCAGAAGAACAATGCGGATACGAATAATCCATTTACGAGTAATACCAGTGCTGCACAGACCGGAACTCCGGTATATTATGCGTCCAATATCCACGCAGGTAAGGATTTCTATCTGGACAGCCTGAAGAATAACTACAATCTGACCTTCTCAGATGATTTCGCTTCTGTTATGGATGAGATCGAGAAGGAATATAAAGAGAAGAATAAAGTAGCAGATGCCAGCGATGTAAACGGCAGCAAGACCACCACATCTGCAGACAGTCTTCTGGTAAGAAACTGGCAGGATATCCTTGCAGTCTATGTATATCAGCAGAGCCAGGACGGAAAAACAGAATTTACCCTGGATTCTTCCTGCAAGAAAGACCTTGCGAAAATCTTTGCAGAGATGAACCCAATTGTAAGGGACAAGCAGGATATCACTCACGTTACATACGCTAATCGTAAAATCAACTACTATATTAAGAAAAATAAAATCGCAAAAAAGGATCGTACGATCCTTAAGAAATATGTGGAGACAGACTGCAAACTCCTCTGCGCGGTAGTAACAGCTGCCAACGGTTTTGTCCGCGAGAGCGTAGGAGATGATGTTTCCGAGGAAAGAGTAAATGTTATCTCCGCAGCCTATTCACTGGTTGGTAAAGTCGGTTACTTCTGGGGCGGCAAATCCACAGTGATCGGTGAAGATCCAGGCTGGGGAACCAGCGAGAAGGTATCAGCCGAGGGAAGCAAGAGCACTGGAACCATCCGCGCATACGGACTGGACTGCAGTGGTTTTGTCACCTGGGCAGTGATCAACGGATATCAGGATAAAGCAATGCAGGAAGCTGTAGGCGACGGAACTTCCGATCAGTGGGAGAAAGCAAACGTGGTAACTGAGGCAGATGCACAGCCCGGAGATCTGGTGTTCCAGAAAGGACCGGAAGCAGGAAGCGATAATCATGTAGGTATTCTCTGCGGTAAAACAGACGCAGGTGACTGGATCGCAGTACACTGCTCCTCCGGCAAGAATGGAGTAACAGTAGGCGAAGCATACAGTGCAAGCTTCCGTTACATCCGCCAGCCATCCTTCTACCCGACACAGGAACAGGTTCAGGAAATGCAGAGCAGCAGTACGGTAAGCATAACAACAGGTGATGTAGCAGCTTCCACAGGAACAGATATCTTTTCTGCAAATGTGACAGTAAGCAATACTCTGCAGGATGCGATGAAGTCAAATACTTCCGACTCAACAGGATTCACAACATCAGAATCCACTGAGAAGACTTCCATCCTTCCGGATAAAATTGACCTGTCAAAAGAGAAAGTCGCTGTATTTAAGGCAAAATAAAATGTATAAAAAATAAAATGTATAAAAGAAGAGAAAGTCATGCAAAAAAGCCTGGCTTTCCCTTCTTTTTTTATGTGTAAACTTTTTTATCTGCTAACTTAAACGGTCAAGTAAAAATTGACGGATTTGCGTATTAACCTGCGGAATATGCTTCAAAAACGAAAAAAATATGCAAAAATATGGAAACAAAAATTGACAAAGTGTACGAAATATGTTAACTTTAAAAAAATAATATAATGTCAGATGAAAAAGGAGAAATCCCTTCTTTTTTGTTGCTGATATTACAGTAAAATCTGAAGATGAGACACCAACAGATGATTTGTTCTGTAAACAGTGAACACACTGTTGTGTCCGGAAAAGAGATACACAGATGGCATTAAGACGTGAGAGAATGAGGCTTGGTGACATGCTCATCAGGCAGAATGTACTGACTGAAGATGAATTAAAGAAAGCCCTGGAATTGCAGAAGGGAAGCGGCAAGAAAATCGGTGAAGTTCTGGTAGATAATGGCTTCATCACTGAGGATATGATCGTGCGTGCCCTCCAGATGCAGCTGGGGCTTAAAGTTGTTCAGCTGACAGGTGTGACAATCCCTAAGGAAGTCCGAAATCTGGTCAGCGTGGACCTTCTCAAGAAATATACCTGCATTCCCTTTGAACTGGATCCCTACAACGCAAATATCCTTCATCTGGCAATGGCAGATCCGATGGATATGGCTGCGATCGATGACATATCTATCGTGACTAACCTGCAGATAGAGCCTTACATAGCTACTACCAGGGATATCCTTGCGGCAATAGATAAATGTTACGGTGCGTCAGAGACACTGGATGCAGCCAGACGTTTTACCCAGGAGAGGGCGCAGCTTCGTGGAGGAGCATCAGAGGATGATTCGGACACAGATGTAAGTGATGCACCTATTGTACAGCTGGTGCGTTCCCTTATTGAACAGGCGATCCGCCAGAGAGCCAGCGACATCCATATCGAAGCTCTTGAGAATAAGGTTCGTGTACGTTACAGGATTGACGGTGCACTCTATGAGCGTATGGTATATGACAACAGCCTTCTCCCTGCGATCTCTACCCGTATCAAGATTCTTGGGGGTATGGACATCTCAGAGAAAAGGAAACCTCAGGACGGACGTATGTCCATTATGGTAGACAGACAGGATTATGATATCCGAATCTCCTCTCTGCCTACTGTGCACGGAGAGAAGATCGTAATGCGACTCTCTTCCAAACTGAACCTTACACGTAACAAGAAAGACCTGGGACTTCCACCCGATGAGATGGAACGTTTCAACCATATGCTGGCAAGTCCTTTCGGGATCATCCTTGTAACAGGACCGACAGGAAGCGGTAAATCCACTACCCTGTATACAGCATTAAGTGAATTAAATAAAGAAGCAGTCAATATCGTAACAGTAGAGGATCCTGTGGAGGCAGATATTGAGGGTATCAATCAGGTACAGGTCAACAATAAGGTAGACCTGAATTTTGCGGGTTGAATGAAAAAGTAACTTCCACCGTGTATTGTTGCAGATAGAATAAGGCTTTTTGCAGGACTAACTTCCATATAGTTCTGGATTATTCGTAAAACCTGACATATAATAAAGGCAGAAAACAGCGCTTTTTTCTGGAGAACGGGCATGATTTTGGGACCACTGGAAGTTCTTTTGCAAAAGTAACTTCCACCGGTCTGAGAATGAAACCAATACCGGAAAAGGATCCTGCAGTTACTTTTTCAAGAGTGATGGCTTAAGGATTACCTGGTTGGCGGGAATCCTTTCCAGTTGGCAGAGATCCAGCAGTTTTCGGTCTATCAGCAACTGAGCCAGTTCAAACGGGGTGCAGCCGTTTAAACTGGCTCTTGCTACGCTATTGATATGATTGGTGATGAGAGTTACCTGCTCCTGGTTCAAACCTGCGAACGTCATACCTTTTGGGATGATATAACGGATAAATTCGTGATTCTTTTCCAGGCGTCCCTTCTGCCAGGAAGCCATTGGGTCGCAGTAAAAGACATGGGACAGAAGTTCACCTTCAGGCCGTTCAAAAATGTCTGGTTTTTTGAATGAAGCTCCATTGTCTGTAAGAATGACAGGAAAAAGTTTTCTATACAGATCGGCCCCCAGATGGATGTATATCCGCTGAAACACATCTTCCACGTTGTCCTGTCTGTCGGCATCCATCAGAAAAATAAGCATAAGGCTGCAATTACGGAAAAGCATGGTCAAGAGTACTTTTTCTGATTTTCCCCCGGCACCTTCCACCACATCTAACTCCACTACATTTGTATCTGGAAACTTTTCCAGATACCGCTCAAAATCCTGATAGGACCGGCCTTTTCTATACCCAGTGTTGTCGGGCTCCCTGCGGGCCTTCCGGCGCTTTTTGTAGCGGACTTTACGGGGAAGATCGAGGTTGATTGCAGTGAAATATCCCTGGTCTATATAGTTGTAGAGGGTCCTTATAGAACATGAGACAGAATCCTGGTTAGAAGCAAAGATATGGGACAAAGGCTGTCCCTGCAGGAGAAGAGGAGATACCAGGCGGTCAAGCTGTTCCAGGGACTCAGGAGTTTGGTTAATCCCAGACCGTGAGGAGGATTTTGTTTCACTATAAATATCATTGGCATAATTGGCCCTGTAAAAATAGAAATCATGAGAACAGCTGCGTATCTGAGGGCAGTCATTACACACATATGGGGGCTTTTTTAACCTGTCGCAGAGCCTGGGAGTAAAGTCCGGACAATACATGGAGCAGCGCTTGGGGCGGCATTTCCAGCATAAGGAATTACAAGTCTGATTCCCACAGATATGCTGTTTTTCACAGTTCTGATAATGCTCACATTCCGAGCGTTTCCGCTGGGTTTCATTTTGAAAATGAGGAACCCGGAAAAGATGCCGTCGGATCTCCTTGGATATGGTGGAAGAATCCTTGTTGATCCTGTGGGCAATCTGAGTAAAATTTTCCCCACAGCTGATTCCATGTTCAATGGCAGCACGATCAGCGAGGGTAAGGTGTTTTTTGTTTCCAGTAGCTTTCGTAGACATAAATGAATCCTCCTATGTAATAAAAATATTCCATTTCCGGTAGTTGGAGGATATGACCAGGGGGAGCCCTGGTATTTCTTATAGGATAAACGATTGCAAGACTAACTTCCACCCCTATTTCACAGTGTAGAACAATATAGGCTAAGGGTGGAAGTTAGTTTTTCATTTTAGGCCTGAATTTTGCGTCAGCCCTTCGTTCCATTCTCCGTCAGGACCCGGATATCATTATGATCGGTGAGATCCGAGACAGGGAGACTGCTGCTATTGCAGTACAGGCCTCCATAACCGGACATCTGGTTGTCTCTACATTGCATACAAATAATGCAGTAGGTACTCTGAACCGTATGGCGGACATGGGCGTGGAGAGATATCTGATCGCAGATTCTGTTGTGGGAGTTATCGCACAGCGCCTTGTGCGTAAGCTGTGCAGCCATTGCAAGAAGATGCGCCCTGCAACCTCTGAGGAGAAGAGAGTGCTGAGGATGAATACACAGGAGGAAGTAAATGTCTACGAACCCTGCGGCTGTGATTTCTGCAGCCATACAGGATATTACGGGCGTATCGGTGTGTTCGAGATCATGGAGGTCAATGACGAGATCCGTGATCTGATCGCAGAGAATGGGACAACAGAAGAACTGGAACGCGCAGCCAGAAACAGCGGAATGCGCACACTGAGAGAGAATGGTATCAGCTATGTGCTGAACGGCACCACCTCTGTGGAAGAGATGCTTAAGGCATCTTATGAATAACGTAAGTTTACAGACGATTAATTCTACAGACTATTAATATAGAAGGAATTCCTGCGAACCGGAGCTCTCCGGAGATTCTCAGGGAGTTACGAGGCAGATTAGGAAATATGTATGATTTAGATGAAATACTGATACAGTCAGTGAAGGTAAAGGCTTCCGATATCCACCTGACAACCGGCAGACCGCCCAGTTACAGAATCGATGGTGTGCTGTCTCCCATAGAGGGAGAACGCCTGACTCCTCAGATGCTTGAAGACATTCTCATGCCCCTGATGGATGTCCGTCACAGAGAAGAACTGCAGAATAACGGACAGACAGACTTCGCATATGCCATCTCAGGTGTGGGACGTTTCCGCGTGAATGTATTTAAACAGAGAGGAACACTTGCTTCCGTCATGCGAAGCCTTCCTTTCAACATCCCGGAGCCTGAGGATCTTGGTATTCCTGCAGAGGTAGTGGAGATGACCTCGCGGAAAAGAGGTCTCGTTCTTGTAACAGGGCCGACAGGAAGCGGGAAATCAACTACACTGGCTTCATTGATCCATGTGATAAACAGGAATTATCCATATCACATCATCACTCTGGAGGACCCGATCGAATATCTTCACAGACATGACAAGTCAGTGGTTAATCAGAGGGAGATCGGCAGTGATTCAACGAGTTACGCACAGGCACTGAGGGCTGCACTGCGTGAAGACCCGGATGTTATCCTGGTAGGAGAGATGCGAGATCTGGAAACTATTTCCACAGCGATCACAGCAGCGGAGACCGGTCATCTGGTATTCTCCACCCTGCATACCATTGGTGCGGACAAGACCATTGACAGGATCATTGATGTATTTCCGCCAAATCAGCAGCAGCAGATAAGGATACAGCTTGCCTCTGTATTAGAGTGCGTTATATCCCAGCAGCTTCTTAAGAAAGCAGACGGAAGCGGCCGTGTGGCTGCACTTGAAATACTTTTTGCAAATAATGCAGTGCGAAACCTGATCCGTGAGAGCAAGACCTACCAGATCTCATCTGTGATGCAGACCAGCAAGCGTGCAGGGATGCAGACAATGGATGATGCACTGTATGACTTATATATGAGAAAACTGATCGATGCTGACAATGCAGTGACATATGCCCAGGATCCAGTCAGCATGAACAAAAAAGTCAGCTTTGATTTCTGACAGAAACCCGATCTGGCAGACACCCTGAGCCTGACTGAGAGAAAGAAGTGATAAAATGCCGGGTTTTACCTACGTGGCAGTAGATAAAAAGGGAAAAGAGAAAAAAGGAAATATTGAGGCTGACACCAGAGAGAAAGTTATAGATATCCTGAAAAACGACGGGCTGATCCCTGTCTCTGTAAAAGAACAGGGCGCCATGAACAAAGAGATAGATTTCTTCATAGGAAAGAAAGTAAAGCCAAGAGATCTCAGTGTATTCTGCCGTCAGTTCGTCAGCATCACACAGGCAGGTGTCCCGATGAAGGAAGCCCTGCAGATGCTCTCGGAACAGACAGAGAACAAATGGCTGAAGCGCGCCATCTCAGAGGTACTTCTCAGTGTGGAGAAGGGAAATACACTGGCAGACTCCATGAGAGGCCAGTCAGATATTTTCCCGCCAATGCTTATCAATATGGTAGAGGCAGGTGAGAACTCCGGAAGCCTTGAGATGGCTTTCACACGAATGGCAGTACAGTTTGAGAAGGAAGCCAAGCTGAAGGCAACCATCAGAAAGGCAACCATCTACCCGATCATTCTGGTCGTTGCTGCGATCGGCGTTGTGGCTGTTATGCTTCTGTTCGTTATTCCCATCTTTATTGATATGTTTGCAGATCTGGATGTGGAGATGCCGGGAATCACCATGTGGGTTATGAATACCAGTGAGTGGATGACAGAACACTGGTATATGATCCTGGGATTGATCATTCTGGTGATTGCGGCATATAAGATGATCTATAAGACAGAACAGGGCAGACTTGCCATCGACAGGGTCAAGATGAAGATGCCGTTGTTTGGCAAGCTGACAGTGAAGACTGCCTGCGCACAGTTTGCAAGGACAATGAGTACACTGCTGTCCTCAGGTATCTCCACTATCGATGCGCTGGAGACAGTGTCCAAGATCGTCAATAACATCCATTACACAAATGCGTTGCTGAAAGCACGTGAGGAAGTAATGAAAGGTATTCCTCTGTCAGAACCATTGACCGCCTCAAAAATCTTTCCGCCTATGGTGTGCCATATGACGGGGATCGGTGAGGAGACTGGTAATATTGAGGATATGCTGGAGAAGCTGGCGGATTACTATGACGAAGAGGTGGAGATGACTACCCAGAGTGTACTGGCGGCTATGGAGCCGTTGATTATTGTGTTTATGGCTGTTGTGGTCGGTACACTGGTTGTGGCGGTGGTTTCACCGATTGGGGCTATGTACAGCGGATTGGATAATCTGTAATAAAAGTTCCGGATTGCGATTGGGAACCGCAATAAAAGTTTCCGAAGAAACAGGATGTGCTGTAGTCTTGCATAGGGGACTGCATTCATCAGATATACACACACTAAGCATGAAAAGGAGAGATGTAAAATGTTCAAATGGTTCAAGAACAAAAAGAAAGATAACAAAGGTTTCACACTTGTTGAACTTGTTATCGTAATCGCAATTCTGGCAATCCTCGTAGGTCTGCTGGCACCACAGTACACCAAATATGTAGAAAAATCCAGAAAAGCAGCAGATGCAAGTAATATGGATGAGATGGTTAAGGTAATTAAGGTTTATGCGGCGGATCCGGCGAATGAGTTGGAAGCGGGAAATTATATAATTACTATGTCTAAAGATGGAACAACAATTAATGATTTAACAGAACCAGATACAGATGAGGGAATTGCTACATTAAAAGGATTGTCAAAAGAAATGCATGCGTCAATTCCTAAGTGGTCAAAAACGACTGTAAAATCCCAAAAATGGGGTGAGTCGGGAGCTTATGCTGATATTAAAGCTACAGTAAAGGTTGGAAACGATGGAGGTACATCAGTAACATATGAAGGTGACAAATTCAATAATTATATGACAACAGGCTCAGAAGCAGGTAAACAGTAATTATATTGTGTTATAGTGAGGTGAAAAAATGTTTAAGAAAAATAGAAAGAATAATAAGGGTTTTACCTTAGTAGAATTAGTAATTGTAATTGCAATTCTTGCAATCTTGGTTGGTTTATTAGCACCACAGTATACTAAATATGTTGAGAAATCCAGAAAAGCAGCAGATGCAAGCAATATGGATGAGATGGTTAAAGTAGTTAAAGTTTTCGCAGCTGATCCTACGAATGAACTTGTAGCTGACACTTATACAATTAAAATTAGTGCGGATGAAGCAACTGGTACGGCTAAATCAACAACTATTGATCCAGGAAAGGCTACCACTGATGTTAGTAAACTCAAAGCAGAAATGGATAAAACTATCCCGAATTGGTTCGATACCGTTACTAAGTCTAAAAAATGGAAGAGCGGAAAAAAGGCAGCAATTATAGCTGTAGTAACTGTTAACGAAGAGGGTGGAACAAGCGTAAGCTATAAGGTAGATGGAGATGGAAGTGATACGGATCCATTTGCAAACTATATGAAGACTGGTACTGACGGAATTCAGTAATAAAAATTTGTATATCATATTATTTTTTAATCTGCTATAGCTTATAAAAAGAATTATCAGATTAAGATGATATCAAGCTAAACAATGATTTCGGGAACCATAAGGTATATACCATATGGTTCTCGAAATATTCATATGATTTACGGCAAATAAAGAAGTCTGTCAAAAATTAATGTTTCACTTCAACAGAATAAGGCTCAAAAGATGCCAAATAACGATAAAAACGAAAGGATTTTCCTATGCTCCTTTTTTTAAATTTACTCCTTTACATAGTTGTTTTCATATTCGGAATTACTATTGGAAGTTTCCTGAATGTCTGTATTTACCGGATTCCGTTACATGAGTCCATTGTGACGGCGCCGTCTCATTGCATGACCTGTGGGAAGAAGCTTAAGTGGTATGATATGGTTCCGGTGTTTAGCTGGCTGGTGCTTAGGGGAAAGTGTCGTAACTGTGGCTCTTCGATTTCAGCGCAGTATCCCATAATCGAAGCAGTGAACGGGGTTATCTACGTGCTGATCTGTGCAGTCAATGGTCTGAACAGTTTCAGCCTGATCTATTGTCTGATGGCGTCGGCTCTTCTGGTTTTGAGTGTGATCGACTGGCGGACATATGAGATTCCTTTTGGAATCAATGTGTTTTTGTTTGTTCTTGGAATTGCCATGGCTGTGCTTGACAGGGGGAATCTGGCAGAGCATCTGATTGGGATGGTCTGTGTCAGCGGTGTGCTGGAGATTCTTTATCTGGTGAGCGGCGGCGGAGCGATCGGCGGGGGTGACATTAAGCTGATGTTTGCCTGTGGTCTGATCCTTGGATGGAAGCTGATCTTGCTGGCTTTTGTGCTGGGATGTATTATCGGGTCTGTGATCCATATTATCCGCATGGTGAGGAAGAAGGCAGGGCGTATGCTTGCCATGGGTCCTTATCTGTCAGCCGGGATTTTGCTGGCTGCTTTGTGGGGAAACAGGTGGATCAGCTGGTACCTGTCATTAATTTTTAACTGAAAATCATAGAATTTTTCAGTTAGAAAAATGAGTTTTAAAATGTTTTATCTGTTAAAATTTATTTTTGTAATTGAAAAAGGGCGGTTGTCTGCAGAGGGCAGCGGCTCATACGGAGGAAAAATACAAATGGCGAAAATTTTGAGTATAGAGGCAGAGGCATCTCAGATCAGAGTTGCGGAAGTTGAAGTACGTGGAAAAAAGGGAAGGATTTATAATTGTTTCTGTATACCGGCACCCCAGGGGGCTGTGGAGGATGGACAGATCCGTGATACAAAAACTCTCGGAGAGAATCTTAAGGCAGAGCTTTCCCAGAGAAAGATTAAGACAAAGAAAGTATATTTTGCCACAGGTTCTACCAGAATCGCGAGCAGGGAAGTCCGTATCCCTTTTGTGAAGGCAAACAGAATACAGAGTATTATAGAGGCAAATGCCACAGATTATTTTCCCATTGATGTGAGCAAGTATGTGCTGTCCTACAGTGTGGTCGATGTGGAGAGCCAGAAATCTGAGGACGGGAAGGAAGAGACAAAGCAGTATCATCTGATGGTTTATGCTGCTCCCAAAGCAATCTCAGCAGCTTACAGTGAGTTTGCGGAGAATGCAGGACTGACAATGACAGGGATTACCTACACAGGTGACAGTATTTATCATTCGGTAAAGGATGAGTATGCAAAAGGAACTCATATTCTGGTTAAGGTGGAATATACGGGAACCAGTATTACAGTCATCCGGGACGGTGAGCTGACCCTCCAGCGAAATATCAATTATGGTGTGGACAGTGCGGCAGAGACAGTAAGAGCTTTCCCGGAGTTTGGGGACAGACTGGATGCAAATGAGGCTCTGGATGTGCTTTGCAGCAGAAAATGTATCAATCCTTTCCTTGATATGGAGTCTTTTGACGAGGAAATCTCTGATGAGGAGAGAATGCTGGAAACTGCCAGAGCAGAGGTGACAGAAAGCCTCAGATATCTGATCGGAAATATTTCCCGTATTATGGACTATTATATTTCCCGTCATACGGATACAAACTTTGATTCTATTGTATGCTGTGGTCTTGGTGCTCAGGTAAAGGGGCTGATGCAGCTTCTCACCAATGAGCTGGGACAGCAGGTGGACGTTTTACAGGAGTTTAAGAATTTTGCCCTGCCTGCCGGCGGGAATGCACAGGAAGTCTGCCTTTACGCTGCAGTTCTTTCACCGGGCACTTCAGGTGTTAACCTGATGGACAAGGTCAACAGAAAGAAGAAAGAAAAAAAAGAGACCTTAAGTGGTGCCATCATTATCTGTGTGGTGGGAACAGTGGCAGGAGTTGTACTGACAGCTGCAGGATATGCAAACCGTATTTATCAGCAGCATGAGCAGGAGCGGCTGAATCAGAGAATCTCAGAAGAGAGCTCCATTGAGGAGATTTACAGTGCTTATACCAGTGCAAAGGCACAGTATGACAATTATCAGAATATGTACCAGTATACAAATACCCCCAATGAGGGACTTAAGAATTTTATCGAAGAGCTGGAAGAGAAAATGCCTTCGGATATTACAGTGGAGAACTTCAGCTCTACAGGAACGCAGGTCAGCTTTTCCATGCGTGTGGGAAGCAAATCAGCAGCAGCAAACACGATCATGCAGCTTCGTACCTTTGAGAGCCTGTCTACTGTAACCACTACAGGAATTGACGAGGCTGAGGATGGAACCGTATCCTTAAGTGTACTCTGTACATATTCAGATCCGGCACCGCTGTCAGGAGAGTAATAGGAGGCAGGATTAATTATGGACATGAATATTTCTATGCGTGATAAAAAAATACTGCTGATGTTTCTTGGAGTAGGTGTTTTTGCAGCAGGATATTTCTTCGGATACAGACCGCAGATGGAAGAGGCACAGAGCATCCAGGCATCAACCGAACCTTTGAAAACAAGGCTGGACGACCTGCTGAAGCTGGCTGCAGACAGGGATTTTTATCTGAAAGAAACAGAAGATATCAATGCAAAGGTCAGCGAATATACATCTGCATTTCCGGCAGATATCCGTCCTGAAGACGGAATCGTACTTTCTATGAATATGGAGAACTCCCTGGACATGCAGATCTCCAATGTAGGTCTGGGCACAAGAGAGTTTGTGGCTTCTCTGGACGGAAGTACAGAAGATCCTCTGGCAGGTTTGCCTGACCAGACTCTCTCAGAGCAGGCAAATGAGCAGACCCAGTCTCAGCTTGATGAGATCGAGGGCACAGATGTAGTCGGAGAGAATGAGCGTCAGGCTGCCTCCGATGCAGAAGTGGAGAATCTGAACAGTGTGTTCACCAGTCCTGTACTCTACCGGACACAGGACACCATGCAGTTTACGGGAACCTATGCCAGCCTGAAGGATATGGTTGATTATCTGGCTGACCAGACAGGCAGGATGACACTTGACAATGTAAATGCCTCCTTTGATTCCTCAACAGGAAATCTTTCGGGCAGCATTACAGTAAACCTGTTTTTCATGGCAGGAACAGGCCAGACTTATACAGAGCCGGATGCAGGAAGCGTAGCATACGGAACTGATAATATTTTCGGAACCATTGAATCCGGCAAGAAGAGTAAGAAAAGCAAAAAGAGTAAGAAGAAAGCCGCAGAGACAGCTGATGCACAGAGTGCAGACAGCACGACAGACCAGACGGCTTCCGATACTGGCGCTGACGGCCAGAATACCAACAGTCAGGAAGAAGAAAATACGCAGGATGCAGCAGCCCCTGCTGATAGCGCCGAGCAGGCACAATAAGGAAAGTATGTTAGAGGGGAGAGGTAGAGGGCCCCTCTATTTGCATTTTTATGGAAATGATGGATTCCTGTACGAAATAAAAAATACGGAATGAAAGTATAATTTTGAAAAGATTTTATGAGAAATTTCGATATTGTAGAAATAATCTTGCGGATAAATGATAAAAAAAGACAGGAGGGAGCATCGGGATGGACAGTAAAAGAAGGGAAAGATCAAATGCAGGTATGTCATTGATCGAAGTGATCGTTGCGGTCAGTATTTTTTCCATAGCAGCGGCGGTGCTTCTTCAGAGCTTTGTTACCTCACAGAGAATCAACAAGAAATCAAATCTATATCTGGAGGCAACTACGGTGGCGCAGAATATCATGGAGGAGATTAAATCCAAAGATTTTGAGGATGTGTCTCTGGCATTTAATTATCCGATCGATGTTCTTACCGGTCAGTCAAGACTATCTTTTCTTAATTCGGACAAGAGCAGAATTAATACCGGAGAAGAGAATTCCATTGGTGTAAGGGAAATCGTGAAGGATGGAGATGAGTATAACGACGTACGTCTTTATAATTCTCTGGATGGAGATAATACGTCGAGGGTAACTGCATCGGTTATTTCTAAGGATAATGGCGTAACCTATGAGTTTAATCCCAGAAAAACAGGAGATAATGCAGGAAAATATTATTTTGAACTTACAAATGTAACAAATAATCATGAGACATTTGATGCTCTGGTGAAGTTTGACGGAGGAAGAAGTTCCGGATATAAGAAAAAAACAGCCACGAACAATGAAGAAGGAAAGAATGATTATCTGGCTCCGAATATTTCGAAGCTGGATACGAAGACAAATGCATTCCTGATCATGGGTAAAAACTGGGATGAGAATGCGATGAATGTGATCGCAACAGAACAGCTTCAGGCAGCGCAGAAGTTATGGGCTCAGGATCTGGCTGATTATATCCGCGGAGCGTCCGAGGAAGAGCAGAAAAGGCTGACGGAGGAATTTACTTCACAATATCCAAGGCCGACAGAAAAGCTGAGCACGGAAGATATTTATGCACAGACAAAGAGAACGCTTTATGTGAAGATTGAAGAGAGCGGCGGAACAATTAAGACAGAAGCGAAGTATGTTCTGAATACATATGATTATGTGAAAAAGGGCGGAAATAAATATGAGCGAATGGATATCTGTCCGTGCCATGGCCAGTCAGAAAATGGTAAAGTCAGCGGATGTTTTTGCACATATGAGAGTGCTTACTGGACATTCTACAGTTCAGAAGCTGACACAAAACTGAAAAATCTTTATGTATTTTATTATCCGAATTATGAATCAAAAAGCAGTACGAAGCCTCTGGACCGAATAGTTATTGAGAATACAGATAACTATACGGCTAATGTATATGTAACAAAACAAAGAGATGAGGAAGAGAATACGCCAACTTCTGCGCAGGAGAATTCCTATCGTATGTCTTTGACGGTTAAAGAATCTCCGGTCAAACTGGAACAGACGAACTGGAATACAAACCCCAGCCTTTATAAGGCACAGACAAAGTTAAGAACAAATCTTGATTATAATATCAGTGATTTTGACAAAATTCTTACCCGCCCGAAGATCAGCCAGATGCAGCTGACTTATCAGGCTGTTACGAAAGATGGCCGTAATGACAGAAAGAAGACCGGAGCCGCTGCAAAGCAGATTCTAAGCTACAACGGTCTGGATGATAAGACAGAAACAGACAGAATCTATACTGCGACAGTGGATGTCTATAAAGCAGGGGCGGCTGCTAAGGGATTTCCGAAAGAGGATCTGGTAGCAAGCCTTGACGGAGCGAAAGAGAATTGATAACAGGGAGTAAAGATATGAACGATTGGAAAGATACAGCCAGAAAACAGAATAAAGGTTTTTCGCTGATTACTGTGATTATTGCGGTAGCTTTTATCGGAATTCTCGGACTTCTTGTTCTGTATATGGCATTGAGTAATTTTCAGATGAAGATCACAGATTTAAAAGGTAAAGACAGCTTTTATACAGCTGAGCGGGCGATTGAGGAAATCCGTGTAGGTTTACAGGAAGACGTGGGTGATTCTATGTCTGAAGCATATATTAAGGTTCTGGAAACCTATAACAAAGATGCGGATTCAACAGATATAGTGCTTGACAAGCAAAGACAGAGCGATTTTATAGATGAGTTTATCAAAAAACTGGCTGGCAGGTTAAAAAACGGAACAAATCAGAATGAATATAACCTGGAACATCTGACAGATTATCTTGATCTTAACAACAGCGAAAAGTTTGATTCCACAAAAGAAACACTGATCGTTACTACACCGTCTGACAAAACACCTGTAATGACAAAGGATAAAAAAAGTGGAATTTTGTTAAAAAATCTGAAAGTAATCTATGTTGACCCGAAGGGATATGCTTCAATAATAGAAACCGATATCCGTCTTGGAATTCCGAAAGTACAGTTCCCGACACCGTCTACGCTTCCGGACCTTATGAATATGATTGTTGTTGCCGATAAAGGCATTATCTGTAAGGCCGGGGGAAATGAGACGACTACAATATCAGGAAGTATTTACTCTGGTATTTTAAAGAATATTACAGATAACACGATTCTGGAAAAGAATCCACGGACGAGTATCTGGGTTCAGTCCGGGGCAAATCTGGATATTCAAAGCGGTGATAAAGTTGTCAGCGCAGGTGAGATTTATACGGATCAGAATGCAACGTTTACCAGTGAGACAGGAGTGACACTCTGGGCACAAGGTGTGAAATTATCTTCTGCACAGGTAAATCTTCTGGGAACTACCTATTTCTCAGATGACCTGACGATAGAATCAGGAAATAGCAGTAGAGTAACGATTCAGGGTGAGTATTATGGATATGGATATCCGGAATCTGCCAGAAACTCAAAGAATGACTATATGTATGATGCCGCTGATGGGAAGTGGAGTGATACTGCACTTAGCAGTTCAATTGTGATCAATGGAAAAAATACGACGTTAGATCTGTCTGGCGTTCGAAAACTGATGCTTGCAGGAAGAAGCTACATTGGTACATCGGGTGTAAGACCTGTCAGTGGGACAAGTAATTCAAATGATGTTATGATGGGCGAAAGTATTACCGTGAAGGGGACACAGCTTGCATATCTGCTTCCGCCGGAACTGATTGATACCTCCAGCTTAAAGACGCCGGATATGGATATTAAGAATCCAATGTCTTATTCAGATTATGAAGAAAGTGGTCTGATGCAGATGGATTCGATTCCTTTAAAAATGGATACTGCATCAGCAGAGCTCGGAAATAAAACACTCAATGAAATCGGTGTGGATTCTCAGAGGCCTGTGCAGGAAGTTTTTTATAACAATAATGCGGATGAAGGATATGTATATTTTTATCTGAATTTCAGCAATACAAGTGAAGGAAACCGTGCTGCTTCAGATTTTATGTATAATTATTATATGAATAATTCTACTGTGAAAACAAATCTGGATAAATATTTATCTTTCTATTTCAGCAATACCAACAGTGGAATTAAAGTGAAGGACATGAAGAATTATATCCGTTATGTCACAAACGGAAACGTTCTCTCTTATGAGGGCGGAGAAGCGGCAGAGGGTGGAACAGGTGCACAGGGAAATATGACTACTGCTACCAGTGCAGAAGTTTCTCAGGCTCTTTTGCAGGAACAGAAGAATTATCAGAATATGTGGTATGCATTGAATCGAAAGATGATCACCAGTGTGGATCTTTTAAATAAGGAAGTAAAAGATTCAGATGGAATTACACATGATGAGACGGACAGCAGCAGAGGCGTTTTTGACAATATGGTTAATGAAAAAGAGATGATACAGTTTCTTCAGGTAAAACAGCCCGGAACTCTGGAATTTACATTTAAAGCAAGTGCAGAAGATGACAGTCTTCAGGCAATCATGGCACATAATGGAAAATCCAGTACTTTTAAGGTAAAGAATGCAGACGGCACAGAATCAGAAACAACTGTTAATGGAACAAATGAACCTTTAATCATTACTTCTGCCATGGCGGATAAATTGAGACTTGTTGTATGTACCGGCGATGTAGTAATTGAACCTGGGGTTCATTTTCAGGGAATTATCATGGCAAAAGGAAGAATTACGCTTGGTTCGGGAGCAAGTCTTGAATCTGCTCCGTTAGAGGCTGCCAAAGTATTCCAGGCACAGATGGCATCTGATAAAAATATGTCACCGAAGAGTTTTTTCTGGGAGGGTGACAAATATGTTCTCGGAAATAGTAATACATCGAATGAATCAACGGACAGTGGACGTGTTTTGGATACTTATGATCTGGCTGACTGTGTTACTTATGAAAACTGGAGAAAAGAATAGAGTTGAAAAAGGATATGTATAAATTAAAATCAGAGTATTGCGGTCAAAAGAAGAATAAAGGTTTTACACTTGTGGAAATGGTTATTACTGTAGCTATTTTTGCCATTTTGCTTGGAATGATTACTCCTTCTCTGAATTCAGTGCTTGGTTTTCGTGTTCAGCGTGCGACGAATTCCATAGCATCTGCGCTGGATAAAACAAGAAGAGAGGCAATGAGCAGACTGGTAGGAGAAATGAAGTTAGAATATCGGTCTGACGGATATTATATTACGTATTATCTGGACAGGGGCAAAGAAGGTGCTGAATCATCCAGAATAAGAAATGATGATTTGGAAAAAATCGCACCTGCGGGAACGAGAATCAGTTATACGGACAGTACAGGGCAGACATATAATCTGTGGGAGGGTGACAGAAATTCTATTATCCTTACTTATAACCGTGCAACTGGTGGTTTTCTTCCTATCCAGTCAAATGAATGGGAGCAGAATCAGATTCTGGCAGTACTTGGTTGTGGGGAGGATATTCCGTTGGAAAGAGATGAAAGTTTACCGTATTGCCAGACAATCACAGTCAGAGGCGGGATGCGCACCCGTGTGATTACTCTGAATAAAGATACAGGAAAGTACACGGTCAGGGCGCAGTAAAACAGCATAAAACCGGATCTGCAAAACCGGAAATAAGGAGAGAATAAGTTAAGAGGAGAAATTGCTGCATGAAAGGAACACAGAGAAGAACAATCAGAAAAGAGAAAAATAACAGTGCCGGTTTCACTTTAATAGAGATGATTGTTACAGTGGCAATTATCGCAATTTTCTCCGGCGTTGTGGTAACATTGATTACTACGGGTTCCAGCCTCTTTAGGGGCGTTTCCGGAAATACGAAATCTCAGGTGAAGGCACAGGAAACATTGGATGAGATTGAAGACCTGATCATAGATGCAAACAGAAGTATTTATTATGCATATGGTTCAGGAACGGATATGGGAACGCAGATTACCAGCGACATTGATGATTCTAATGCGGCATCAAAGACTTTTATTGCATGCAATGAATACGAAAATGGCGATGGAACCAGCCGTTATGTTTTTGATGTGCTTGACTGGGTGGGAAGTGAAGGAAAACTTTATTACAGTCAGCGTGAGTACACAAAGGCAAGTAGCAATACGGAAGAAGAAAATGAGAATGGCACAGGCGACAATTCAGAAAATCAGCAGACAGTGGATACCAGTGGGATTTCTGCAGAAAGCATGGACAATGGAGTTGCTGTATTTGCATCAGCCGACAATGATAGTGGTAATGGAGTTGTTTCCGGAGGCAGTTCAGATAAGGCAAAAGATTCTAAAGAATTAATTGCACGTTCTGTGTTTGCAGAGGGAATTGAGAATTTCACAGCAGATGTGACGAAGGTGGAGAGTGAACGGATCGTGCGTTTCCGTTTAACTACAGAAGAAAATGGGAAAAAAGTGAAAACACTTCACACGGTTAATCTCAGAAACCGGATTCAGGTCATGAAACCGGATGATGCTTTTGCAACAGCCAGCAGTACAGATGTAAGGATTAATATCGTTGGTGCACCGGATTCTATCGATGCAGGCAAATCAAAAATCCTGGGATATAATCTGACTGGAAATGGTTCCATTGATCCGACAACATTGAAATGGGAAGTTGTAGATGGAACAGAAAAAGGATATTTTCCGGAACTTGATCCTACATATGGAAAGCTTACGATCAATGACAATGCAACCGGAATAGTCACTGTAATTGTGTCTGCAGAAACATCCGATGGAAAACAGAGAGTAACTTCTGCACCGGTGACGATTAAGATTAATAATACTAAGACGGTGACGGGGATTTATACAGATGACAAGACAGATCTTTTAGTTGCTGCTGGATATAGTGGTTTGAATTTAAGCTCTGTGATCAGCTGGAGATATACATATAGCGATGGAACAAAAGGAAAGGATGTAGTACCTGTAACGTGGACAATCGGAGATAATTGCTCCTATGCAAGCGTAAGTTCGGAAGGACAGATTACAGTTGATAAAGGAGCTGGCACGGCAGCAGACAATGGTAGTTTTACAGTAACAGCTACAAACAGTGAAAATAATGTCTCCGGACAGGTTAGGGTTAATATTGCCAGAATAGATATTACGGATCCGGAGAATGATGACAGTATTTTTAATGTAGGCGATGATAAAAAACTGGAGT
>ERZ834859.1955-NODE-1955-length-19844-cov-8.908485_pt1 | contig 19844 bp, 18 predicted proteins | sample MGYA00519947_ERZ834859 | MGnify/ENA primary metagenome ERZ834859 (study PRJEB31850, sample SAMEA3708763) | human gut metagenome | biome: human gut; feature: human-associated habitat; material: faeces | place: China | collected 2014 ...
AAATGGTAGCGATCGTGACACATGTAGCGGATGCCAGAAGCTGTGTTCTTCATCCTGCCAGCCACACGCATCGTCAGATGAATGACAAAGAGCTGGTAGAAGCAGGCGTTCAGCCGGATCTGATCCGTTTCAGTGTGGGAATTGAAAATATAGAAGATATTATTGCGGATGTCGAGCAGGCACTTCGTTAATTCAAGATGGTATGGATGTATACAAGAGGCATCCATACCATTTTTGCGTGAAAAATCATCATTTTCCGTATAAACAAGGGCGGTTGATCGAATACTAAAGTATCCGGCTGTCCAAGTACAGACCTGAAAATAGAGAAAAGAAGGTAGAAGATCATGGAAAATGAGGAGAAGCAAAGACAACGTCTGGATAAAAACGAAGAGATTAAAGAGACCGGCACCTTAAATCTGAATGGAAACGGGCACAAAGCGAACATACAGCTTCTGACGATCATTGGAGAGATTGAAGGGCATGAGGCTGTTTCCGGAAACACAAAAGCCACCAAATATGAGCATTTGATTCCAAGACTGGCAGAGGTGGAGGATGACGATGAAGTGGATGGAGTTTTGATTTTACTCAATACACTGGGCGGTGATGTGGAGGCAGGGCTGGCGATCGCGGAAATGATCGCATCCTTAAGCAAACCAACGGTCTCTCTGGTTCTGGGAGGAAGCCACTCCATCGGCGGACCGCTTGCAGTTTCCGCAGATTATTCTTTTGTGGTCCCGAGTGCGACGATGGTTATTCACCCTGTGCGCTCCAGCGGAATGTTTATCGGGGTTGCCCAGACATACCGGAATATGGAAAAAATCCAGGACAGAATTACCGGTTTTATTTCCAGCCATTCCCACACCAGTCAGAAGCGTCTGGAGGAACTGATGCTGGATACCAGCCAGCTTGTAAAAGACGTGGGGACAATGCTGGAGGGAGAAGAAGCGGTAAAAGAAGGGCTGATCGATGAGGTAGGCGGCATGAGGGAAGCACTCGCCAAACTTTACGAGCTGATTGAAGAAAAAAACAAAAAAAATTAAGTTTCTTATTTGCTAATTTCCTTTTTTGTGCTATTATAAGAAAGAATGAGTGGGAATGTAATAGGCATCTGTACAGATGTCTGTTAAATATGAATGCCAGGAGGAAATTATGTATAAGATACTGAAAGCAGAAAAACTTGCTGCAAACATCTTTCTTATGGACGTAGAAGCTCCGCGCGTGGCAAAACATTGTCTGCCGGGCCAGTTCGTAATTGTCAAAATGGATGAAGAAGGAGAGCGTATTCCGCTTACGATTTGCGATTATGATGCAGAGAAGGGAATTGTGACGATCGTATTCCAGCCAATCGGCGCTTCTACCATGAAGATGGCAGAACTTCAGGCAGGCGATTCCTTCGAGGATTTTGTTGGTCCCCTTGGAAAACCTTCCGAGTTTACAGAAATGGACTTAGACGAGCTTAAGAAAAAACGTATTGTATTTGTTGCAGGCGGCGTTGGTACAGCTCCTGTTTATCCGCAGGTAAAATGGCTTCATGAGCACGGCATCACAGCAGATGCGATCGTCGGAGCAAAAACAAAAGATCTTGTGATCCTGGAAGAGGAAATGAGCAAGGTATGTAACCTGTACGTTACAACAGACGATGGTTCTTATGTAAGAAAAGGCATGGGTACAGATGTGCTTCGCGACCTTGTTCAGAATCAGGGAAAAGAATATGACGTATGCGTTGCCATCGGACCGATGATCATGATGAAATTTGTCTGTCTCCTCACAAAAGAGCTGAATATTCCGACAATCGTCAGCATGAACCCGATCATGGTAGACGGAACCGGCATGTGCGGCGCATGTCGTCTCATGGTAGGCGGAGAAGTAAAATTCGCATGTGTGGACGGGCCGGAATTTGACGGGCATCTTGTAGATTTTGACCTTGCAATGAAGAGACAGCAGATGTATAAAACAGCAGAAGGCCGTGCAATTTTAAAACAGCAGGAAGGTGACACACATCATGGCGGATGTGGACACTGCGGAGGTGACGAATAATGGGCGATGTATTAAAGAAAGTACCGGTAAGAGAACAGGCTCCTGAGGTTCGTGCAAAGAACTTTGAAGAGGTTTGCCTTGGATATAACAAAGAGGAAGCAATGGAAGAGGCAGCACGCTGCATTAACTGTAAAAATGCAAAATGTGTACAGGGCTGCCCGGTTTCCATTAACATTCCGGCATTTATCCATGAAGTAAAAGAAGGAAATATGGAAGCAGCTTATCATGTGATCAGTGAATCCAGCGCACTTCCGGCAGTATGCGGACGTGTATGCCCTCAGGAAAGCCAGTGTGAGGGAAAATGTATCCGCGGCATCAAGGGCGAGCCGATCTCTATCGGCAAGCTGGAGCGTTTCGTTGCAGACTGGGCAAAAGAGAACGGAATCAAACCGGCTCCTGCAAAAGAGAAAAACGGTCATAAAGTTGCGATCATCGGTTCCGGTCCTGCAGGTCTTACCTGTGCAGGCGACCTTGCAAAAATGGGTTACGATGTAACTATTTTTGAGGCGCTTCACAAAGCGGGCGGCGTTCTTGTATACGGTATTCCGGAATTCCGTCTTCCAAAGGACAAGGTCGTTGCAGAAGAAGTTGAAAATGTAAAATCTCTTGGCGTTAAAATTGAAACAAATGTTATTATCGGAAAATCCGTAACCATCGATGAGCTTCTGGAGGAAGAAGGCTTCGAGGCTGTATTTATCGGTTCCGGCGCAGGTCTTCCAATGTTTATGGGGATTCCGGGAGAACAGGCAAACGGCGTATTCTCCGCAAATGAGTACCTGACACGAAACAACCTTATGAAAGCGTTCCGTGAAGATTACGATACTCCGATCTTCCACGGCAAAAAAGTTGCGGTCGTAGGCGGCGGAAACGTGGCAATGGACGCTGCAAGAACAGCTCTCCGTCTCGGCGCAGAGGTACATATTATTTACCGTCGTTCTGAGGCAGAGCTTCCGGCACGAGTAGAAGAAGTTCATCATGCAAAAGAAGAGGGTGTTATTTTCGATCTTCTCACAAATCCGGTAGAGATCCTCACAGACGAAAACGACTGGGTAACAGGAATCAAATGTGTTCGTATGGAGCTTGGCGAGCCGGATGCTTCCGGAAGAAGACGCCCTGTGGAAATTCCGGGATCTGAGTTTGAAATCGAGGTTGACACTGTGATCATGTCCCTGGGAACTTCTCCAAACCCGCTGATTTCTTCCACTACGATCGGTCTTGACATCAATAAGAGAAAATGTATCATCGCAGATGAAGAAACAGGCAAAACATCAAAAGAGGGCGTCTATGCAGGCGGCGACGCCGTTACAGGCGCAGCGACTGTAATCCTTGCTATGGGAGCAGGAAAAGCAGGCGCAAAAGGTATTGATGAGTTCATCAAAAACAAATATGCGAAATAAATAAATGAAATTGAAAGACGGAGTTTCCTGAAGGAGCTCCGTTTTTTCTTTTGTTGTGTCCCGGGCATTCCTATGATATAATAAGAAACTAAGGGCAAGGGAAATCCTTCCATAAAGTATCAGAAAAAGGGAGTACATATGGCAGCATTATACGCGATTTTATTAGGAATTTTACAGGGCATTACGGAATTTTTGCCGGTGAGCAGCTTCGGACACACAAGCCTGATAGAAAATCTTCTGGGAATGGGGCATGAGGGGGGCATTCTTTTTGAGACGCTTCTTCATGTGGGAACGCTGGTTGCGGTATTTTCCGTCTTTCATAAGGATCTGAAGCGAATCTGGGTGGAGCTTATAGGCATGGTTATGGATATTGTAGGAAATGTATATCTTTTTGTCCATAACAAGCGAACCGGAGATTCTCTTCATTATGCAAAAATTATAAAAGGAACGTACAGGCGGCTGACTGCGCTGCTTGTGGTATCCTTTATCCCGACGGCAGTGCTTGGATATACGGCAAGAAGGCTTGTGCAGCGCACGGCGCTTTCTCCCGTTGTGCCGGGGATTTTTCTTCTCTTGACGGGAGTATGGCTTCTTGTGGTGGATTTAAGCAGGGCAGGAGGCAATAAAACACCGAAAAACTGCGGTTATGAAGACGCTATGTGGATCGGAATCTGTCAGGGGCTTTCTGTTTTTCCGGGACTTTCCAGATGCGGTCTTACAATGGGCGCAGCGCTTTTCTGCGGATTCAGCCGTAAATTTGCAGTGAAATATTCATTCCTTGTATCTGTTCCTGCTATTATCGGCGCATTTTTTGTGGAAGTGCCTCAGTTTGCGGCTGAGAGTATGAGTGTGGGAACGGGAGCCGTATATATCCTCGGTATGGCAGCTTCTGCAGTGACCGGATATTTTCTGATCCGTTTTCTTTTAAGGATCACGCAGACACTTCCATTCAAATATTTTGCATTTTACTGTTTCTTAGCGGGAATTGTGGGAATTGCATTAAACTTTGGATAAACATAATTTTATTTTCAGGGAGGGAAGCTTTTCATATGGCAGCTTCAAAGACGAACAGAAACAAAAAGAAAACAACAAAAAAGAAACAGCAGACTTCCAACGGTTTTCAGACGGAGATTATTCTTCTGGTAATTCTTGCAGCATCTATTATTCTTCTGGCAAGTGCCTTTGGAATGGGAGGAATCGTGGGAAATGCAATCAGCAGCTTCTTGTTTGGTGCAATGGGACTTCTGGCATATATATTTCCGGTGCTGCTCTTTGTCGGAGCGGCATTTCTCCTTTCTAACAAAAGTAACCGCCTCGCTTACAAAAAGGTACTGGCTGGAGCGGCATTTTTTATTTTTCTCTGCGGACTTGTTCAGCTTCTGACAGAAGGATATGTACAGAGTACTACGCTGACGGATTATTATCATCTCTGTTCCGATTACCGTACGGGAGGCGGTGTGATCGGAGGGGCAATCTGTATTTCCACTACCTCTGCCTTCGGTGTGGTGGGGGGATACGTCATCATTGTACTCGTTCTCCTGGTCAGTCTCATTATCATTACCCAGCGCTCCTTTTTTGAGTTTTTCTATCAGTTAATAGACAGCTTTCTGGGCTTTGTCAAAGGAAGACATGAAGAATATATGGAGGGACAGCCGGAGAGAGAATTAAAAAAAGAACTCAGGGAAAAACAGAGGCAAAAGCTTAGAGAAGAAAAAAGAGCCCGCCACATCAGGGAACTGGAAGAAGCTCTTGCCGAAGAAGAGGCTCTGGAGGAAGAGGAGTTTCCAGAAGAAGAGAGAAAGCCTCAGAAACAGAAGAAAAAAAGAGGTTTCCTCGAGGGGACAAAGCTGATCCCGGATAAAGAAGAGAAAGTGGAAGAGCCGGAGGAAGAAAAAGAGGCAGCGATCGATGTACAGTCTGTGGGACAGGGAGAGATGGAGTTTCGCATTCACCGTTCAGAGCCGCAGCCGGCAGAAGAACCGGAGGAAGCGTGGGAAGAGGACGGAGAGCCGGAACCGGATATTTCTTCCGAACCCGGAATGCCGGAAGCTGTTTCTTCCGCAAGACAGGCGTCCAAAAATCCGAAATCCTCTCAGACAGAAATAGAGACGGGGATTCGCAATATTCAGCACGAGATAGAGAGCAGGGAGCCAAAAGAAAAAAAAGTCTATCAGTTTCCACCCCTTAAACTCTTAAAAAGAGGAGATGGAAAAGCACAGGGCGATTCTGATGCTCATTTAAGAAAGACAGCAAAAAAACTTCAGGACACGCTTCATAATTTTGGAGTTAATGTAACCGTCACGAATGTGAGCTGCGGTCCTACTGTAACACGATATGAGCTGCAGCCGGAACAGGGTGTAAAAGTAAGTAAAATTGTGGGACTTGCAGATGATATTAAGCTGAATCTTGCTGCTGCAGATGTGAGAATCGAAGCTCCGATTCCGGGAAAAGCTGCAGTCGGAATTGAAGTGCCAAATAAGGAAAACAGTGCAGTTATGCTCCGTGACCTTCTGCAGTCTGAGGAGTTTAAAAATGCAAAATCAAAGCTTTCTTTTGCGGCAGGAAAAGATATAGCAGGAAAACCGGTTGTAACGGATATTGCCAAAATGCCTCATCTTCTCATTGCAGGAGCAACTGGATCCGGAAAATCTGTCTGCATTAATACGCTCATTATCAGTATTTTATATAAAGCAACGCCAGATGAAGTAAAACTGATCATGATCGATCCGAAAGTGGTGGAACTCAGTGTATATAATGGGATTCCTCATCTGTTCATTCCTGTTGTGACGGATCCGAAAAAAGCGGCGGGAGCTTTAAACTGGGCAGTATCGGAGATGAGCAGCCGCTATAATACCTTTGCGGAATACGGAGTACGAAATCTGGGAGAATACAACCGTAAAATTGAAAAAATGACAATTCCGGAAGGGGAAGAAAAACCGGAAAAAATGCCGCAGATCGTGATTATCGTGGACGAGCTTGCAGATCTTATGATGGTAGCGCCGGGAGAAGTGGAAGACGCAATCTGCCGTCTTGCGCAGCTTGCCAGAGCTGCCGGTATTCATCTGATCATTGCCACACAGCGTCCTTCTGTCAATGTTATCACAGGACTCATTAAAGCAAATATGCCGTCGCGTATCGCTTTTTCTGTATCTTCAGGAGTAGATTCCAGAACGATTCTTGATATGAACGGTGCAGAAAAACTGCTTGGAAAGGGGGATATGCTGTTCTATCCTCAGGGTTATCAGAAGCCTGCCCGTCTTCAGGGCGCATTTGTTTCTGATGAGGAAGTAAGCAGTGTAGTTGGTTTCCTTACAGACAAAAACCCAAAACCGGAATATGATGCCCAGATAGAAAAGCAGGTAAATACAGCCGGTATTTCCGCTATGGGAGCGCCCGGAGGAGATGACAGAGATATTTATTTTGAAGAAGCCGGAAAATTTATTATTGAAAAAGAAAAAGCTTCCATAGGAATGCTGCAGAGAATGTTTAAAATCGGATTTAACCGTGCGGCGAGAATTATGGATCAGCTTTTCGACGCCGGGGTCGTTGGTCCGGAAGAGGGAACAAAACCAAGAAAGGTGCTGATGTCTCTGGAGGAATTTCAGAGTTATCTGGAGGAATCATAAATGAAAATAACTTTGATAACCGTAGGAAAAATAAAAGAAAAGTATCTGCGCGACGCCATAGGGGAATACAGCAAGCGTTTAAGCCGTTACTGCAAGCTGGAAGTTGTGGAGGTAGCGGACGAGAAAACGCCGGACAATGCAAGCGAGACGGTAGAAAATCAGATCCGCCAAAAAGAAGCAGAACGTATTTTAAAACACATTAAGGATGATTCTTATGTGATCACTCTGGAGATCAACGGGAAAATGCTGGATTCTCCCGGGCTTGCAGAGAAAATAGAAAATCTTGGAACAAAGGGTGAGAGCCATCTCACCTTTGTAATCGGCGGCTCCATAGGGCTTGGAGAGGAAGTTTTGAAACGCTCGGATTTTGGTCTGAGCTTTTCCAAAATGACTTTTCCCCATCAGCTTATGCGGGTGATTCTTCTGGAACAGATATACAGAAGCTTTCGCATTATAAACGGAGAGCCATATCATAAATAAAAGAATAACGGGAGGGCAGACTATGACAGCAGTGATTATTATCGGCGCAGTTTTATCAGCAGCAGTATTGTGGGGAATCAGCTCCTATAACGGGTTTGTTGCACTACGCAATAAAACGGAGGAGGCATTTTCCGCTATGGACGTGTCTTTGAAAAAACGGTATGATTTGATTCCCAATTATGTGGAGACTGTAAAGGGATATGCAAAGCACGAATCAGAAACCCTGGAAAAGGTAGTCAACGCCAGGAATATGGCGATGACAGCACAAACACCAAAGGAGCGTATGCAAAATGATAATATTCTTACGGGAAGTCTGCGCTCCCTTTTTGCGATTGCGGAAAATTATCCGGACTTAAAAGCCAGCACAAATTTTACAGAACTTCAGGATCAGTTATCAAAAATAGAAGAAGAAATTGCAGGGGCAAGAAGATATTATAACGGTGTGGTGAACAAGTATAATACAAAGACGGAAATGTTCCCCGGAAATATCCTTGCCAAAATGTTCCATTTTGAAAGAAAACCTCTTTTTGAGGTGGAAGAGAGCGAAGAGAGGAAAAATGTAAAAGTATCATTTTAAAAGGAAGGGGAGCTGTCTGTGAAAAAGAAGATAAAAAACTATTTTTGGATTGCCGTATGGGTCGTTCTGTTTCTTGTGACCGGAAATTTCAGTATTTTGGGACAGATATTTCCTGAAAAATCAGAGGCGCAGGAAGTATCGGAAGACGTATTTATGGATACCACCTCCTATTCTACAGAAATTGAAGTACAGGATAATAATTCCTATCTGGTACGGGAAAATATCGACGTGTTCTTTTCTCTGAAAAGACATGGGATCTACCGGTATATTCCGCAGAAGGGAAAGATTTCTCAGCTTGAGGAAAACGGAGAAGTAAAAGAAATTCCCTACTATGCTTCTTTTGATGAGATAGAAGCGTCAGAAGAGCTTTATGTAACATCAGAAAATGGAAATAAGGTACTTCGTCTGGGTGATCCAGATGAGGGAGCTCAGGTGGAGGGGGCACAGGAGTACGATCTTCAGTATCATGTGACGCCAGTAACTTCAAAGGGATATACAGACGCGTACTACAATATTTTTCCAACGGGGTGGCAAAATGAGATTCCGGAGGGAAGCACCTTTCAGATCCGCTTTCCAAAGGAATTTGACAAAGCACGGTTTCAGATTTATTACGGACAGTACGGAGAGAGGCTGGATGGAACAGATATAGTGGATCTTACCTGGAATGGAAATACAGTATCCGGCATATTAAAAGAACCTCTTCCTGTTGGAACCGGCATGACGTTTTATGTTCCTATGGAAGAGGGATATTTTCAAAATACTGCTTCCGTCAGCGGAATAAATATCCTGCTTTTGAGCGTCAGCGGAATTTCTCTTCTGGTTCTGCTCCTTCTGTTCTGGTTTTTCGGGAAAGACAACATGATCATTCCTTCTGTGCAGTTTCAGCCGCCGGAAGGTTTTGACAGCGCTGCAGTGGGGTATATTATTGATGGAGACGTATCGGATAAGGACGTCATGTCTCTTCTTCTTTTCTGGGCAGACAAGGGGTATATGAAGCTTCAGGAGACAGAGGAGCTGGAGCTTTCTTTTATCAAGCTTTCTGATCTGCCTGATGACGCGCCAAAATATGAGAAAGAATTTTTTACCGGAATTTTCGGAAAACACGCGCCTGCAGGAAAAAAGGTGAAAATGAGCAACCTCAGGTACAGAATGGCAAAGACGTTCTCAAGAACAAAGGTGTGGATTGAGGAAAATTACAGAGAAAAGGTATATACAAAAGCTTCCAGAAGAGCAAGGATCGGAGCCGGATTTTTAAGCTGTATTTCTATATTTCTTTCCATTTTTATTCTTATGAAGATGACTATGACAAATCTCCTTATCCTGGTTTTGCCGGCGCTGTATCTCACCGGGCTTGTGATTTTCAGTCATACCGTAGACTGCTGGCATGCAACTTCCAGAAAATCCCGGATCCTTATGGGAAGCATTTCCGCAGCTATGAGCGTGACTTCTGTTGTCTCCCTTGTGTTGATTTATGGTATCGCAATGCTTAAAGGAGACATGCTGAATTTCTTCCCCGGACTTTTAACAGCCGTTGTTGCGGCATGTGCAGGTCTTGTTTTTACAGGATTTATGAAAAAGCGCACAAAGGAATGTTCGGAGTGGATCGGGCGGCTTTTGGGACTTCGTGATTTTATTGAGACAGCAGAGCTGGAGAGAATGCAGGTAATTGCAAAAAATTCGCCGCAGCTTTTTTATCATATTCTTCCTTTTGCCTATGTATTTGGTCTTACAGATATTTTACTTGACAAAATGAAGGATTTGACGCTTCCATCTCCGGACTGGTATGAGACACAGGTACCTTATACGCATTTTGATCATTATACGATGCGCAGAATGATGCACGCAGATATGGATTATGCGGCGACAACGATTTCCACACCAAAACCTTCCGAATCTTCCGGTGGAAGCGGCGGTTCTTCCAGTGGTTTCTCAGGCGGAGGCGGATTTTCCGGCGGAGGCTTCGGTGGAGGCGGAGGCGGAAGCTGGTAAGAAACGGAGGAATAACATGGCAAAAACATTTTATACAAACGGAACGATTCTCACAATGAATGAAAACAGCCTTTACGCAGAAGCCGTATGCGTAAAAGACGGGCGGATCCTTTCAGTGGGAACAGAAAAAGAGGTAATGGCAGACAAAGAAGCGGGAGATGAGGTAGTAGATTTACACGGAAAAACCATGATGCCCGGTTTTATTGACGCGCATTCTCATTTTGCAGGCGCAGCCAACGCCATGCTTCAGTGCGATTTATCTTTCTGCGAGAGCTTCTCAGATATAATAAGAGAAATGAAAAAGTTTGCAGAAGAAAGAAATCTTACAGAAGAAGAGTGGATCATTGGAAGAAATTACGACCAGAATTTTCTGAAAGAAAAAAGACACCCGGATAAATCTGTTCTGGACGAAATCAGCAGAGTAAATCCAGTATTAATTGTGCACGCATCCTCCCATATGGGTGTTGCAAACAGCAAAGCTTTGGAAATGCAGGGAATCAATGAAAAGACAGAGGACTGTCCCGGAGGGAAATACGGAAGACTGGAGAACAGCAGAATACCGGACGGTTATATGGAGGAAAAGGCGTTTTTGAATTTTCAGTCGAAGCTTCCTATGACTTCCGTGGAAAAGCTGATGGAGCTGATCGTGAAAGCCCAGACCATGTACGCCTCTTACGGAATTACCACCGTGCAGGACGGCATGGTAGGAAAGCCTTTGTTTCAATTACTGAAATGCGCTGCAGAAAAAGGGCTTTTCAAACTGGATATAGTTGGTTTTGCAGATATTACCACCATGCCTGATATTTTCGAAAAAGAGCCGGACTATGCAGAACAATACTGCAGACATTTTAAGATGGGCGGCTTTAAAATCTTTCTGGACGGTTCTCCTCAGGGAAAAACCGCCTGGACTTCAAAACCTTATGAAGGAGAAGGGGATTACTGCGGTTATCCCATTTATACAGACGAAAAACTGGAGGAATATATTGAGCTGGCGCTTCAGAAAAAGAAACAGCTTCTTGCCCACTGTAATGGCGATGCGGCGGCAGAGCAGTATATTACGCAGTTTGAAAAAGCGATAGGAAGACTGGGTGAAAAAGATAGCCACCGCGCAGTGATGGTACACGCCCAGCTTGTAAGAGAAGACCAGTTAAAGAGAATGGCAGAAATGCAGATGATGCCAAGCTTTTTTGTGGTGCATACGTATTACTGGGGAGATATTCATATCAGAAACTTCGGACAGGAGAGAGGAAGTCAGATTTCACCTGTAAAATCTGCTGTGAAAAACCATATGAAATATACCTTTCATCAGGATACGCCTGTTGTGCCTCCGGATATGATGCGCACTGTATGGAGCGCAGTCAACCGAGTTTGCAGATCCGGTCAGAGTATCGGGGAAAATCAGAGAGTTTCTGTGATGGAAGCATTAAAAGCCATCACCGTATACGCGGCGTATCAGTATTTTGAGGAAAAAGAAAAGGGAACCATTGAAAAAGGAAAGAAAGCAGACTTTGTAATATTAAGTAAGAATCCACTGGAAACAGAACCGGAGAAACTGGCGTCTGTTCGTGTTCTTACGACCATCAAAGAGAACGAAGTGATTTATAAAGCGGAAGATTTCAATAAAAATTGACAAACACACAGAGCAATGTTATAATGCTTCCTTGCTATCTGAAAACAGAAAAGAAAGGATTGATTTTATGACATTTTATCAGGAACTGCAGTTAAATCAGGCCGGCTCAAAGGCAATGGTAAAAAATGCCAAAAGCCCACGGGAGAAACTTCATCATACTTGTATCTATATGTTTAAAATTGGGATTACCCTGCTTTTCTGTATGGCATTTGTTATGGCGTTTGGCCGGATTTTCGGAGATGGAAACAGCACAGTAGGCGTTGTGGTACTTTTGTTTCTCATGGTATTTAAGAATGCAGATTTCGGGATCTGTATGCGCCATTCTCTTAAAGTGATGGCAGCTATTTTCGGGATTTTAATCATAGGTCCGAGACTTGCGAATATGGCTGGTTCGGTTTTGGGAATGGTACTGAATATTGCGTTTATTTTTCTTCTTGCATTTATCAGTTGCCATAATATTATTATGTCAAACCATTCCACTGTGATTCTGGGGTATCTTCTTCTTTACGGATATGATGTGGCAGGAAAAGATTACGGACTTCGAATTGCAGGGCTTGTACTGGGAGCGGTGCTCACAGGGATTGTATTTTACAGAGGACACCGCAATTATGAGTATAAAAGAGATTTAAAAAGCATCTTTGAAGAATTTGATATTCACTCCTCGCGAACAAGATGGCAGATTGCCATGACGCTCGGAGTTGCTTCTGCCATGTGCTTTGCAGAGCTTCTCCATTTTCCGCGTTCTATGTGGATTGGAATTGCTGTTATGTCAGTCATGGTTCCTTTTGAGCAGGATTTAAAGAAGCGAACAAAGGGAAGAATTCCCGGAAATCTTTTCGGCGGTATTTTATTTGTGGTTCTTTATGTCATACTGCCGCCTTCCTTCCTCTCTTATGCGGGAATTATAGGCGGGATCGGTGTGGGGCTTTCCGCAAGCTACGGCTGGCAGTCAGTATTTAACTCTCTTGGAGCAATGGCAGTTGCCACAGGGCTTCTGGGACTTCCGGCGGCTGTTTTCTTCCGTGTTTTCCATAATGTATGCGGAAGTATTTACGGACATCTTTTTTATAAATTTTTTAACCGGTCAGTAAACTGCATTCCGTCAGAATAAGGCAAAAAAAAGGCTTCCTTCAAAAATGAGGGAAGCTTTTTTCTTGCACATAATGGTAAACATTTCTTTTTTTCCGGAAATAGAAAAGAGATAAAAATACGGTGAAAAATTCTGCTGTCGGAACAGCAAGCCAGATGCCGGTTACTCCCAGAACAGCAGGGAGAAGCAGAATATTCAACACAAGAAGTACAAAGGTGCGGACAAAAGAAATGATCGCGGAGGTTTTTCCATCGGAAAACGCCGTAAACATGGAGGAAGCAAAAATATTGATCCCTGCGAATATGTAATTTATGGAAAACAGGAAAAATCCTTCTTTTGCAATGGCATACGTCTCTGTCTCCACTGGTGTAAAAATCTGCACAATAAACGGCGCGCTTAAAAGGGCGATAACCGTAATGACAACGGAGGACACCGAAATAAAGCCGATACATATTTTAAAAATTCTCCGAAGGAGCACGCGGTGATCTCTTCCGTAATTGTAGCTGATCACAGGAGCCACTCCCATAGAAAATCCCATGTACATGGCAGTGAAAAGGAACTGGCCGTAAAGTACGATCGTGATTGCCGCCACGCCTGTTTCTCCTAAGAACTTCAGCATAGTCATATTAAAAAGATAAGTGACAACAGCAGTGGAGAGATTTGTTACCATCTCTGATGAGCCATTTGTGCAGCTGTCCACCAGGACCCGGAAGCGGAATCTGGGACGGACAAAATGAAGAGAGCCGTGGAAACTGGAAAAATAAATAAGTCCTGCCACAGCGGGAATCAGCTGTCCGATCCCGGTCGCAAGAGCCGCCCCTTTGATCCCCATATTCATAGGTCCCATGAAAAGGTAATCGAGGATCATATTTGCAATGCCGCCGCTTATGGTAAGAACAAGTCCTGCGATCGGCTTTCCGGCAGTGACGAAAAAGGTCTGGAATAAAAGCTGCAACATACAGGCAGGAGCCAGGAAAAGACATACTCCAAGATAATCCATGCAGTAATCAACAAGTACGGGCGTTGCTCCAAGAGACTTTACAACGGGTTCGAGAAAAAGATTTCCAAGAACCATCATAAGAACTCCCAGGATAAATCCAAAGAGTACCAGGAAAGAGAAATCTTCCTTTGCTTCTTTTTCATTTCCTTCTCCCAATTTTTTTGCAATAACTGCGCTTCCGCCCGATGCAAGCATGACTCCCGCTGCAATCAGAAGGTTAATGACCGGATATACGATATTTACAGAGGAAAGAGCGTCTGCCCCTACCAGCCGGGAAACGAAAATTCCGTCTACAATGGTATAAAGAGACATAAAAACCATCATTACCATAGTAGGAAACGCAAAACGAAGAAGAGAAACAAGTTTAAAGTCTTTTGCGATAGAATTTGACATTTTATATCACACCTTTCTTGAAATTTTTGTCAGCAACTGTTATGATAAAGCATCGGGTAACACGATAGTCAAGAGTTTTGTGGAGAGAAAAAAATGAACAAAGAGAGTTTTCTCACAACAGGGGAATTTGCAAGGCTTGCAGGCGTGACAAAGCATACCCTGTTTTATTATGATGAAATCGGGCTGTTTTCTCCCGAAATAAAGACAGAAAACGGATACCGCTATTATTCTGTTCCTCAGCTTGATGTATTTGATGTGATTTATACCTTAAAAGAGCTGGGAGTGTCCCTTGATGAAATCCGGGAATATATGGAAAATCGTACCCCGGCTTCTCTTCTTGCACTTTTTCAGAAAGAAGAAAAAATGATAAGCCAGCAGATTTCCCATCTTAAAAATATAAGAAACTGGATCCGGAAAAAAGGAAACACCATTCGTTTTATAACAGAAGAAAACCTGGGAGAAATCCGTCTTATGCAGGAGCCGGAATCGTATCTGATCTGCGGCGAGGCAAAAGAAAATGATGACAAAACATGGGCGGTGGAAATCGGGAAGCTTCTTGAACTGTGCAGACAAAAGGGAATCAAGACAACTGGTTCGATCGGATATTTACAGAAAAAAGAAGAGATAGAACAGGAGATTTTCGATCACTATCGGGTATTTTACGAGCGGCTGGAGAAAAAACCTGCTGGAATCCCTTTTCAGATAAGACCTGCCGGAACTTATCTCACAGCATACCACAGAGGAAGATGGCAGGAAATGTCCGGAACTTACAGAAAAATCCTGGATCACATACAGAAAAACGATCTTTCTTTGGATTCCTGCTTTTATGAGGATATAATTCTGGACAGCCTTGCCTGTCAGAGCGAGGAGGATTATATTACAAAAATCACATGCAGGATCCTGTGATCACAGTGCATGAATATTCGGGTAATGAGAAACAGAGAAAAGGAGACATGACATGAAAGATTATATGGCACCGATGGAAGGCGTGACAAATTATATATACAGGAATGCTTACCATCAGTTTTACCACCCTATGGATAAATATTTCACTCCCTTTATTTCCGCAAAGCCAAATAAGCGCTTTTCCGATAAGGAAATCCGGGAGGTTTCCCCGGAAAATAATAAAGGAATGTACGTGGTTCCGCAGATCCTTACAAACAATGGAGACGATTTTCTGGAAACTGCCCGGATTTTAAAAGAGGATTTTGGATATAAAGAGGTAAACTTAAATCTCGGCTGTCCATCAGGAACGGTGACGGCAAAGGGAAAGGGAGCCGGATTCCTGGGAGAGCCGGAAAAGCTGAAAAAATTCTTTGACAGGATTTTTTCAGAATGCGAGATGGAGATTTCCGTAAAAACGAGAATCGGGACGGATTATGAGGAGGACTGGGAAGCGCTTCTTAATATTTATAAAAGCTTTCCCATAAAAGAACTGATTGTACACCCAAGGCTTTTAAAAGACTACTATGGAAATACACCGCGCCTTGAGGCTTTTATAAAAGCACAGAAAGAGCTGTCGATCCCTCTTTGCTATAACGGCGATTTATTTACAAAAGAGGATTACGAACGGATTTCCGGAGCGCTTCCCGGCACCGATACTTTTATGTTTGGAAGAGGCATCATTAAAAAGCCCTGGCTTCTTTCTCTGATCCGTGACGGGGAAAGGCCGGACAAAAAGAAGCTTCGGGCATTTCACGATGGGCTTTACAGAGAGTATCGGGAAATTTTAAGCGGGGAACGAAACGTGTTGTTCCGCATGAAGGAGCTGTGGAGCTATATGGCGCCTTCTTTTACAAATTACGAAAAATATGCGAAAAAAATAAAAAAATCACAGAATCTTTGCTCCTACAATGAGGCAGTAGAAATGCTGTTTTCCTCACAGGAGCTGGTCTGACAGGAGGATCCTATGGAATTAAGTCAGTTTGAATCATTTATTTCCCAGTTTCCCATATACGAATACCGGCTGATAGAGACGGCGGATATTTCCATAGAAGAGAGAGTCCGTATTATCTGTGAGCAGGAGTGCGAACGGTACGGAAGCACCTGGGCGTGTCCGCCTGGGGTGGGCTCTTTAGAAGAATGCGGCAAAAAAATCAAAAGCTACCCTCAGGGGATTTTCTTTTCCAGTGTGGCGGAGGTTTCCGATCTTATGAATATGGAGGAAATGCTCTCTACCCGAAAAGCCCATGAAGAGATTACAACAGAGGTAGGAAATTTTATAAAAGAAGCAGGCCATGAAATTTATATTCTTTCCACGGAATCCTGCGACCTCTGTTCCCCCTGCGCCTATACAGAGGGAAAACCGTGCCGTTATCCGGATAAAATGCACCCCTGTCTGGAAAGCCACGGCGTTGTGGCAAATGCCATTGTAGAAGCGCAGAATATGGAATATAATCTTGGCGGAAATACCATTCTCTGGTTTTCCCTGATCCTCTTTCGCTGATTCAGACATAGGGCGTCTTCCTCCGGCATAAATTAAAAGAGCCGGAGGATTTTTTAATGAAAAAATTAGGACATCTGAAAGAAAATCTTGTAACAGCCCTGGAAATTCCGGAGGATCTGGCGTACAGGGAAGTGCTCCTTACGGTTACGGGAAGAGAATCTGTTATAATCGAAAATTATAAAAGCATTTTGAAATATACCACGGAGGAAGTGGAGCTTCTTACTTTTCGGGGAAGACTCAGGCTTTGCGGCAAAAAACTGGAAATTCTTTCGTATACGCCTGAGGAGATGCAGATCAAAGGTCGGATCTGCGGAATCTTTTTTGAATAAGGGGGAAATATGAGAGGATTATTGCAGCTTTTTAAGGGCTGTCTTCGCATTTTGGCAGAGGGAGGACAAACAGAGCGTTTTTTGAACTTGTGCAGATGCCAGAAGATTTCTCTTTATGAAATAAAGAGGACAGGAGAACAGAAAATAATCGCCACTCTTTACCGGAAAGATTTTTTTAAGCTTCTTCCCATTCGGAGAAAAACGGGGGTAAAAATCCACATTTTGAATAAGAAAGGTCTTCCTTTCTGGATTCATAAAAACAGAAGGCGGAAAAGCTTTTTTGCAGGACTGCTTCTCTGCGGAACTCTGCTTTTCCTTCTTTCCGGACGCGTGTGGAATATACATATTGAGGGAAATATACAGTATGCAGATCCGGAAATACTGGGTTTTCTGGAAAAGAACGGTATTGTCCACGGAATGGCAAAAGGAAAAGTGGACTGCTCAGAAATCGCAGCGTCTCTTCGAAGAAATTATCCGGAAATCACCTGGGTTTCCGCAAGGCTTTCGGGAACAAGGCTGCTTCTCACTGTACAGGAGGGAAAAAAGCAGAAAGAAAAACAGACGGGGCTATCCCCCTGCGATCTGAAAGCGGAGACAGAGGGCGAGATTGTAAAAATGATCACAAGGGCGGGAATGCCTCTTGTAAAAACGGGAGATGTATGTAAGCCGGGAGATATTCTCGTATCCGGAAAAGTGCCCATTGTCAACGACAGCCAGGAGATAGTACGAGAGTCTTATGTCCATGCAGATGCAGATATTTATATCCGTCACGCTGTTTCTTATTATCACGAATTTCCACTTGCGTATGAAAAAGAGATACCGGAAGAAAAGATAAGAAAAACGTACGGTCTTCGTCTTGGAAACTGGTATGCCAGTCTTTATGGAGGTGCAGAAAAAGGATGGAAAACGGTAACAGAAGAGATTCCCCTTCGGATTACCGAAAATTTCTGTCTTCCTGTCTCTCTCTATTCTTTTACGTCAACACAGTACAGAAAAGTAAAAAGTGTGTATACAAAAGAGGAGGCAAAGCAGCTTGCAGAAAAAAAGTTACACTTATTTGAGAAAAAATTAATGGAAAAAGGGGTTCAAATATCAGAAAATAATGTTAAAATAGACGTAAATCATACTGTATGCACAAGCAGCGGAAAGCTTGTCGTAATAGAAAAAACAGGCATGGAAGCGCCGGTGCAGCAGGAGGAAGAAAAAGAAAGGACAGCAGTAGATGGGGAACAGCGTAATTGAATTACACACAGAAGTGCCCGTAAATCTTCAGGGAAATGTTTTCGGACAGTTTGACGAACACTTGAAATTAATAGAAAGAACATTAAACGTAACTCTGATTTTCAGAGAGGGCGTTTTGAAAATTCTGGGAGGAGAGGGAAATGCAGCTCAGGCGAAAAAGCTTATAGAAGAACTTGTCCGTATGGCAGAAAGAGGCAATACTATCACAAAACAGAATGTGACATATGCCCTTTCTCTTGCTATGGAGCAGGTGGGAGACGTTCTCGCCGAAATCGATAAAGACTTTATCTGCAACACCATACAGGGACGGCCGGTAAAGCCAAAAACACTGGGACAGAAGGAATATGTAGAACAGATCCGAAAGAAAATGATCGTTTTCGGTGTGGGACCTGCAGGTACCGGAAAGACGTATCTTGCAATGGCAATGGCAGTCACCGCCTTTCGAAATGAGGAGGTAAGCCGTATTATCCTTACAAGACCTGCCATTGAGGCGGGAGAAAAGCTCGGCTTTCTTCCGGGTGACTTACAGAGTAAAGTAGATCCGTATCTTCGGCCTCTTTACGACGCTCTGTATCAGATCATGGGAGCAGACAGCTTTGCGAAAAATATGGAGCGGGGACTGATCGAAGTGGCGCCGCTTGCATATATGAGAGGAAGAACTCTCGATAATGCCTTTATTATTTTGGATGGTGGTGTTATAATTAACAAAAAAGAGGCGCAAGCCGCATAAAATAAGGGTTTCTGGTTGAGCTTTATTAAGGTAGAGCTGGTGCTACAAAATACAAAAGAACTGTTCTTAAATACAAAAGAGACAGGATGCCTGCCTCTTTCAGTGATGATTCTGATCAAAATTAAATAATTTTTAGATTACCATTTTGCAATTCATATTGCGTGCCACAGATGCTAAAATAGATGTAGTTCCAATCGCTAGAAGCGTATAATGGAATTCGTTCTTTTTCTCCGATAATTCGCAATTCCTTGTCTCGGTTGATTTCATATACTTTTGCCTTTGTGAGAATATTGATTTTTTCGGGAGAAAATCCAAAGGTATATGCTATCACTTCAATAGCTTTTTCTTCTGATAATTTTTCAGTAAAATTGCATTCATAAAGTTCCCTGTAATCCTCATTAGAGAAATATTGAGGATTTTCATATGATGTCCAACATTGAAGACTTTCTATTTTTTTTCGTAGATAAGCATTTTCTTTGCTGAATTCCTTTAGCTGCTTTCGAAGAGCAACAATTTCCTGTTTACGCTCTTTTTCTTTTTTAAATTTCTCTTCATAGAAGCTCTGTTGAATTTTTATTGCGAGTCCATCCGTGTTTTTTTGATATGATTTGCAAAATAAATCTTTATCCATATCTGAATGAATATAAAATGATTCTACAATGCAATACAGCTCCATCGGAAGAAAAATATTTGTTCTTTCTTCAAATTCTTGTCTGGTCATAATTATAAATACTCCTTTCGTTTTATTTTCATACAATATGAATTTGTGCAGCAAAAATGGGCAATCAGGCATATTTTAGATGTAAAGATTATAAATCGAAATTAAGGAGCTTCCTGTATAATAAAAAATGTGGATGTTGAAAATTGAAAATACCTCA
>ERZ834859.1959-NODE-1959-length-19800-cov-11.912788_pt1 | contig 19800 bp, 9 predicted proteins | sample MGYA00519947_ERZ834859 | MGnify/ENA primary metagenome ERZ834859 (study PRJEB31850, sample SAMEA3708763) | human gut metagenome | biome: human gut; feature: human-associated habitat; material: faeces | place: China | collected 2014 ...
TTCGCCGGCCCGCGCGATACGGAAGAGAGCCGTGCCCTGCAGACGAGCGCTTTCGCCTGCATTCTGGCCGCATGCAACGAGCCTGTATCGCCTTTAGCATCTATCGACCCCGAAAGCGCAGCAGCAACCAGCGGGCAAGGCCGAACCCGTACCGCAACCACGAACCTCCGGGCGAGCCCGCCCATCGGTGGCGCTCCTGTCCGCAGCGCCACCGACACTGCGCCGAAGCTCATCTCCATCCACGCCGTCAATGCCGCCGCCGCAGCACTCGATGCGCTCGAACAAGCCGGCGTCTTTGCGCTGCATCACGTGATCTTCCACTGGTTCTCGGGCACTTCCGACGATTTGCATCGAGCCGTCGAACTCGGCTGCTTCTTTTCGGTGGGGCCGCGCATGCTGGCCTCGCGGCGCGGACGCGAATACGCCCGGCAGATTCCCCTAGGTCAGCTGCTCCTGGAGACCGACATGCCCGCCCGCAAGGACGACAACCTACCCGCCGAAGTTTGGCGCGCCGAGCTAAACAACGCCCTTTCCGGCATCGCGCAACTGAAGGGCATCGACCGTAAGGCTCTTGCGAATCAGCTCTCTTCCACAAGCCGCGAGCTGCTGATGCGCTAAGAGATGCGTCGATTTCGCGCTCCACCCAGCGCGGCTTGCGTCCTTATCGCCGAAGCCCACTCCCACCATCGCGATTGCACCGCAGCAAGGGCGATCGCCGACGCGCGAGCCCTGCGCGCCCCTCTCGCGTATAATGCTCGCTATGAATGCTAAGCCCAAAAAATGCGCCTGGACGACCTGTTGGTAGAGCGAGGGGAGTTCCTCGATCGCGATGCCGCGCTGCGTGCCGTCATGGCGCGCGAGGTGCGGGTAGATGACATGTACGCCACAAGCGCCGCGATAAAGGTCGCGCCCACGGCCGACATCTTTATTCGCGGCCGCAAGCAATTCGTCTCCCGCGGCGGCAAGAAGCTCCAGGGGGCGCTTGACGCGTTCAAGCAGGACGTCGCCGGCATGAACTGCCTGGATATCGGCTCGTCCACCGGCGGCTTCACCGACTGCCTGCTGCAGGCCGGCGCCTCGCGCGTGGCGGCCCTCGACGTGAACTACGGACAGCTCGCCTGGAAGATCCGCCAAGACCCGCGCGTGGCCGTCTTCGAGCGCACGAACATCAAGGACGCCGATCCCGCCGAGCTCGGCGCGCCCTTCGATCTCATCGTCATCGACGTGTCCTTCATCGGCCTGGCGGCGCTCGCTCCCCTCTTCCCCCGCTTCAGCCGACCGGGCACCATCTTCATCGGCCTAGTGAAGCCGCAGTTCGAATCAGCCCACGACGAGACCGACCGCGGCGTCGTCCGCGACGAGGCCGTGCGGCTGCGCACCGTGGAAGAGGTGAAGGCCGCCCTCGCCGCCGCCGGATTCGATGCAACCGGCGTGGCCACATCCCCCATCACCGGCCCCGAGGGCAACGTGGAATACCTCGTCCGCGCCGTATACCGCAACGACCTGGACAGCTGACGGCCCACTCGGTCAACGAACCCCTTGATTTCTGCACGAGATTGACGGCTATGAGCGTCTGGGGGGCGAACCCCCGAGGCGCTTCACGGGGCGTCGTTGACAAAACCCCAGATCGGTTGCCTTTAGACAGACGGACACAGGCTCAGGCCTTGACCCCCACGACGCTCACAACCGTCAATCTGCTGCAATCTCAGGACAGTTCGCCAACCGGAGCCCCTGCAGCCATCCTTGCCTCAGCCACACAAAGCGCCTTCCTGTTCGAATCCCACTCCAGCAGATCAAGCGCTTCGCGCGCCGAGCACCATCGGTATTCCGCATGCTCTTCGCTAAGCCGAACGACGACGCTAGTATCAACATCAACGCAGAATGCATACTCCGGAATCTCCAGAACATCATCGCCCCATCGATAGCAGCCCACCACATCGAGAACGGGAACCATGGCGACAGACTCAAGATCGATCAGCCTCGTCGCGCTGACCCCACCTCCTCCATCGTCTCCCTAATTGCAGCCTCGCGGGGTGATTCGTCGCCCTCCCCGCCGCCGGCGACGCCTTGCCAAACTGACAGATCGGCACGCTTCAATACCAGGTATTCAGGGCCGTTGGCATCAAGCCTTCGCAGGAAAACAATCACTTGGAACGGAACGCGGCTCATCAGGCTCTCATTCTCCAATCAGGACTACAGTTCAAAACGCCCTACAAGAGATTCTACCACGGCCTACTTCACGCAGCCCGGTCGCCAAATCGCTTCCTCGGAAGCAAGGAAACCTCAGAGAAGTATCGCCATCCTAGAAGCGAGAGGCTCGCACGCTTGCTAGCACCGCAACCTGCGAATACGAGCTAGGCCTCGCCCTTTTCCGAATGAGGGGCTAGCGGGAAGTGCTGATGATGGAACGCACGCAGCTCATGACGAAGCTGCAGGTGGCGGTCGAGAAACGAGGCGGGGCGCGCAGGAGCTCTGCCTCTTGTTTTGCGCGAAAGGGCATCGGCTATCTCGATGAACTCGGAGACGCTATCGATCTGCGAGGACGTGACCGTCACGACGTCGAAGCCGTCGGCAAGCAGGGCATCGCGGCGCCGAGAATCGCGCGCCTGCTGATGTCGCTCACCATGGAAGGCGAGACCGTCGTACTCCGCCGCGACACGCGTCTGCGGCCACAGAAAGTCGCAGACCACCCGATCACCCCGCGCGATGCGCACTGCCTTATCTGAAAGAGCGACGGGCTCGTTAGCAAGTGCGGGAGGCAGCCCCAAACCGCCACGGCGCATCGGCGTAAGGAGCAGCGCGCCCATTTCAGTCTCTTTCACCGATGCTGATTTCGCGCAAAGGAAAGGAATGATGGAGCGCGCTTTCTTCGACCCCTTAATGCGCTCGGCGCGCTTCGCGAACGCAGCAAGTCGCCCTGGCGTTGCAAGCTGCGTCCGCACAAGTGCACTCGACCGTCCTGCATCCAAAGGGTAGCACCCGCAGAGCTCATAGCCCAAGGCAATGAGCTCACCGGCAGAGAGGGACTCGGCCATCTGAACAAATACGAGCTCCGGGGAGCACAGGGCAATACCTGGAGCAATCTCCAGAAAGGCTCCGCGTGGCAGAGGCACCGCAATCTGATGGAAGCGAACGCGCTTCGTAGGATGGCGCCCCTCTTTCGGCCGCGCGAGAACGTGGAGAGGGCGCTCGACCGTGGCGTTGTCCCATAGCTCTTCGAGCATTCGCTTCAGGCTGGGCCTTTTCGCACTCTCGATGGCCGCACGAACAGCAGCCTCGGTATCAGCAGCATGGGCAAGCGAGCTGAAGCCCTTCAAATGGGAAGAAGGAAGGTGCCCCACATCACGCGAACGCAGATCGTGGAAGGCACGCAAAGCCAGAGGATGGTTGCACGACCAGATCCTGAGAAGATCCAAAGCTGTTGTATGACTGAAGATCACTTCCATGCGCTGCAAGATAACAAACTTCGGACGCCGTTGATGGCTGGCACGACAAATCTGCTGAATGGACATTCCTGAGCAAAATAGTTGTCTTTGGGATGACTTCGCTTTCGCTTTTCGAGAATGAAACCTGGGCATTCTAGCCCTCTCGGAAACCTCGGCCCCCTTCAGCTTGTTTCCATTTACGGGGACTGCAGCACAATGACTATCCTGGGGTCTTGAGTACCCGTATGAAAGGTTGCCTAATGGGCTTGGCCAACGGGGGCGCCTCATTTTGCACAAGATTGACGGTTATGAGCGTCTAGGTGTCTCGGTAAAGAATAGGGCCGCGAGTGGTTTTAACAAAATACCTGGTCAGCGAACTGAGCTGGATGAAAATGTTGACGCGATAATTTACAAGCACATCTCGAGACGCTCATAACCGTCAATCTCATGCAGAAAAGCACCTTTCAAACACCGAGCATCAGTTTGCTGGGAACGAGCCGTCCGCAGGAAGCCGACGACTGCCCAATGCGTTCCACATGCGACGCAGATCTCGAGCCTGAATAGAAAACGGAGCCCCGAAGTGGGGCTCCATTGGAAGATTCTCCGGCTCGCTTCGCTTGCTCGGAACGACACGTGCTCTACGGCAGGAGCAGCTGGGCGATTTGCACGGCGTTCAGGGCCGCGCCCTTGCGGATTTGGTCGGCCACGTCCCAGAAGGCGATGCCGTGGGGCACGGTCGGATCCTTGCGCAAACGTCCGACGAAGGTGCCGTCGGTGCCGGCAAGCAGACCGGGCATCGGGTACACCTTGTTCGCGGTGTCGTCCATCACTTCCACGCCGGGGGCCGCCTCGAGCGCCGCGCGGGCCGCCTCCACGGTCACCTCGCCGGCGAACTCCACGTTGATGGCCTCGCCGTGGCAGCGCAGCACCGGCACGCGCACGCACGTGGCCGCCACCTCGATGGCGGGGTCGCCCATGATCTTCTTGGTCTCGACGACCATCTTCCACTCCTCTTTGGTGGAGCCGTCATCCAAAAAGACGTCGATATGCGGAATCACGTTGTAGGCCAGCTGGAAGGCGAATTTCGCCACCGTCGGTTCCTTGCCCGCGCCCAGTTCGGCATACTGCGTCTCCAGTTCCGCCATGGCGGCCGCCCCGGCGCCGCTGGCCGACTGGTACGTCGACACGTGCACGCGGCGGATATGCGACACGTCCTCGATCGCCTTCAGCGCCACAACCATCTGGATCGTCGTGCAGTTGGGATTGGCGATGATGCGGCGGGGCGCGTTCTTCGCATCTCCGGGGTTGACCTCCGGCACGACGAGGGGCACGTCGGCATCCATGCGGAAAGCGCTCGAATTATCAATCATAACGGTCCCGTGCCGAGTGATCGTCTCGGCGAACTCCTTCGACGTACCCGCTCCGGCCGACGTCAGGGCGAAGTCGATTCCCTTGAAATCGTCGTTGTGTTGCAGCAGTTTGACGGTAAGCTCCTCCCCGCGGAATTTATAGGTACGGCCCGCGCTGCGCTGCGAACCGAACAGCACCAGTTCGTCGATCGGGAGCCGGCGCTCCTCCAAAATCCGCAAAAACTCCTGGCCCACAGCGCCGCTGACGCCCACAATAGCAATTTTCATCTCGATAAAGTTATAAAGTGATCATCGTTTCCGCTCGGACGAACCGTACACGGAAGCTCCGGAGGCAAAAATAACGATTTTCCGGGAAAAATCCTCCTTCCGGCCTGGAAATCGGCAAAATCCGGAACGCAGGCACACGATCCGGACACCGGAAAACGACTGCGCACGAACCGTTCCGCCCGCACCGCCGCAGCAGCAACCGCCCGAAAACATCCACAGAAACGGTCCCGGCAACGGCTGCCGCCCGGAAACATCCGCAGAAACGGTCCCGGCAAAGGCTGCCGCCCGCTTTCGCCCGCACCCGGCACCCACACCCGGCACCCACACCCGGCACTCGGCACCCGTGCCACATCCGCACCCGACACCCCGGCACCCGCGCCGCCGAGGGCTTCGCTTACGCCCGGTCCGATTTCTCCGCCCGGTCCGATTCCTCCGCCCGGTCCGATTCCTCCGCCCGGGCGTCCTTTTCCCGCAGCGCCTCCTCAATCTTCCGCTCGCGATAGACCTTCGGCGTCGCCCCGAACCGGGCGATGAATCCCCGGAAAAAGGTACTGCGGTTGGCGAACCCCGACTTGTAGATAATCTCGTCGATCGAGAGCCGCGTGGTCACCAGCAACTGCTCGGCCAGGTTCAGCCGGTACTCCCGGATGATTCCCGCCGGGGTCTGGCCGGTGATCGTCCCCAGCCGCCGGTAGAAATTGCAGAGACTCATGCCGAGTTCCCGGGCGATGAACTGCGTTGAGAACCGCGGATAGAGAATGTTCCGGTTGATGATGTCGAGCATCCGCTCAAGAAACGCCTTGTCGTCCTTGTGCAGCAACCGCCCCTGCGTGAGGTCGAAGGCGCTGTAAACCGAGCGTCCGTAGCTTTTCAGCGATTCGTAACGGCGCAGCAGCTGGTCGACGACACTCTGCAAATGGGTAATGTCGAAGGGGATCTTCAGGCAGATGTCCACGCCCAGTTCCAGCCCCTCGACCTTCACGTCCGTACGGGAAACCGCCGTCAACAGGATAATCGGGACCTGCATCAGCTGCTTGGTTTCCCGGATGCTGCGGATCAGGCCGATCATCGCCGTATTGAGCGACACCGTCCCGCAGATGATGATCTGCGGCTGCGCTTCGGCCAGTTTCTCCTGCGGGCATTTCAGGTCGGAGACGATCCGCACGTTGTAGCCGCCGCTGAACAGACCGGCGATGAAATCGGCCATATCCCGGTCCTCGTTGATGACGAGCATCGTCGGGAGCATGTCGCCGAACGTCATCACGGAGGCTTCGGGAACCGGCACGGGCAGGCTGAACCGCCGTCCGGGAGCGATGTCGGGCTGTGCGGCGGACCGGGCCGCACGGGTGATCTCGAGCCGCGGCAGCGACAGCGTAAAGGTCGTCAGCCCGTCGCGGCTCTCCACCCGGAATTCGCCCTGGAGCTTGGTCACGAGGTTGTAGCAGATCGCCAGCTCCAGGTCTTCCTTCAGCGACACGCCCTGGCGGCTCAGCGCCCCCAGGTGGTTGAGCAGTTTGTAACGGTCGAAAATCAGTTCGATCTGCCCGGCGTCGAGTTCCACGCCCCGGTTCGAGACCTCGATCCGAAGCCGTTCCGCCGCGCCGGAAGTCTCCTCCCCGGCGCCGGAAGCCGCCCCGTCCGGACGCGGCACGGAACAGATTCCGACCGAAACGCTCACCTCGCCGCCCGGCTCCGTCCGGCGGAACGCATTGGACAGCAGGATATTGAAGATCATCATCAGGATATTGCGCACCGAAGGGAACAGCACGCCGCTGCCTACGGCCGTCCGGTAGGCGATGCGGTTCTCCCCGGCATAATCGGCGAATGTCTGCGCGATGCCGCCGGCCGTGCGTGAAACGTCCAGCATCTCGATATCGTCCGAACCGTCGACGGGATCGGTCGACTGGAATTCGTTGAGCATATAGATCAGATCGTTGATCTTCTGCGCATTGTGCCGGATCAGTTCCGCCTGCCGGCGGACGAACGCGTCGGCCGACTTGCAGCCCATGATCTGCTGGCAGGGACCGTTTATCAGCGTCACGGGGATCGAGAGTTCGTTGGTCAGGTTGGAGAACGACCAGATGCACGACTCATAGACCAGTTCCCGCTGCCGCTGTTCGTAGAGCGACTGCCGGAGCCGCGCCCGGAGCCGGCGGCGGCGGATCAGGTATCCCGACACGCCGATAACGACGCCCAGCGTTGCGGCGAGATACCCGATCCAGGCCCAGGTCGAGGCGTAGGGCGGAGCCAGCACGCGGATCGGCAGGCGGCTGACGGGACTCCACTCCCCGGTCGTATTGTTCCGGTAGCGCACCCCGAGCGTATAGCGGCCCGCGGGAAACGCAGCGAAAGCCAGCGTGTTGCTGTGGTAATTGTCGTGCCAGTCGCCGTCCAGCCCCTCGATATTGTAAAAATAGGAATAATTGCTGCCGTTGACGTAATCCAGTGCCGCGATCGAAAGACTGAAAGCATTCTGATGATGCCGCAGCACCATCCGCCCCCGGCGCATCAGCGCCCCGACATCGTACGACTCGCCGTTGGCCCTCACCTCGCGGAACCGGATGGGCGGCATGTAGGAGGCCGCTTCGAAATCCCCGCTGTCGGAGATGACCACGAAGCCGTTGATCCCGCCGAAAAGCAGTTTTCCCCGCTCCCGGTCGTAAAAATAGGCTCCGTCGCTGAACTCGACCACGTCAAGTCCGTACGAAGCGCCGTAAACCACCGAACGGTTCGTCGCCGGGTCGTAGCGCACGATGCCGGCATTGGTCCCGACCCAGATGTTGTCGAGCGAATCGACCAGCAGGCCGTGGATCACCCCGCAGCGCAGCTGGTCGTTGCTGTAATCGGATTCCGCGCCGCCGCCCGCCGGATCGTAACGCACCAGGCCGCAGCCGGTCCCGAACCACGACGAGCCGTCCGAACGGCACACGCCCGCCGTCACGTCGTTCACGGCCAGCCCCCGGCGGGTGTCGAACCCGACGGTCCGGCCCTCCCGGGTGCGCCTGTCATAATGTACGACGCCGATACCGTGGTTGCAGAACCAGAGGGTGGAATCGGACTCCTCGCAAACGGAGAAAAAGAAGTTCCGGCTCCGCGCCTTGAGTCCCAGCTCCACCGGTTCGACATTCGCGGCGACGGGCGCGTCGGCGCTCCCGGACAGTTCGATGCGCCAGACCCCGTAGCCCACGCTCGCAGCCCACAGCACCCCGTCCCGGTCCTCGTAAAGCCCGTGAATGCGCCGCAGCGCCCCGCTCCGCGGCAGTTCGAAAATCCGCCTGTGCCGGTACGAGTAGTAGCACACGCCGCCGTCGCCGCCGATCCACAGCACATTGCGGCGGCTTCCGGCAAACGTATAGACCGAATTTTTCCCCAGCGGCGAATCGGCGGCCGTATAGCTGTCGGTATTCTCCCGCGTAAAGGTCCGCCGGGAGTAGAAATCGCGGATGCGCAGGATGCCGTCGTTCTTGGTCCCGATCCAGAGGTCGCCCTCCGGGTCGACATGGAGCGCCTTGATCGGTTTGGTCAGCAGGTAGGGCAGCGTTTCGTAGGTGACCGAACGGATCGCGACCTCCCCGACCGCCTGCCGCAGCAACCCGCTGCCGTCGGTTCCGATCCAGACAATATCCTGGTTACAGTCCTTCAGCAGTGCAAAAACGCCGCAGTTGACGTCGATCTCCTGCAACTCGTAACGCCCCTCGATCGGATCGGTCGAACGGAGCCGCAGCACGCCGCTCATCCCGAAGGCCAGCACGTAATCGTCCTTGTCGCTGATCACCGACGAAAGGGCGCCGCGCCGTCCAAGCTCCTCCCGCAGGTCGAAAATCGGGAAAGCCCGCCGCTGCCCGGTGTCGAAGCGGAACAACATGCCGTTCCGGTCGGTGAAAAAGATCGTCCGGTCGCCGTCGTAACGGGTGAACACCACCCCGTCCGGCAGCGGCATCCGCTCCCACTCCCCCACCGAAGCCCTGCCGCCGGCGTCATAGGCCACCTGCGCACAACGAATATCCTCCGAACGCACCAGCCACAATACGCCGTCGCCGTCGAGGCACATGCGCAGCACCCCGTTCAGCTCCGCCCCGCGGACATCGACCGGCTCGAACGCACCCTGCGACGCCACATATCCGTACAACTTGTTGCCATGCAGGAAAAACGCCTCGTCCCGGCTGCGGGCCGCGAATTTATAGACCCGCTGGAATCCGGCAAGCATTTCGATCCGCCGGTCGCGCGTGTCGAAGCGGTCGACGCCGTAGTTGGTCCGCACCCAGAGGTAACCGTCGTCCGTGGCTACGATCTCCTGAATCAGGTTGCCCGAGAGCCGGAAATGCCGGGCGGAATTGCCGTCCCACAGATTCAGTCCGTCGCAACTGCCCGCCCAGATATACCCGTCCGCATCCTGCGCCAGCGACAGAATCGAACTGTTCGACAGCCCGTCGCGGTGGGTAATGCGGCGGATATTCTGCGGGAATGCACTCCGGACGACCGCGACCGCGAGGAGAAGGAATACGCATCTGAAATACATAGCAGGGCGAATTAGATAAAAACAGACCGGAATATCTATGTAAATATATACAAAAAAACCGGATTTCAAAACAAAATATCCCATTTAGCGACAACGCCGATTCCCCTTGGTACAAGGGCTTTTTCCCGGATACGCCGGATGGCTTTTCCGGCGAGCGGCAAAGAGCGATCTTGGGCGCTATGATATGAAATCATACTTCTTTTATAAGAAAATATACTCGCACAATGCCGTTTTCTGATATTTTTGTAAAAGCCTTGACGAAAGTTTCCGCTTCCCGAAAGGCTTATTTGCGACACCTATATATAAAATTTGCATGCTATGAAGAAAACACATTTGTTTCGGCATCAGAGGTATTCGCATCCAAATCGGACGATAGCCGGAAAATCATTCCGGGCAGTCTCCGCATCGTTTTCCGTATTCCAGTTCCGCCGGTCGAAATACCGGAAGCAACGGCATCCGAACGACCCGCTCTTCGGCTGATCCGCCGTATCGCCCTCTCTCTTACGTTCGCATCCTCCCGCAGCATCCCTACCCATACCCGCTGCACGCTTATTCAAACGCACCGTTCCTTTTCCGATAGCCGACGGCCCATCGGAAAGGCAGCCGGCCCGAACCTCGTACCAAACCCATTTAAATTTTCGCCTATGATAAAAAAATTGCTCTTATCGCTATCGGCGGTTTTCTGTATGACGGCAGCTTCGGCCCAGACCCAGACGGTCAAAGGCCGTGTCGTCGATGAGAACAACGCACCGGTCATCGGTGCGACCGTTGTCGTCAAGAACCGCCCGACAATCGGCACTTCGACCGATGTCAAGGGAGAATTCGCACTTCAAGGAGTCCCGAAAGGAGGGGGGGGGGAAACTCCAAATCTCTTATGTAGGCTACAAAACCCAGGATGTTGACATTGCACCCAACATCCGGGTAAAACTCGAACCCGACGCCCAGGCCGTAGAGGCCGTCGTGGTGACGGGTATGACCAAGATGGACAAGCGGCTGTTCACGGGAGCCGCAGACCAGCTGGTTGCCGACGACGTGAAACTGGCCGGTATGGCCGACATCAGCCGCGGCCTGGAAGGCCGGTCGGCCGGCGTATCCGTCCAGAACGTATCCGGTACGTTCGGAACCGCCCCGAAAATCCGCGTGCGCGGTGCCACATCAATTTACGGCAGTTCGAAGCCGCTGTGGGTCGTGGACGGCGTCATCATGGAGGACATCGTCGACATCGACGCCGACGACCTCTCCTCGGGCGACGCCACGACGCTCATCGCATCGGCCATCGCCGGACTCAATGCCGAAGACATCGAGAGCTTCAACATTCTGAAAGACGGCTCCGCCACCTCCATCTACGGAGCGCGCGCCATGGCGGGCGTCATCGTCATCACCACCAAACGCGGCCGCGCCGGCGTGAGCACCATCAACTACACCGGCGAATTCACCTACCGCATGATTCCGTCCTACCGGGATTTCAACATTATGAACTCGCAGGACCAGATGTCGGTGTACATGGACATGCAGAAAAAAGGCTGGCTCAACCTCGCCGAAACCATCACCGATTCGGAAAGCGGCGTATTCGGAAAGATGTACCAGATGATTGCGGCCGGACAATTGCAAAACGACGACGCGAGCATCGGGAATTACCTGCGCGCGGCGGAGTTCCGCAACACGAACTGGTTCAGCGAGCTGTTCAACAACAACGTCATGCACACCCACTCGGTGAGCCTCACGTCCGGAACCGACAAATCGTCCTACTATGCGTCGCTGAGCGCCATGAGCGACCCGGGCTGGACGAAGACCAGCAAGGTGGAACGCTACACGGCCAACATCAACGCCACCTACAACATCTTCAAAAACCTGTCGCTGAACCTGATTTCCAACGGCTCCTACCGGAAGCAGAAGGCGCCGGGAACGCTGTCGTCGGCAACCAACTACGTGACGGGCGAAGTGAAGCGCGAATTCGATATCAACCCCTATTCCTATGCGCTCAATACGTCGCGCACGCTCGACCCCGACGAATTCTACACGCGAAACTACGCGAGCTTCAACATTCTGCACGAACTGGACAACAACTACATCGACCTTTCGGTCGTCGAGACCAAATTCCAGGCCGAACTGAAGTGGTCGCCCGTCGAGGGCCTCGACTTGAGCGCCCTGGGCGCGGTAAAATACCAGGCCTCGATCCAGGAGCATAACATCACCGAGTCCTCAAACCAGTCCGTTGCTTACCGGACCGTCGAACCGACCACCGTCCGGGACAACAACCCGTTCCTTTACACCGATCCGGACAACCCCTACGCCGTTCCGGTGACCGTGCTGCCCAAGGGCGGTATCTACGAACGCACGGACAACAAAATGCTTTCGTACGACTTCCGCGCGTCGGCGACCTACAACAAAACGTTCAACAACACGCATATCATCAGCCTCTACGGCGGTATGTCGGTGAACAAGATCGACCGGCACAACACCTGGTTCCGCGGCTGGGGACTCCAGTACGATATGGGTATGGAGCCTTACTACGATTACCTGGCCTTCAAGCAGGGCATGGAGAGCGGCAGCAAGTACTACACGATCGGCGACTCGTTCTATCGCGAAGTGGCCTTCTTCTTCAACGGAACCTATTCTTACAAGGGACGCTACACCATCAACGGAACCTACCGCTACGAAGGGACCAACAAGATGGGCAAGAGCCGCAAAGCCCGCTGGCTGCCGACGTGGAATATCTCCGGGGCATGGAACGTCCACGAGGAGAAGTTCTTCAGCCACGTACAGCCCGCCCTGTCGCACCTGTCGCTCAAAGCCTCCTACTCGCTGACCGCCGACCGCGGCCCGTCTTACGTCACCAACTCGCTGGCCGTCATCAAAGCCTCGACCCCGTGGCGTCCGACCAGCGGCGATACCGAAACCGGTCTCAAGGTTTCGAGCCTCGAAAATGCGCAGCTCACCTACGAGAAGAAGCACGAGCTGAACCTCGGACTCGACGTCGGGTTCGTCAACAACCGGATCAACCTGGCCTTCGACTGGTACAAACGCAACAACTTCGACCTGATCGGCACGGTCACGACCCAGGGTATCGGCGGCGAGATCTCCAAATACGGCAACGTCGCGGAGATGAAATCGAACGGCGTCGAAATCAGCCTTTCGACCAAGAACGTCCAGACCAAGAACTTCAGCTGGACCACCAACTTCATCTACTCGCACATCCACAACGAAGTGACCAAACTCGAAACCTCCACGCGCGCAATGACGTTGGTTTCGGGAACAGGATTCACGATGGAGGGGTATCCCGCCCGCTCGCTCTTCTCGTTCCAGTTCGCAGGATTGAACGAAGTCGGACTGCCGGTCGTGGTCAACACGGAAGGCAAACTCAGCTCCAGCTCCTTCAATTTCCAGGACAGCAACGAGAACAACCTGAAAACGAATCTGGTCTACTCCGGACCGGTCGACCCGACCGACCTGGGCAGTTTCGGCAATACGTTCCAGTACAAGGGATGGCGTCTGAACGTCTTTATGACCTACTCGTTCGGCAACGTCGTGCGGCTCAACCCGGTCTTCAGCAGCATTTACTCGGACCTCAACGCCATGCCGCGGGAATTCAAGAACCGCTGGATGGTCTCCGGCGACGAAGCCGTCACGAACATCCCGGCCATCGCCTCGAAGCGCCAGCGCCAGCTGAACTCCTCGATTTCGTACGGATACAGCGCCTACAACTACTCGACGGCACGCATCGCCAAGGGCGACTTCATCCGCATGAAGGAGATTTCGCTTTCGTACGACTTCCCGAAGAGACTCATTTCGAAACTGCGGTTCTCTTCGCTTTCGCTCAAACTGCAAGCCACGAACCTCTTCCTGATCTACGCCGACAAGAAGCTCAACGGCCAGGACCCCGAGTTCTACAACACCGGCGGCGTCGCAGCCCCCGTGCCGCGGCAGTTCACGCTCACAATCCGAATCGGACTGTAAAATCTGATTTATCTTAAAAAGATTCCTATGAAAAAAAGCATCATATATTTACTGGGCATAGCGGTCGTCATTCCGGCATTCATGTCGTGCAGCGATTTTCTGGATCAGAATCCCGATCTGCGCACGACGCTGGATTCCGAAGAGAAGATCGCCAACATACTCGTCTCGGCCTACATCAGCGGGGCAGGCAGCTACCAGCTCGTTGCGGAACTCTCCTCGGACAACGTCTGCGACTACGGCATCACAAAGAATTACAACCAGTTCTATCAGGATGTCTACGAATGGGCCGAAGAGGTTACCAGCAACAACGACGCCCCGCGGAACATCTGGAGTTCGAACTACAACAACATCGCCAACGCCAACCAGGCGCTTTCGGCCATCGAGGAGCTGGGAGGACCTACCACCACGAGGCTCAAGGCCAGCAAAGGCGAAGCGCTGATTTGCCGGGCTTATTCCCATTTCGTACTGGCAAACATGTTCTGCATGCCCTACAACCCGGCAACAGCAGGGAACTGCCTGGGCATACCCTATATGGACCACGCCGAAACCGACCTCAACCCCAGGTACGAACGCGGAACGCTCCAGGAGGTCTACGAGATGATCGGCAAAGACATCGAAGCGGGCATCCCCCTGATCGACGACACGGCCTATTCGGTTCCGAAATACCACTTCAACTACAAGGCCGCCTGCTGCTTCGCCTCGCGCTACTACCTGTTCATGCAGGACTGGGACAATGCCATCAAATACGCGACGATGGCCCTGACCTCCAACCCGTCGTCGCTGCTGCGCGATTACAGTGCGATCGCCGCTCTGCCGAACGGCACCAGCAGGCATCAGGAATATGTCAATTCGGCCAGCACGGCCAACTTCCTCCTCCAGGCCGCGACATCGAACAGCGGACTGCTTTTCGACTGGTACTCCACCGCCGGCCGCTATTCGCACGGCAAACTGCAAGGAATCTATGAAACCGTTCAGCCGAAAAAAGGCGGTCCGTGGGGCAGCAGCGTGACTTTCAAAGCGCCGCATGCAGTGCTTGCCTCATCGGGCAAATACGTTCTTCCCCGGACATGGCGCGTGTTCCAATACACCGACCCGGTCGCCGGAACCGGATTCAACAAAGCGATTTCCGTTCTCTTCACCTCCGAGGAGGCGTTGCTCAACCGCGCCGAAGCCTATATTATGAAGATGAACGAAGACCCGACGGCGCTCGACAAGGCCCTGGAGGATATAAACCTCTACGCCGCGAACCTCTTCTCGGCAGGGTTCAAATCCATGACGGAGGCTTCGATCATCAAATGGGCTACGGAAACCTACCCCGACTACTCCGAACTCTACGTCGGAAAGACCTCGGTCAGCAGCCCGCAGACGCTCAATCCCAAGAAAAAGCTCCATGCGGCCCCCTACAACACGCTCGAAGAGGGCGGCCCGCAGGAGAGCATGCTTCAGGCGCTCATCTTCATGCGCCGCTACCAGTTCCTCCACGAAGGCATGCGGTGGTTCGACACCCGTCGCTTCGGCATCACGGTCTACCGCTACCTGCTCGATGAAGACGCCGAAACCGTCGTGCAAATCACCGATCAGATCAGCGACGAGAACGGTACGGCCGATCCGCGCCGCGCCCTGCAACTCCCGGCCGACGTTATTGCCGCCGGCCTGACCCCCAACCCGAGAAAATAACAAACCAAAGTGCGTATGAAAAAGAATCTGATATATCTGCTCTTTTCCGTCACGCTGCTCTGCGCAGCGCTGACAGCCTGTTCGGACAACGACGATCTGGATTCCACCAGCGTGGTCCGGCCGACGACCACCGAACAGAACGACCTCGACCGCTGGCTCAAGCGCAACTACGTCGAAACCTACAACATCCAGCTCAAATACCGGTTCGAGGACATCGAGTCGAGCATGGGCTACTACCTCACACCCGCCAGCTACAAGCAGTCGGTCGCCATGGCCAAACTGGTGCGCCACATGTGCCTGGAAGCCTACGACGAGATAACCGGCAGCACGGATTTCATCAAGGCCTATTTCCCGAAAATCCTCTTCCTGGTCGGCTCGTATGCCTACAAGACCAACGGAGCGATGGTGCTGGGAACGGCCGAAGCCGGGGCGAAGATCACGCTCTACAACCTCGACAACCTGAACCCCAAGACCGTCAATGCGAAGACGGCCTATTTCAAGACGATCCACCACGAATTCGGGCATATCCTCAATCAGACGAAACCTTACCCCACCGATTTCGCGGAGATTTCCGGCCCGGATTACGTACAGGACCAATGCTTCGAAATCTACAAGACCACCGAATCGGCACTGCAAAAAGGATTCATTTCCCCGTATGCATCGAAAGCCGACAGCGAGGATTTCGTGGAACTCATCGCCCTCTACGTCAACCGGAGCGCAGAAGAGTGGGAGGAGATGCTGACGACGGCCGGCGACACGGGACGGCCGAAAATCGAAGCCAAATTCGAAATCGTCTCCAACTACATGAAAAGCACCTGGAACATCGACCTGAACGAACTGCGGGAAATCGTACTGCGCCGTGCGGAAGAAGCGCCCAACCTCGACTTCGACTCGCTGGATGACGAAGATACGGACACGCCCGAAAATTCCGGTACAAACGAATAAGCGACACCGAATATGAAAAAAACAGCAATCATACTATTTCTGGTTCTGGCCATTCCTGCCCTGCTCACCTCATGCCTGTTCGACGAGGAGGATCTTTTCGACAAATCCGCCTCCGAACGCATCGAAGCCGCCAAGCAGGAAGCCAAGACCGTGCTCGAAAGCGCTGAAAACGGATGGCACGTGCGCTATTTCCCCTCCCCGACCCAGGAGTTCGGCGGATACAACCTGTTTTTCAAATTCTCCGAAGGCAGCGTCACCGTTGCCTCCGAGATCGAAAGCAACCCGTCCATCACCGAGACGAGCCTCTATTCGCTCGGCGAGGATCTGGGCGTCACGCTCAATTTCGATACGAAAAACTCGCTCATCAATTACTTCGTACACCCGAAAAATCCCGACAACATCGGATCGACCTACAAGGGCATGGAGGGCGACTACAAATTCACGGTGATGGAGACATCCGCGGCAATGGTCGTCCTGCGCGGCATCATCACGGGGAATTACTACATCCTGACCCCCGTTTCCGCGGACACCGACTGGTCGGAAGACCTGGAGACCTACCGGAACAATGCGGAAGACATGTCATTCAACACCTATTCCTTCGTCGTAAAAGACAAGACGTATTCGGCAACGCTCACGAACCGTCGCTTTGCGGTCAAGATCGACAGTGAAACCACCGTGTACGCACCGTTCATCTACACCAAGGCCGGCATCAGTTTCTACATGCCGGTCGAGATCGACGGAGTGACCGCACAGAACTTCACCTTTGTCGACGACTACTATTTCGCCGAAGTCAACGGCGCCGATTTCAAGATTATGACGCCCGAGCCGGTCCGGTCGGACATCACGTTCGAAGTGACCGTTCCCGATGCCACGAAGACCTACAACAGCGTTACGGTGAATACAGTTCCATCAACGGATACGGAGTACTACTACATGGGGCTGATGCTGAAGTCCGAATTCGAGGCCCAGCGCGAGAAAAAGCTCCTGCAAAGCCTGGTCGGCACGCTCAACGGCAACATCGGCGCAGGCGACGATCCCGAAGCGATCGCAGCCAGCCTGCTCCACAAAGGTGCGGACACCTATACGCTCAACTATCCGAGTTTCTACGACGAGTACGTAGCCGTCGTATTCGGATGCGCCGTCTCCAACGGATTCATCGTCTCCACCACGCCCATCACGTCGCTTCCGGTTTCGATCGACGCCTCGCTCTTGCCGGACAATACCGATCCTCTCTACAAGAGATGGCTGGGCAAATGGAGAGTTACGAGCACCACCTCGCAGGTAAACGAAGCTCCCGTAACATTCGAGGTTATCGTAAAACCGGGCACCGTCAACTCGTCCTACATGATCCGGGGCTGGGGCATCACGATCTACGGAAACAGGTACGACCTGCGGGCATATTACCAGGCATCCTATAATGGCGCCTCCACTCCGGCCATCCCGATTCCGAAGTCGACCGGTATTCTCTACACGAAAACCGACAATGCGATTTACGGCTACGACGGAGTCTACCCGATCCGGACTCGCTACTCCCGTATAACCCACTCGACCGGAGCCTACTCGTCATTTACGACGACCCAGACCTCGCCCAAACTCGTCGGCATTTACGACGAGGCGCAGGCAGGCCAGGCAACGATGTACGGTTCCGGCTACAATACCGGCACCGATTACGTCGGCATAGAGTTCTTCAGATGGACGGAAAACCAGGCATCCTACTACACCTCGCCGGCTGTCCGTCCGGGCTATACTGCCAAAGACTTCCCGGTGGGCCCCTTCACGTGGGTTCAGCTGATAGACGCCGACGGGAACGACCTCACCACCGGCACCCCGGCCGAATAAGCGAAACCGGTTCGATCCTCAAATAAGTCCGGGCCGCCCATTGAGGGCGGCCCGGACTTTTATCGGATACAGAAAACCCGGTCCGTGTCAGTCGAAGAAATTCTCGTCCTCGGGGTTGTTCCGCCCCTCGGAGTCGACTTCGTCCTCGCAGTCGTAACGGGGCATCATCGCCGGACGCACGAACTGGTCCGTACGGCTGATACCGAAACGACCGTCGTCGTAGATCTTTTTCATATATTCGCCCACGATCGGCAGCGCCATCACGCTGCCCTCGCCGCCGCGGATGAAGTGCACCGACTGGTCCTCGCCGCCGACCCAGGCGCCGGTCACCAGCTTCGGGGTCACGCACATGAACCACGCGTCGCGGTTCTTGTTCGAAGTTCCGGTCTTGCCGCCGATCTCCATGTCGGTCAGCCCGAACTGCCACCGCAGACGGCCCGCCGTCCCCGAGTTGACCACGTCCTGAAGCATCGTGAGCATCGTGTAGGCCGTGCGTTCGCTGACGGCGTCCTGCGACTGGGGAATGAAACTGGCGATCAGGTTGCCCTGACGGTCCTCGATGCGCGTCACGAAGATCGGATCGGTGTGCACGCCCTGATTGGCAAAGGTCGAGAAGGCGCTCACCAACTCGTAAACGTTCGATTCCGAAGAGCCGAGAGCCAGCGCCGGAACGGGGTCTATGTAGCTGCGGATGCCCATGTTGTGAATGAAATCGGCCACGGCAGCCGGCTGCTTGGCCTGCTTCATAATCCACGCCGAGTAGTTGTTGCGGCTGCGCGCAAGTCCCCACTTGAGGGGGTGCAGCACCCCGTCGTACTCGACATTGCCGGCCTCCTTGGGCGACCAGGCCGTACCGTTGGCCGTCTCAATGGTCGTCGGCAGGTTGGGAACCATCGTGCAGGGCGTCAGGCCCAGATGGTCGATGGCGAAGGTGTAAACGAAGGGCTTGATCGTCGAGCCGATCTGGCGTTTGCCCTGCTTGGCCATGTCGTACTTGAAGTAACGGAAGTTAGGCCCTCCGACATAGGCTTTTACGAAGCCCGTGGCAGGATCGAGCGACACCATCGCGGCACGCATGATACGCTTGTGGTGGAGGATCGAGTCGCGCGGCGTCATCAGCGTGTCGCGCTCGCCCTTGTAGGTGAACACCCGCATGTTGCAGGGTTTGTCGAAAGCGGCGTTGATCTCCTTCTCGCCCGCCCCGGCGTGCTTCATCTCGCGGTAACGGTCCGAATAACGGACGGCATGGCGCATGATCCGGTCGCGCTCCTCCTTGTCGGCATCGACGAAAAGCGTCTTCGTCGCCCGGAACTGCGCGTCCATCTTGGGCTGAATCTCCTTCTCCATCTGCCGCTGCACGGCCTGCTCGGCATAGGTCTGCATCACGGAGTTGATCGTGGTATAGATTTTCAACCCGTCGCGGTAGATATTGTAGGGCGTGCCGTCGGCCTTGCGGTTCTTGTGACACCAGCCATAGAGCGGATTCTCGTTGTACTCCTCCACCGCCTGGTCATAGTCCCACTCGTTGTAGAACTGGCTGCGCTTGGGAGGCCGGGCGTTCATCACCAGCCGCAGCATCTCGCGGAAATAGGTCGCCGCACCCTCGTTGTGCGACACGGGCTTGTAGTTGGTCACGATCGGCAGCGCCGCCAGCGAATCGCGCTGCCTGCGGGTCAGCGCCCCGGCCTCCTCCATGCGTGAAAGCACGAGGTTGCGGCGCACGAGGGCGTTCTTGGGATTCAGGATGGGCGAATAGCGCGTCGGGGCGTTCACCACCCCCACCAGCACGGCCGCCTCCTGC
>ERZ834859.1960-NODE-1960-length-19793-cov-2.630915_pt1 | contig 19793 bp, 17 predicted proteins | sample MGYA00519947_ERZ834859 | MGnify/ENA primary metagenome ERZ834859 (study PRJEB31850, sample SAMEA3708763) | human gut metagenome | biome: human gut; feature: human-associated habitat; material: faeces | place: China | collected 2014 ...
GGCAAGGCCGACCTGACCATGTGCCTGCCCTTCCTGAAGGAGCGGGCCGAGAGCTTTTCCGGCGTCATTTTGGACAACACCCCCAACGCCATCATCGCTATGGATACCAAGCTGTGTATTCAGCAGATGAACGAGGCGGCGGCCCGGCTGTTCGGGGTGGAGAACACCCGGGAGTTGATCGGTGTGCCCATCGATGCACTGCTGGGTTCGGTGGAGTATCTTCAGGCCATTGACGGGGAAAAGCCGGAGGGACCCATTCGCCACTATCTGCCGGAGTACGACAAGTATGTGGAGGAGACCATCGCCTTCGATCAGGAGTACAACATCGTCATCAGCATCATCAAGGACATCACCGAGGAGGAGCAGGCCAAGGAGAAGAATTTCCGCGCCCGGCTGGAATCGGCGGAGATGGCCCAGAAGGTCATTGAAAAGCAGATGATCGCGGCCCAGGAGATCGCCAGCCTGCTCGGGGAGACCACGGCGGAAACCAAGGTCACGCTGAACCTGCTCAAGGATCTCATGCTCGACGAAGCGGGGTCGGCTGACCGGAAAGGATGAAGGAAGGCTTGAGCAATCGCCTGTATTTCGACGTCACCTCCAAAAGCCTCAATAAGAAAAACGAAGAGCTCTGCGGCGACAAGGTGGAAGTGGTGCGCACCGGGGACGACGTGATCGTCGTGCTCTCCGACGGCCTGGGCAGCGGCGTAAAGGCCAACATCCTGGCCACCCTGACCTCCAAAATCATCGCCACCATGATGAAGTCGGGCGCCACCCTGGAGGATACGGTGGACACCATCGTTCATACCCTGCCGGTGTGCAAGGTGCGGCATATGGCCTATTCCACCTTCTCCATTCTCAAGCTGACCGCCGACGGCAAGGCCTACCTGACTGAGTTCGACTGCCCCGGCTGCGTCTGGGTGCACGAGGGTGTGGTGCTGCCGGTGGACTACACCACCCGCGAGGTGGGGGGGAAGACCATCCGGGAGGCTTCTTTCGATTTGTCGGTGGGGGATATGTTCCTTATGTTCAGCGACGGGGTCATTTACGCCGGCCTGGGCGAACTGATGAATCTGGGCTGGGACTGGGAGAACGTCTGCGACTTCGTGCAGGACAACTGCGGGAAGGAGAACACCAGCGCCCGCATGACCGCCGCCGACCTCACCGAGCTCGACCTCGCCTACGCCCCTCCGTATTCCTCTGCCAAAGACCCGGTGAACATGGCCGGCTTTATGATCGAGAACATCCTCGATGACCTGGTCGACCAGGTCACGTGGGACGAGGCGCTCGAGCTCGTCGCCGAAGACGGCGACGCTATTCTACTCGATACGCGCACCGCCGGCGAACGCTCGCGCGGCGGCATCGAGGGCGCCCTGCACATTCCCGTCGACGAGCTTCGCGAGCATCTTCAAGAACTGCCCCGCGACAAGCGCCTGCTTGTCTTTTGCGCAAGCGGCCTTCGCAGCTATGTGGCCTGCCGCATCCTCTCTCAGCACGGCTTCTCATGTGCCAACGTCGCTGGCGGCTATGGATTCCACACGCAAGTGGAACGTGGCAGCGCCGTTCCTCACGCCTGCGTCGGCGACTGCGGTCTGCCTGTCTAGGAGGACCGCCCCGTCTCAATTTGTACCTGTCCCCAATTGAGACGTTCGATACCATGGGTAGGCGTATCGGACCCAACGGGAAGGAGCGCGCCATGGCGGCGGAGCAGTCGGCGATCGAAGAGGGCCTACGGGAGCTCGTTCCATTTTGGGCGGCGCTCAAACCGGACCAGCGGACCTTCCTCTCCCAGCGCAGCCGTCGCATGCGGTTCGACGCGGGCGCCCACGTCCAGGGGGCGGGAGCGGGATGCGCCGGCGTGGTCTTCGTCCGCAGCGGCCGCCTGCGCGCGTTCATGCTTTCCGATCAGGGTCGCGAGGTCACGCTTTTCCACGTGCAGCCGGGTGAGTGCTGCGTGCTCGCCGCCTCGTGCATCCTTCCCATGATCACCTTCGACATCGCGCTGGACGCAGCCGAAGATTCCGACCTGCTCGTCATCGACTCGCAGGCCTTCGGCACGGTCTCGCAGGAAAACATCCATGCCGAGGCGTTCACCTATCGACAGGCGACCGAGCGCTTCAGCGACTGTATGTGGGTCATGCAGCAGGTGCTCTTCATGGGTCTCGACGCCCGCCTCGCCATCTGGCTGCTCGACGAGGTCGCCCGTGGCGGTTCGAGAACCATATACGCCACACACGACGAGATTGCACGCCATTTGGGCAGCGCGCGCGAGGCCGTCAGCCGCATGCTCAAGTATTTCGCTCGAGAGGGCCTCGTCTCGCTCTCGCGGGGGTCCGTGGAGATCATCGACGCCAAGCGTTTGCGCCGCCTCACCGTATAGCCCGCAAACCGGCCCTTACGATCGGGCGTCCGATTCTGCATCCCCCACGCGCTGCGCGATCGCGCCGATCGCGGGACGAGCGCTTTTGAGGGTGTCGATGATGCCGCTCGCGGCATCCGCCGCGCGCTCGACCGTCGCCGTCTTCACGAACGACACCACCACGTCCTTGACGAACTGCTGCAGATCCCCATCGAGGGCCTCGATGGCGTCGAGCATAAGCGGCACGTTCGTCTTGCGGTCCGCCATGATATCCGAGAAATGCGTGGCACCCGTCACACCGATCACATCGAACAACGCATCGACGAACCTGCCGCGCTCGTCGAGCGTGTATTTGTCCATCCATGCATCGAGGGTCGAGTCGAAGAACCGCGAAGAGGCGGTGTATCCGTCCGCAGGCACGAACTCGGCGGCGCCTACGTCCACCGCCCAGAGAAAGGGATTGTGCTGCAACATCGAGATGCCGTCACTCTCGACGATCGTGGGTGAGAAATCCGGCGCCTCGGAAAGGACGGCGCCGATCATAGTTGATTTCGGCACGGTCTTATCCATGATGGGCATGATGCGACGGTAGGGTTCATCGGCGCAGAACTCGCGGTGAAAGCCCGGGCCGTCATGGGAAAAGACGCGCGTGATGCGCGCGCGGTGCGCAGACGAGCACATGGCGGCGGCGTACACCGCGAGGTTTCCACCCTTGGAATGACCCCCCACATAGAGCTCCCCGGGCACCAGTTCGGCCACCTCGTCCAGATACGCGGCGGCCTCCTCCTGCGCGGGCACGGGGCTCAGGAAGGTCATGTTGAAGTCTTCCTTCCACCCCACGACCGTTGAATCCGTGCCTCGAAACGCAACGTAGGACGTGCCGTCGGGCAGCCGAAACGTCATGGCGGCGAACTGCTCCTCGCTCACCTTGTCCGTCCTGAAACGAAGGGCGCACAGGCGGCAGGTGCGGAAACGGGGGCTGGCGCACACCGCGAACAGCAGGTCACGGCTGCCTTGCACATCCCAGCTCGAGCCGAACATGCCCTCGAAATCCTCCGCACGCAACAATTCGTGCAGAGCGATTCCGCGAACGGTACATGCGCGGGTCAACTCGGGCCCGATATGCGTGTAGGCGAGCCAGGAGAACACCAGGCTGTCGACGGCGCACAGCGGTCGCTCGTCGAACGTGTCCATGGAGGCGCGGACGTAATCCAGAAAATTCCCGGTCGTCCTGCCCTTCAGCGACAGCCTTCCCTTCTCCTCCACGTCGGACCCCTCCCGTCGATCGAGCGTTTGGACCATTCTATCCCCTTGGTCGAACGCAAAAGACGCTCGTGGCCGGAGGCCATCGCGGCCACCGCAAACGGTTTGCGAGACCCCGGCCCGATCGGTAAAGGAAACCCCCGGCCCATGTGCGGACCGGGGGCGAGACGAAACGGAGCGCAACGAAGCGCCCGCCGTGTTGGTGTCGATGACTAGTCGTTCAGACCGGCCTCGTCGACGATGGCCTTGAGAGCGGCAGCGGACTTCTGGAACTCGGCGTTCTCCTCCTCGGACAGGGAGACGGGCACGCGCGTGACCACGCCGTTGCGACCGACGACGGTCGGCACGGAGATGCACAGGTCGTTCAGACCGTACTCGCCCACCATGAGGCTGGAGACGGGCAGGACGCAGTCCTCATCGTGCATGATGGCGGTGCAGATGCGGCGGACGGACATGGCGATGCCGTAGTAAGTGGCGCGCTTCTTCTCGATGATCTCGTAGGCGCTGTTCTTCACCTCGTCGGCGATGCGGCGCTCGGACTCCTCGTGGTTGTAGTGGCCGTGCAGCTCGCAGTAGGTGGACAGCGGCACGCCGGCAACCGTGGCGCTGGACCACGCGGCGACCTCGGAGTCGCCGTGCTCGCCCACGATGTAGGCATGGACGTCGCGCGGGTCGACATCGAGGTGCTCGCCGAGCATGTACTTGAGGCGGGCGGTGTCCAGCACGGTGCCGGAGCCGATGACCTGGCCCTCGGGCAGGCCGCTCATCTTGATGGCGGCATACGTGAGGACGTCGACCGGGTTGGAGACGATGAGCAAGATGCCGTTAAAGCCGCTCTCGCGGATCTGCGGGATGATGCTGCCGAAGATGGAGATGTTCTTGTTCACGAGGTCGAGACGGGTCTCGCCGGGCTTCTGGGCGGCACCGGCGGTGACCACGATCACGGCGGCGTCGGAGACGTCGGAGTAATCACCGGCATAGATCTTCATGGGATTGCCAAAGGACACGCCGTGCGCGATGTCGAGGGCCTCGCCCTCGGCGCGAGCGCGATCGACGTCGATCAGGACCATCTCGGAGAACAGGCCGCTCTGCATGAGCGCGAAGGCCGAGGAGGAACCGACGAAGCCGCAACCGACGACGGCAACCTTGCGATCGTTCACCATGTTTACTCTTCCTTTCCCCCATCGCATCGATGGGCGATACAGTCTGCCCGCTTTGGACAGGCCACGGGATATTCGGCATCGTTCGCCGAATTATCCTTGTGTTTAGGCGTGAACTCGATTATAGAACAATCCCTCGCAAGGCTAGCCCAAAATACCCGCTTCTTCGATTGCGGAAACGGCGCGCTCAAGCCCCTCGGGGGGCAGCACGAGCGCCATACGGACATATCCCTCGCCATGGGGGCCGAAACTCGCTCCCGGGGTCACGATAACGCCGGCCTTCTCCATGAGCTCCTCGCAGAACGCCATCGAATCGGTGCGGCCGCCGGGCAGCTTCACCCACACGAACATGGAACCGTGCGCGTTCGGGCGCTCCCAACCCAGGCGCTCGAGGCCGTCGCACAGGGCGTCGCGGCGCTCCTGGTACTTGAGGCGCTGCGCCTCGACCTCCTCGAGCGGACCCTCGAGCGCGGCGATGGCCGCCTTCTGGACGGGCATGAACATGCCGAAGTCGATCTGGCTGCGCAGCTTGGTGAAAGCGGCGACCACGTCAGGGCGTCCCACCAGAAAACCGATGCGCGCGCCCGTAACGTTGAAGGACTTGGAGAGGGAGAAGAACTCGACACCCACCTCGAGCGCACCGGGATGCGCCAGGAACGTACCGCCGGCGGGTCCATCGAACACGATGTCGGAATAGGCGTTGTCGTGCACGATGAGCAGGTCGTGCTCACGAGCGAACGCGATGATCTCGTCGTACAGGGCGTCGGCACCCACCGATCCCACGGGGTTGGCGGGAAGCGACACGATCATGTACTTGGCGCGGTCGGCAACCTCGGGATCGATGCCGGCGACATACGGGAGGAAATCGTGCTCGGCGTCGAGCGGGTAATACGCGAGCTCGGCGTCGGCAATCTTGGCACCTGCCTCGAAGACGGGGTAACACGGGTCGGGCACGAGGATCGTGTCGCCGGGATTCAGCAGCGCCAGACCCAAGTGACCGACGCCCTCCTGAGTGCCGTTGCAAGAGGCGACCATGTCGGGCGTGATGCCCGCGACACCAAAGCGACGCTCGTAGTAGTCGCAAACAGCCTGCTTGAGCTCGGGCAGGTCGCGTAGCGAGTACTTCCACATCTGCGGGTCCTGGGCGGCCTGCGTGAGAGCCTCGACCACGTGCGGGTACGGCGCGAAGTCGGGGGTGCCCACGGACAGGTTGTAGATGGTACGGCCCTGCTCCTCAAGCGCGACGCGACGGGCGTTTAGGGACGAGAAAACCTCGGCGCCGAAGCGGTCGAGGCGATGAGAAAACTGCATGGGCTGTTCCTTTCTCACAGATGGCGTCGGACACGGCGGATTCGCTCGTATGAGAAAAGGGGCCGAAAGCCCCTTTCCCCTTTGACTATACGCCATGTATCTCGCCGAAACCACGGTCGTCCGGCGACGGGAGTCCCTACTTCACCAGGCGGACCTCGATGTCCTTCTCATATTCCTCAACGTGCGCGAAATCGCCCAGGCCGGCGCATTCGACCACATTGGCACCGGTTGCCATGGAACGGCGCAATGCATCCTCCACGCGGTCGCGCTCGGAGAACCAAATGGACAGGAAAGCCGCAAGCGAAGAGTCGCCGGCGCACACCGTGGAACGGACCTCGACCTCGAAGGTGCGGCTGGCAAACCAGATGTGCTCACCGTTCGAGAAGTACGCGCCCGATCCACCCAGGGTGAGCAGGACATTTTGCGCCCCGCGGGCATGCAGCTCGGCCATGGCGGCGGCAACGGATTCCTCGTCGCCGGCATGGACGTCGATGCCAAAGATATCACGCAGCTCATCATCGTTGGGCTTAATGAGCAGGGGCTCGAGTCCGAGCAGGTCGGCGAGCTGGGGGCTTGAGATGTCGAGCACGAACTGCGCCCCGCGGGCACGGACGCGCTCGATGGCGCCTCGCAGGAAGCCCTCGGAGGCATTCGGCGGCAGCGAACCCGAGATCGCCAGGCAATCGAGGTCCTCGAGCCCATCGATGAGCTCGAACATGGCCCTCTCGTCCGCATCGGTGATGGCGGCGCCGGAGTTCACCATGTTGTACTCGGTATCGGGACCCGCATTCAGGAAAACATTCACACGCGTGATGCCCTCAGTCCAAACGGGATGAACGTCGACCCCGAGCTCTCGGGCGCCTTCGACGATGTAACGGCCGGAAAAGCCAGCGAAAAAGCCGAGAATTGCGGTGTCAACGCCGTAGTGCTTGAGCGTGAAGGAGACGTTCAGTCCCTTGCCGTTGGGAGTGTACACGGCATCGCGCGTACGCGTGACCGTATTGGACTGCAGGCCATCGCAGGAGATGTTGTAGTCGATGGCCGGATTGGGGGTGAGAGTGTAAATCAAGATGTTCCCTTTCTCGAAGCTGCCGTGAATCACCGCAAAGTCGCCGTGAAATAGAAAATGAAGGCACGAGAGGCGCCCAACCACATGAATCCGGGCTGCCCAAAACATATCTGTACGTTTTGGGGAAGGTTTTGGGGTGCTTGAAGGATATACGCCGCTCGAATGCCGGCGTTTCCGCAGGAAAGCCCCTCGGGGAAGAGGCCCCGCAAAGGAAAGACCGCCAAAACCTCCCCCAAATCGTACAGGTTGCCCGACGGTGCGACAGGGCACCGCCGGGCAAACACGATAACTGTTTACGCGAGGCGCTCGTTGATGAGCTTGGCGATCGCGGCGGGGTCGTCGGTCGACTTGACGGCGGCGCGGAAGGCCTCGTCAGTCAGGGCAGTAGCCACCTTGGAAAGAATCTGCAGGTGGGAAGTGCCCGCCTCGGACTCGGGAACGAGAAGGGCGATGGCGCAGGCGACCGGGGACTCGTCCATGGTCTCCCAGGAGGCGATGCCCTCGGAGCTCTTCAGCACCATGACCTGGGCGGTCTTCACCGTATCGGACTTGGCATGCGGGATGGCGAAGCCCTCAACCATGCCCGTGGTGCCCTCCGCCTCGCGCTTGAGGAAGGCGGCGTACAGGGCGGCGGAGTCCTCGGCGATGCCCGCCTCGACGGCGCGCTCGGAGATAAGGGCCAGGGCGGCGTCGCGATTCTCGACCGTCTGGCCGCAGAGCACGTTGGAAGCCTTGACGAAGCCCTCGTCGGAAGCCTGCTCAGCCTCGATGGCGGCAACCTCTGCCGTGGCGACCTCGGTCTCAGCGGCCTTCTGGGCCTTCGTCCACTCGTGCTTCTTGAAGGCGACGAACAGGATACCGCCCACAACGGTGCCGATGGCGATGGCGAGCACCCACATGGGGGCGTTCTCGACGACGGGCAGGACCAGGAAGCCGCCGTGGGGTGCGGGGTCGTGGACACCGAACATGAGGCTCAGGATGGAGGCGATGGAGGAACCGATCATCATGATGGGCATGACCGGCCAGATGTTCTTGGTCATGAACGGGATGGCGCCCTCGGTGATGTGGGTGCAACCCAGGATGAAGTTCACGATACCGGCGTCATGGTCCTCCTGGGAGAAGTACTTCTTGCCCACGACGACCGCGAAGGTGGTGATCAGCGGCGGGACGATGCACGCGGCGGAGACGGCGGCCATGAAGTTGGTACCGAAATTGTAGGTCTCGGTGCCCACACCGGCGGCGAGGGCCTCGGTGAGCATGGCGGTGCCGGTGACGTAGGCGGCCTTGTTGACCGGGCCACCCATATCGACGGAGCACATGCAACCGATCGCAAGGCCGAGCACGATAGCGCCGGAGGCGGACAGACCCTTGAGGAAGTCCATCATCGCGGTGTTGATGGCGGACATGGGACCGGAGATGGCGAGCATGACCAGGCCGACGATGAGCGTGGAGAACAGCGGGTAGAGGAAGATCGCCTTAAGGCCGTTGAGGTTGGCCGGGAGCTTGGCGAAGACCTTCTCGAGCAGCAGGATGACGTAACCGGCCAGGAAGCCGCCCACGATACCGCCGAGGAAGCCGAAGCCCACGCCCGCACCGCCGGCGTCGATCATGCCGGTCGTGGCGTTGACGGGCAGGCCCTGGATGGCGATCATGCCGGCGACGAAGCCGGGGACGAGCGCCGGGCGCTTACCGATGGACTCTGCGATATAGGCGGAGAGCACCGGAACCATGAGGCCCATGGCCACACCGCCGATGATCTTGAGCATCGCGGCGAAGCTGTTGTAGTCGGCCGCGGTGGAATCGAAAGACGTGATGCCCCACAGGAAGGACAGCGCGGTGAGTACGCCGCCGGCGACGACGAACACCAGCATGTTCATAAGGTGCTTGTAAAGCTGATGACCGAAAGACTCCTTCTCACCGGTGGCCTCGGCGGACTCGACGGCAACGGCCAGACTCGGATCGGCCTTGGCGACCAGGGCGTCGTCGATCAGCTTGCCTGCGGCCTCGACGGCAATGGCGCGGGACACGCCCACGGAAACCATGGGCTTGCCGGCGAAGCGCTCGGCATGGACGTCCTTATCGGCGGCGACCACGACGGCGCGAGCGCCGGCGATCTCGGCGGCGGTGAGCTCATTCTCAACGCCCACCTGGCCGTGCGTCTCGACCTTGATGGTGAGGCCTCGCTCGGCCGCGGCCTTCTCGAGCGCCTCCTTCGCCATGAAGGTGTGGGCGATGCCCGTGGGGCAGCCCGTGGCAGCGACGATGTCGTACTTCTCTGCCATATTCCCTCCCTTATACTCGTGCACCCCTTTGGTGCTTGCTGACAGGAACAATCTATCACGCGGGCATTTGATGGCTTTCTTTCACGCCTGTATCTTTCCGTGAAAGGTACTTCAGCGCCGATGAACGGTATGAAACTTCCATTCATCTAATTGATGATGAAAGAAACTAGTCATTGGGTATCCTAGATGTATATGAACTCGAGGAGGAACCATGTCCACGATCACCGAATTGCCCAGCGCCCTGCCGCTCATCACATCTTCGCGGCAGTTCCTCGACAGCGAGCAGCGCATCGTCGACTTCATCCTGGCCAATACCGACCGTGCGCCCCAGATGACATCTGCCCAGCTCGCTCGTGCGAGCAGCACCTCAGAAGCGTCCGTCTCGCGCTTCTGCAAGAAACTTGGATTCAAGAATTACCGCTCGTTCCAATTCTCCCTCGCACGCGACCTTGCGGCCCGCGAGGGCGATGAGCGCGTGACGGGCGAAGTCACCCTCGATGACATCGAGCAATCCCTCGCCAACATCAAACATGCCAAGCAGCGCGAGATCGAGGCGACGCTCGATGCGCTCGACCCCGATACGCTGCGCCGCGTCGTCGACCTATTCCGACGTGCGGGGCTCGTCATGTTCGCCGCCGTGGGCAACACGAACGCCGTCGCCATCGACGCGGCCATCAAGTTCGGCCAACTCGGCATCCGTTGCGTCGCGAACACCATCACGGAGAGCTCGACTTCGCTCGCCCTCACCATGGGCAAGGACGATGTGCTGGTGCTGGTCTCGAATTCGGGCAAGTCCCAGCGACTCGAGCGCATCCTGCGCGCGGCCAAACACGGCGGCGCGACCGTCATTCTCATCTGCGGAAACGAGAACGCGCCCCTCGCCCGACTGGCGGACATCGTACTGCGCACCGTCAACTACGAGGCATTGCTCACGACCGTCGACTTCACGTTCTCCAAGATCTCGGCGACGCTGATCATCGAGGTGATCTACAGTTTCCTGCTGTCCGTCATGCCGGGAGCCCGCGACCGCATCAGCGGCTACGAGGAGCTCATCCAACCCGACAAGGAGATGGAGTAGCCCCGTCCGGCCGGGATGGAAGGCGAAAGGACGCAGACACCTACGTGCTCAGGCTGTCGACCTCCTCGAGCCAGAGGGCCGCGGAAGCGTCGCTGGGCATACGCCAATCGCCGCGCGGGCTCACGCTCACGGAGCCGACCTTGGGTCCGTCCGGCAGGCAGCTGCGCTTGAACTGCTGGGCGAAGAAGCGGCGGTAGAACGTGCGCAGCCAGAACAGGATCGTCGCCGGCTCGTAAGCGGGCGCCCCGTCTATCCCGGGCTCCGCAAAGGCACGGCAGGCCATGCGGTAGATCTTCCCAGGTGCAAAGCCATAGCGCATCATGTGGAACAAGAAGAAGTCGTGCAGCTCATAGGGACCGACGAGCTCCTCGGTGCACTGCGCGATCTCACCGTCGCCCGTAGGCGGCAACAGCTCGGGTGAGACGGGCGTGTCGAGGATATCGCGGAGGATCGCGGCCGTCTCCCCGCCCAACGAATCGGCGGCGTGCGACACCAGATGGCGCACGAGCGTCTTGGGCACGCCGGCATTCACGCCATACATGCTCATATGGTCCGCGTTGTAGGTGGCCCAACCGAGCGCGAGCTCGGACAGGTCGCCCGTACCGATCACGAAACCGCCGAGCTCGTTGGAAAGATCCATGAGGACCTGGGTACGTTCGCGGGCCTGGGCGTTCTCGTAGGTGACGTCCGTCACGCTCGGGTCGTGGCCGATGTCGGTGAAGTGCGCGCGTACAGCCTCGCCGATCGCGATGGTGCGAAAGTCGACGCCCAGCTGCTCGGCCAGGCGCTCGGCGTTGGACTTGGTACGGCCCGTGGTGCCGAAGCCAGGCATGGACACCGCATGGACACCCGTACGCGACAGGCCGAGCATATCGAAGGCGCGCACCGTGACAAGCAGGGCGAGCGTGGAATCGAGGCCACCCGAGAGTCCGATCACAGCCGAGCGGGTGCCGGTATGGGCAAGGCGCGTCTTGAGGCCCGCGGCCTGCAGGTCGAGAATCTCATCGCAGGACGCGGCGCGCCGTGTGGGGTCCGTGGGCACGAACGGCGCACGCGGAGCGGGGCGCAGCACATCGAGGGCGGAATTGAGCAGCAGCTCCGTGTCCTCGGTGGGAAGGACCGCGGGCTGATCCGACGCTTCTGCGATGGACTCGCAGACAGCAGAGACGCCCCCGCTGGTCTCCGTGAAGCTGAAATCGATTGTCTGGAAATGGCTCACACACCACTCCCCGGCGCGCCACGTGTTGGAGCGCCGGCGCTCGGCCATGAGCTTCTCCAGATCCACATCGGCCACGGCCATCTCGCGCGAGAACAGCGAAGTGCTCGCCACGATCGAGCCATTCTCAGCGATGAGGTTCTCGCCCGAGAAAACGAGATCGGTGGTGGACTCGCCCTCGCCCGCGTTGGCGTAGGCGTAGGCGCAGTACAGGCGCGCGCTCTGACCAGACACGAGGCTGCGGCGGTACGCCGACTTGCCCAAGACCTCACTCGACGCGCTCGCGTTCAGAATGACCGTCGCGCCGCCGGAAAGCGCCATGTCAACCGAGGGCGGGTTGGGGACCCACAGGTCCTCGCAGATCTCGACGCCGATGCGCACGTCCTCGAGGCCGGGGTCGGAACAGGTGTAGACGATGTCGCCCATAAGAGGCACGGAGTCCTGGCCGGCGAACGGGATGAACCCCGCCCCGTTCATGGGTGCGGCCGCGAACCAGCGCTGCTCGTAAAACTCGCCGTAGTTGGGCAGGTGGCGTTTGACGGTGAGGCCCAGCAGACGCCCCGCGCAGCATGCGGCGACGCAGTTGTAGACGTTCTCGCGATGCGCGACCGGCAGGCCGACCGTGAACAGAAGCGGCGTGTCGGCCGTGTCCTCGAGCAGGCCGGCGAGCGCGGACTCAGCTGCGCGCAGGAGGGCGCGGTCGTGAAAGAGATCGCCGCAGGTGTAACCGGTGAGGCAGAGCTCGGGCAAGGCCAACACGCGCGCACCGGCGCGAACGGCCGCGTCGACGCACTCGAGAATAGCCGCGGCGTTGCCAGCCACATCCCCCACGCGGATCTTGGGCGTGGCCGCGGCGATGCGCAGATACCCGTCGCTCACCGCGATCTCACTCGTTGCCTGGCAAGCGGCCTTGACCTCGTCCATGCGAGCCTCCTGAACTGTTCGTCATTCACGACGCCTATTGTACCCGCCCCGGCGGACGGACGCGCAGCGGACAAACGTCGCATTTGAACGGCCGATGAGCGAACGGGGCCTTGGCAGACGGGGCTTTAGCCCACGCGTTTCGCCGCGGCGAGCGTCGGCCCGGCCACCTTGGTGTAGACCGCCAACCAGATAAGGGACGCGCAAAAACCGCCGAGCACGTCCGAGGCGTAATGAACACCCAGGTACACACGGGAGAACCCGACGGCGGCAATCATCACGCACAAGAACGCGGTCAATCCGACGCGTGCACGACGATCGCGCACGTAGCGCCAGGTGAGCCAGATGAACAACCCGAAGAACGCCATGGCCGCCATGGAGTGGCCGGAAGGAAAGCTAAAGCCGCCGATCTCGACCAAACGCAGGGAGACATCGGGGCGGGGGCGCTGGATTGCGAACTTCAGCAGCTGGTTGAGAATGGTTGATCCCGCAAGGTTGACCGTGCAAAACCAGCCCAGGCCCTTCAGGCCGCGCGAGCGCCCGGCAAGCGCCACGGCAAATATGCAGGCGAAAAGCGGCATCGGCGTGACCAAAAACGAGACCATCTCCATGATGGGGGTCAGCCATGCCGTGCGAACATGCCCGACCATAAGCGCGATGGCCGAGCGGTCGAGCGCCATGATCTCGCCCGCCAGCACACGGCTGAGCAGGACGAGGAACACGAGCAGGCACACCGACACGATGACGAACCGCCTGTTCTCGCACAGCCGCTGCGCGATATCGCCCATGCATGCGATGCCATCTCCCAAACCAGTCGATTGCTTCTCCTCAGTCATAAAACCTCCGCCGGGCAGCGCGTCCATCGAACATGTTGTGCCAATTCCATGGCGGGATTGTACCCGCGCCCGCGCGCGAGCAGCGAACCTTCGTCAAACCCACAGGCACGCGACGCGTTTGACTCTGTCCGCACGGGACCATATCATCGAACAGAAGTTCGGAACACATGTTCGATGGGAGGATCCGATGGGAAAGCCGGCAGCGGGAGCACTCGGCCGTGAACGCACCTACATCTGCATAGACCTAAAGACGTTCTACGCCTCCGTCGAATGCGCCGCGCGCGGGCTCGATCCGTTCACGCAAAACCTCGTCGTGGCCGACACCTCACGTGGCCGCACCACCATCTGCCTGGCGATCAGCCCGGCCATGAAAAAGCTCGGCATACGCAACCGCTGCCGTCTCTTCGAGATTCCCCAAAACATCGACTACATCGCAGCCCCGCCCCGTATGCGCCACTACATGGAGATCTCGGCGCGCATCTACGGCATCTACCTTGAATATGTGAGCCCCCTGGACGTCCACGTCTACTCGATCGACGAGTGCTTCATCGACGCGACATCCTATCTGTCACTCTACGGCCTCACAGCGCGCGAGTTCGCCGATGAACTGCGCGGCGCCGTGCTCGCCCGCACCGGCATCACAGCGACCGCGGGCATCGGGCCCAATCTCTTCCTGGCGAAAGTCGCACTCGACATCACGGCCAAGCATGAGGATGACGGCATCGGCGAACTGGACGAGGAGCGCTTCAGGCAAGATATCTGGCGCCATCGCCCCATCACGGATATATGGGGGATCGGTCCGGGCACCGCCGAGCGCCTTGCGAAGTACCGCGCCTACGACCTCATGGGCGTCGCCGCGCTCGACGAGCGGATCTTGTACCGGGAATTCGGGGTGAACGCCGAATACCTCATAGACCATGCGCACGGCATCGAACCCTGCACCATCGCCGAAATCCAGGCGTACCGCCCGCAGGCGACCTCCATGGTGAACGGGCAGGTGCTCTCCCGCAACTACAGCTACGACGAAGCGCTCACCGTGCTCCGCGAGATGGTGGACGCCTCGGTGCTCGAGCTCGTCGAACGGGGCGTGGTAGCCAGTTCGATCTCACTGTATGTGGGCTATGGCAGCGAGGTCCGCGAGCTTCGAAGACTCGACGTAAGCGGCAGCGCGTCGTACGTGGACGGCTGCGGCCATCGGCGCAGCACCACCGCGGAGGACATCCCTCGCATCACACCGCGGCCAGGCGAGAACCGCGTCGAACCCACGCGGAACGGCGATCGCGAACGCGACCTCTACGCCGAGGGCGCGCGGCGCGCGGGGGCATTCACCGGGGAACATGGAACGAGACCGGCCGGCGGGAGAGGCGCATACGCGCACGCGGGTAAGCAACGCAAGCTGCAGGAGCGAACGAACTCGCGCCGCAAGCTTCAAGAATACTTCGAGCGCCTGTTCGCCGAGTCGGTCGACCCCCGCCGCCCCATCAAGCGGCTGAACATCGGCTTTGGCGACCTGCTCCCCGAGGAGTTGGCCACCATCGACCTCTTCACCGACGTCGAGGCAGAGGCCCGGGAACGGGAACTGCAGCGCGCCATCATCGACGTGAAGGGACGGTATGGAAAAAACGCACTCGTCATGGGGCGGAGCCTGCGCCCCGAGGCGACGGGGCGCGAGCGCAACGAACAGGTGGGAGGACACCATGCGTGATCACATGAATGCACAAGAGGCCGCGGGCGCGGGTCCGCTGACGGCAAACGGCAAACCGAGGGCGAGCAGAGCGGCCCAGTTCATGCCCTTCGCCGCCCTCACCGGCTACTACGAGCTCGCGCGGCAGCAGGAGCGCATCACCGAGCCCCGCCACGAGCTCACCGAGGAGGAGGCCCTGGCCCTTTCCCGCACGATCATGCAGGTGAAAAAAGGCGATCTGGTGCGCGTGACCTATTACGACTGGGACACCTACCGCACCGTGTCGGGCATCGTCGCCCGCATCGACTTTGCGTTTCGGCGAATACAGATCGTAAAGACCGTCATCGGCTTCGATGACATCTTGACCATCAAACGCTAGCACCACCGGCACCGGGGTCGTGCCACAATGGAACAGATCGGGCTTACGGGAGATGGAGCTGCCAAGCTACCCCCCACAACCCGCACCGCACACCAAGCCGAGGAGGCAGCATGGAAGATGTGAAGAGGACCGCACGCCGCACCACCGCGGAGCACATCATCAAGAAACTCGCGATTCGCAACATGACCGGCCACTACCGCCATACCGCCGCAGAGGCGGTCGAGCTCGCACGCGACCTCGCAGAACCGGGCCAAAGCGTCACCTGGGGCGGAAGCGTCTCGTTTTCCGAAAGCGGCATCAAAGCGGCCCTGGAGGCCGACGGTCACCGCATGATCGACCGCTCGCAGGCCACCACGCCTGAGGAGCAAGATGCCATGTGGCGCGAGCAGGTCGGCGCAGACTGGTTCTTCATGGGCACCAACGCCATCACACTCGACGGCGAACTCGTCAACATCGACGGCAACGCCAACCGCCTCGCCCTGTTGCTCCATGGTCCCAAGCATGTCTGCGTCATCGCCGGCATGAACAAGGTCGTGGCGGATGTCGAAAGCGGGCTCAAACGCATCCGCACCGTCACATGCCCGCTCAACGCCGCGCGCCTACACACCGGCACCCCGTGCGAACTCGCCGGCGTCTGCTCGAACTGCCACGCCGAGAAATGCATGTGCTGCCAGGAGGTCATCACCCGCCACTCGCGCCACGATGGGCGCATCCACGTCATCCTCGTCGGAGAGGACCTCGGCTTTTAAGAACCTGCGCGTCGGAGAGCCCGACAGGAAAGGACATCCATGAACAATTTCACCTTCTGCTCCCCCACCAAGTTCGTATTCGGCCGCGGCGTCACCGATACGGTCGGCGCCGAGCTGGCGGAAGCCGGATATCGCCGCGCCCTGATCGTATACGGCCAGGGCTCCGTGGTCCGCACGGGCACGCTCGACCGCGTAAAGGCCTCACTCGACGCCGCCGGCGTGTCCCATGTAGAACTGGGCGGCGTGCGCCCCAATCCCGAGATCGCCCTCGTGCGCGAGGGCGCGGCGCTCGCCGAGCGCGAGCAGGTCGACATAGTCTTGCCAGTCGGCGGCGGCTCGGCAATGGACTGCGCCAAGGGGATCGCAATCGCCACGGGCTATACCGGCGATGCCTGGGACTTCTGGTCCAAAAAGGCAACCGTCGAGCACTGCCTGCCGATCGCGACCGTGGTGACCATCCCCGCCTCCGGCTCCGAGGCCTCCAACTCCTGCGTCATCAGCAATGACGCCGAGGGGCTCAAGAGCGGCTGCAACAGCGAGCTCATCCGCCCCAAGATTGCCTTCCTGGATCCCGAACTCCCCTTCCCCCCCCCGCCGTATCAGACGGCGGCGGGGGTGACCGACATGATCGCCCACATCATGGAGCGCTTTTTCTCCGGAGAGCCCGCGGTGGGCGCGACCGACAACATCGCCTGCGGCCTCATCCGCGCAGCCATCGATGCGGCCCGCATCGTGATGGACGAACCCGAGAGCTACGATGCGCGAGCCGAGCTCATGTGGATCGGCACACTCGCACATAACGGCCTGGCAGGCTGCGGTCTGGGCATCCCCGGCATGCGCGACGGCGACTGGTCCTGTCACGGCATGGAACATGAAGTCTCGGCCGTCGATCCGCGCATCACGCACGGCGCGGGCCTTGCCGTCATCTTCCCCGCGTGGATGCGCCATGTGTGGAAGAGCCATCCCGAGCGCTTCCTCACCTTCGGCGCCGAGGTGTTCGGCATCGAACCCATCGACCCCGAGGTGGACGACCTGTCCGACATCGACGAGGAGATCACGCCCGAGCGCGCTGTACATGACGCCGTCGAAGCGACCATCGACGAACTGCAGGACTTCTTCATGTCCATGGGTATGCCCTCCACGCTCGGCGAGCTCGGTATCGCAGAAGATGACATCGACCAGATGATCTGCGGTCTGCGCGTGAACCGCGGAGAGAGCTTTGGCACATTCCGCAAGCTCACCCTGGAAGACGCCGAGGAGATCTACAAGTTGGCGCTGTAGGGTAGAACAGAGCAAGAGAGGAGTAGCGGGGCCGCAAGCCCCTCGATCTCCTTCGAAAAACAGTCGCTTACCAGGGAGAACGGAGTAGGCGGGGAGTAGAACGGAGTAAAACGGAGTAGCGACTTTCTCGATTATCGTTGAACCAGGAACCGACCGTGCTCTTCGATTGGGTAAACTTGAGCTCCGTCGCCTTGGGAAAAGAGAGATCATGGTTCAAGGTCCTATCGAGAATGCCGCTGAGCTGTTCGCCCGTGAGGTACGTGTACGCGCACGGGAAGATATCAACAAAGCTGTTTGTGGCGTCCACTGGTAAGGGGAGTACTCTGGCGTCGAAAACCCTGAAGGGTCTGGCAGCGAAAGGCCTGCTGGCGTGGCAGTAGTCAAAACGATCCCTCTCAGTTCTATGCGTTGTCTCACTGAGATCGTTCATTTAAAGACTTTGCTCGTCCGCCGCGCTTCCTTCTTTTTGGAGAGAGTGGCATCAATAGCCTGATCGGTCTTCCCTTTTGCTCCGGCGACAACAGCCGTATCGTGACCGCCTCCATTGTGGTTGAGCGTATCGATGGCTTGAAGGGTCATTTCGGTTGACCGAAGTTGTTTTTAAGCTCCTTGTCGATAACGCTAAGGAGCTCTTGGCGGGAGTGAACGCCGATTTTGGCGTAGATGTGGCTGACGTGACTGTGGGTGGTACTGGGGGAGATAAACAGCGCCTCGGAAATGAACGGCTCATTGCGCCCCTTCATGAGCAGCCCCATCACCTCAGTTTCGCGAGTGGTAAGACCGTAGCGCTTGGAGAGGGCTTGCGTGACCTGCTCACTGTTGACAGTCTCAGGCGCCATGGCTGAGCGTTCGAGTCCCCAAAGCGACGCTACATTGCGGCTTCCGAACAGAAGCGACGAAACGAGGATCATGGCCAGCAAGAAGAAGAGCAACACCATATGTACGATTTCTTCTGGCATGGAGGCCATGACGAAAAGAGAGAAGCCGGTGGCAACCAGCGTGGCCAAGCTGACAAGCCCGCGCACAATGCCATACAGCGTGTTGAAGGCGACGTTTGTTTCCAGGAACAGCTCGAAGAGTACGGCCCAGAGCATGAGTTCAAGGCAGGTGTACCCTGCGGTAGTGGCAGCCACCGTGAGGGCGGCGGTAGACTCAAAAGGTAGCCAGTAGCTACAAATGCCGAGTGTAAAGGCCAGTAGCTGCAAGGTGCTCAGCACCCAATAGGCCTTCTTCAGCTTGCCGATAAGCACCAGCGCGACCACGGTCGTGCCGGCTCGAGCGAGAGTGTGGGCCAGGTAACTCTCTTGGAACACCTCGACAGACTCGCTGCTGGCGGAAATGCGCATTAGGCCGAAGGCGATGCCGAAGACGGCGAGGCCCAGCAGCAGCTTCCAGGGGAGCTTTTGGCCGGCACCCCAAAAAGAAAGCCGCGTTCTGGCCGTTTCAGCATCCGATCCCTCGGTGTTCTGCGGGGATCTCTTATGAGCATCCGTCGCGAGGCCCGCGAGCGACAGCAGCGGTAGCGCAGCGCAGATATAACCTGCCGCGGTTCCGAGAAAGGCCACCGTTAGATATAGAGCAGCTGCTATGAGGAGGGCCCACGAGAACAGCACGACGACGTCCTCCGCCGAGTGACACTGACGAATAGCTCGGTTGACGAAAAGATAGAGAAGAAATCCTTCGGGCAGGCCTACCAAGCAAGCTCCGATAATAAGCAACGCATCGCCGTTCGACCCCCAGAGCACCAGCAACGTGCCAGTCGATGCGGCCAAGGTTGTCGTCGCTCGCAGCAGATGATTTTCGGCCATCTTCTGCGCCAGAGCGGGCGAAAGAAATGCCAAAATGCCTACCACGACTGTACTTACGGTCAACGCTACGAAGTTTGCCAGCTCTACCGAGGCGATGCCGCCGATGCCCGCGAGGGCTGTCGAGAAAAAGACGAGGCTCATCCAGCCCCAGTAGATACCTAGATCGAGCGTGATCCCGAGCCGTCGCTGCCGTGATTGCGCCTCCGATTTTATTGCTCCCATGGTGTCCTCTCCCAAACGTCTAGGCTCAGCTTACCACAGGCTGTTGCATTCGTCGCGGCTGTGCCAGGGGACAGTAGAGGCGGTTTCCACTGCTTCAGAGGATGGGTATCGACTAGTTTAGATGATGCTTTCACCAGGTGTTTCATTCATGATAACGGCATCACCTGAGAGCCGTGGA
>ERZ834859.1964-NODE-1964-length-19746-cov-10.847545_pt1 | contig 19746 bp, 16 predicted proteins | sample MGYA00519947_ERZ834859 | MGnify/ENA primary metagenome ERZ834859 (study PRJEB31850, sample SAMEA3708763) | human gut metagenome | biome: human gut; feature: human-associated habitat; material: faeces | place: China | collected 2014 ...
AAAAAAGAAGCCTAATCCCTGAAAAGGGACCGAAAGGCTTCGGCGGTACCACCCTAATTAGCAGGTATTTTCATATCTGCTCTCTCATCTGTTCCGTTAACGCCGGTTATACGCCGCACTTCAATTATGCGGGGCTCCGAGGCCGGTTCCACAGCTCACGCACAGAATCCTTCCACCACAGCGCAGGTCTCTGCCGCCGGGATTCCTCTCTGGGATTGCTCCCTGTGTACTATTCTCTTCATCGCCGTAATTATTTACTGGGTTTATTGTATTCGAAAAAGATGAGAGTGTCAAGGGGCTTAACTAAAAAAACAACGAGAGCACCCACATTGCGGATGCTCTCAAACCATTTCCTACATCATCTTCAATTCTTCTACAATATTATTCTTCCGTATGCGGCACATTGCGTATATCATAGATGCAAATACTACAAGAAAAACACCTGCTATGGCCGTGATGAGCGCGCCCCATGGAATTACAAACCCCGCATCTGCTCCAATACCAATCACTTTACAGATAACATAACTTACCATTACTGTAAGTATTATCCCGTACAAAACAGATTTGCTGCCATATATCAGACATTCATAATAAAGCATTCTGTTAAAGCCTTTTGGCGACATTCCCATAGAACGGAGCATTGCAAACTCCTTTCTTCTGAGCATAAAATTTGCGGAAATAGTATTGAATACATTCGCCACTGCAATGAGGGAGATAAGTATGATAAATCCATACGTCAATATCTGCACCGCCATCATAGTGTTTCTGTCCTGCTGATAGAGCGCATGCAGATCTGTCACATTTTCCGACTGGATTCCCTGCTCTTTCAGCTCTTTCTCGAGCGTTTCACTAACCACTCCCGGATTTTCACATTTTATATTATAAGTCTTTATAGGATCAGTCCGTAAGAAATATTCCGAAAAATCCTGATACATACTTTCTGACATAAAAAGAGCAAAATCTGTGTTTCTGATTCCCATTTTTTCAGGAAGTTTTTCAACTGCATCCCCTAAAATAATTTCTCCCTGCGGTTCGAATATTTCTTTTTCTTCTTCTCCACTTGTCGTAATCCAGCCAAGCTCTGCTCTTTTTTCTCCGTTTTCCAGAAAATAATCCTGCGTTTCATAGCGCTGGGTGGAAGAGTTGTATGTATGCTCGTTTTCCGTGTAAAGAAATCTTGGTACTTCTGTATTTTTATAAGCAGAAAGGGAAATCCCTTCTTTTTTTGCCATCTCTTCAAACACTTCATTCGGAAGAATAACTGTTTCTGCTGAAATTACTGTGTGATTTTCATCAGTCATCACTTCCCTGCCCTCGAAAGCAGAACTGAGTATCTCCGACGGTACCTGCATCATAAGATATAATTTTTCGTAAGAAAAAATCTCTTCTATTCCTTCTGTTTTCTCTAAAATTTTATCCGCTTTTTCTGCATCTTTATCCGGTTGATAAATAACACATTCCACATCTGCTGCCGGGACATCCATTACAAAAGAACCGGTTTCTATCAGATAAATCTGAAACAACGCTGCTGTTGTAAAAAGAAGAATACTAATGCTTAATGAAACAATGGTTGTTCTGTATTTCTTTCTGTCACGCTTATAATTTTTATCTGCCATCATTCCCGGAAGGCCGAATATTTTAAACACCCAGCCTCCTGTTTTTACTTCTCCCGGACGGATTTTTATATCTTCACTGGCGCGTATGGCTTCCATTGGAGACAGACGTTTGATTCGTCTTGACGGAATCCATACGGATACGAATACTGTAAAAAATGCTACTGCAATTGAGAGAAGAACTGCTCCTGAGTTTACTACAAGAGGAATCTCCTTGCTTTTCCCGTAAAGCCACTGCGAAAGTCCTTCTTCAATAAAATGAAGGGTGATACCGATTCCTGCAATACCGGAAAGCACTCCAAGAGGAATCCCGATAAGACTGACCATAAACGCCTCATATCTCATAGACTGACGAAGCTGTTTTTTCGTTGCTCCAAGAGACGAAAGAAGACCAAACTGCGTACTTCTCTCTCTTAAAGAAATAGAAAAAGCATTGTAAATCAAAAGTACAGAGCCAGTCATAATGACAGCTGTAAGAATCAGGAGAAGCCCTGTATATACCGTGGAGAATCGATCATTATCCACAACTCCATACCATCGAAGCAGACTCTCATGTGTCACAGAGCCGTACCCTCCAAACGCTTCCTTCTGAAAATCATAGGTTTTCTTTATATCTTTTAATTCCACATAGAGATCTGTATAACTTCCCGTCTCATTTCCGGGACCTGCATATACTTCATATCCGGGAGCTCCAATAGAAGTTACAAGGCTGGAATAATCATAGATTCCCACTACCGTAAACTCCCGTTTTTCTTTTGGAACAAAGCTTTCCTCTGCCTTTGTTTCCGTTCCCATATAGCTATTGATCTGACTCAGACGCTCCCCTTTATATTCACGTTCTCCAAGTTCCAGGGGAAGAGTATCTCCTATTAAAATCTGATTCTCCTCCTCCAGATTGGCATTCAAATAGTCAGGAATAATCACTTCATTCTGCTTCTCCGGAAACTTTCCTTCCTTCAACGCAACCGGAAGCATACTTCTTGTATTTTCTGAAAAAGACTGTACATAAAGATAAGGCATCATAGGCGATAGAAGATGTTCATAACGCGCATATCCAAGCTCTGCCACTTTTGTACTGTTTACTACTTCCGCCTGTTTTTCAGCTTTTTCCGCCTCCTTCACAGGAAGCGATAAACCTGCCACATGCCAGTTTCCGTCCTGTTCTTTTGTATACTCAATAAAAAAATTTTGAAAAGTTCCTCCCAGCGTGGCAACTGCCGTGATCATTGCAGTGGAAAGAATCACACCGATAATCGTAACGATTGTTCTCGTCTTATTTTCCTTCATGGTTCTTCCGGTAATTCGTGCGAAAATATTCATCGAATCACCTCATCTCTTATGATTCTTCCATCTTCCAGCGCAATGATTCTGTCTGCCTGAAGCGCAATATTTTCATCATGGGTAATCACGATTACTGTCTGGTGATACGTCTTATTGGAATATCGCAAAAGCTCCATAATCTCCCGGCTGTTTTCCGAATCCAGATTCCCTGTGGGCTCATCTGCCAGAAGAAGGGATGGTGCGTTGAGAAGCGCCCGCCCTATGGATACCCTCTGCTGCTGTCCTCCGGAAAGCTGATTGGGAAGGTGTTTTTCCCTGTCTTTTAATTTTAAAAGCTCAAGAAGCTCTGAAAGCCGCTTTTCATTTACCTTTCGTCCATCCATTAAAACAGGAAGCGTCATATTTTCCCGCACATTTAAGACAGGAATCAGATTATAAAACTGATAAATCAATCCCACCTGTCTTCTTCGAAATATGGCAAGCGCCTCTTCTTTCTGTGCGTATACGTCAATCCCACCCACAAAAACCTTACCGGAAGTAGGTCGGTCTACTCCCCCGATAAGGTGCATCAAGGTGGATTTTCCGGAACCGGATGAACCTACGATTGCCACAAATTCTCCCTGCTTCACAGACAAAGACACCTCGTCAAGCGCCACAACTGTATTGTCCCCCTGCCCGTATATTTTTTTTAATTTTTCCACACGTAATATTTCCATAATATTCTCCTTTCTATCCGGTTATCTGCTGCCTTCTTCTGTGAAGGTCTGTATCTCCGCTGGAGATAGAAATATTGTAAAAAACGGACGTGACACAGCCGTGACTTTTTTATAACAAATCTGTCACTTTACACAACTGTTTTATAAAAACGAATGACAAACTGTGCTCCCATTGGAGCCGCATTTTGCCCATAGATTACTGCATTTTCCTGTGATAAAATTGCACGGGACAGCGATAGTCCAATCCCAAAACTGTGATTTCCCGCATTTTTCCCTCTGTAAAACCGCTCGAACAAATGGGGAATATCTTCTTTTGGAATGCCCTGCCCGGAATCTGTGATTTTTATTTCTGTAAATAACGGGTTGTCCTCCCAGTCAATGAGAAGTCTCCCTCCCTCCGGCGTATATTCCAGAGAATTTTTAATAACATTCCCAATAGCCTCCAAAGTCCAGTTGTAATCTCCCTGCACTTCCGTATTTCTGTCTCCGTTTACTTCCAGACTTTGCCCTCTGATGTCCATAGAAACAGCAAAAGGCTTCATAACCTCCTGAAAAAAAGAAGCCAAAACTATTTTCTGCGGTTTTAATACAATCGCTCCTGCATCCAGCTTAGAAAGGCGCAAAAGAGAGGTCACAAGCCACTGAATCCTGTCCAGCATCTGCTCCGCTTCCCTTAAAAGACTCTGACGGGAAGAACTGTCTCCTGTATTCCTTTTCATTCTCTCCACAAGAAGATTTAATGTAGTAAGAGGCGTACGAATCTGATGAGAAATATCTGCAAGCGAATCTGCAAGAGACATTTTTTCTTTTTCAAGAAGCTCTGTCTGCTCTTCCAGACGAAGAATCATTTTCTGCAGCTCATCACGTAGAATCTCTACATCTCCCTCACGAAAATGACGAAGCTCCACACCACCTCCCGTATGGAGAATTTCGTCCAACTGCTGGGATAGAAAACGGATTTCTTTATATCTTTTTTCTGCGAAAACAGTCTGAAAGATACACAAACCTGTTCCGGAAAGCAGTACAAAAACCCCTGCTTTTCTATCAAAAACAAAGGCTATAACCCCTGTGAAAATAAGAAAAAGGAGGCTTAAAAAAAGTTGATTTCGCACACTTTTATTTCGAAATATTCCCATTTTATGCCTCCATTTTATATCCCATTCCCCGAACAGTTTTAATAATTTCCGGTTTCTGCGGGTTTTCTTCTATCTTGTCACGAAGCCTTTTAATATACACCGTCAGCGTATTGTCATTTACATACTCCCCTGCAATATCCCATATATCCTCCAGAAGCTGATTTCTCGTAAGAATCTGTCCCCTGTTATTTAAAAACACAAGAAGCAGCCGGTATTCCAAAGCCGAGAGAAAAACCTCTTCGCCCTGCTTTTTGACTACTCCTTTTTCCATATCTATCGTAAGATTTCCTATTACTGTCGTCTGACTGCTTCTTCCTGCTCTTCGAAGTACGGAACGCATTCTCGACACAAGCTCTCGAGGCCGAAACGGCTTGCTTATGTAATCATCTGCCCCCATATCAAGGCCTGTCACTACAGAAAATTCATCTCCGAGAGCCGTAAGAAAAATAACAGGAAAATCATATTTTGCTTTGATCGCCGTACAGGCACTGTATCCGTTTCCCTCTGCCAGAGTTACATCGAGAAGAATCAGATCAAACCGTTTTTCCTCAAGCATCTGAAGAGCTTTTGCCTGCCCGTTAGATGCTTTTACCTGAAACCCTTCTTCCTTCAGATATGCAGTAAGATTTTCCACAATGTCTGGGTCATCCTCTATTAATAATACTTTCGTCGTATTCATAGGCTGTACCTTCTCAATTCCTTTAGTCTCTTAAAAAACATCTCTTTCACCCCTTTTACAAGATATTACTATTTTATCATGTTATTCGGAATGGAACAAGGTGGGAAAACCTATCGCAATACCTCATTTATGCTCCAATTTTTTTCAAAAACACATTCCTTTTAAACACCACATACGTCACAATATAGTACACTATGTAAATCCCCATAAAAAGAAGTATGCTTTTTCCAAAATATATTCCCGGAAACGAAGTAGCAACTCCTGTTGTTCGCACAAAAAAACTGCTGAAGGTAAGAATCAGTTTTCCGCTTATCACAATGGCGAGAAAAGCCGGACAGAAATAGTAGGCTGCAAGCTGAATCCGGATAATTTTGCAGATTTCTTTCTGTTTCAATCCCATTTTCCCAAGTACTTCATACCGGAATTTGTACTTTGCGGAATCACTTAACTGCTGTACAGAAAGAACTGTCACTGCCACACAGACAAATATTACCTCTTTTCTTGTAAAGCTTGTTGCCTCTCTTATCCCTTTTGTACGTTTTAAAACAGCAGCGATTCTTGCAAGAAGGATAGGAACCTGATATGGTTTTGTAATATAATCGTCTGCGCCCCTCAAAATCCCTGTTAACTCATCCATAGAATCTGTCCTGCTTGTAAGAAAAATCACTGGCACTTCTGTTTTTCCCCGAAGCTGTGTGCAGATGTCAAAGCCGGAAATCCCCGGAAGATTCACATCAAGTAAAATCAAATCGGGAGCTTCTTTTATAATCTGCTCCGTAATATCAGAAAAACACTCAGGGGCAACCGTTTCATATCCTGCATTTTCAAGAAGAATCTTCAACTCGTTTCGTATGGTTATTTCGTCTTCTATAATTATGATTTTCATATTTCAATTCCTTATATTTCTCTTAAAATTGCTCTTTTATTTTCTATTATACACAATTATATATATACACAATTATATATACAAATCCAACCTTCATTCCTTCGCTCTCAAATCCATTTTCACTAATCCTGTCAGCAACATTCCAATCAAAACTATCGTATCCACCGCCAGAAGAAGCACGATATTTTCCACAACACCATATAGAAAGAGCATCGAAAAAATTTCCACAGACAGCGCCACAAAGCACATATAATTTGTGAGATATTCTGCAATAATTTCCCTGTAAAAATCTCTTACCTGAATCTTTGCATATAAAAACGGACGAAGCAGATAGCGAATTACTACACAGGCTATCGGATAAGCAAAAATAAACTTTTTATTCACCAGCGAAGATACTACTCCACGATTCCACTGTACCGGAATCTCCTGGGGAAGTTTCTCATAAAACAACACGGCTGTCAAAAGACACAGCGCCGCCAGTACAGCCCAGGTCACAAAACTTCCCCATATATACAAAAAACTTACAGAATCCAACTTGAAAACCGGCTGGTTTTCATTCCAATAATCCGACAGTTCTTCTACATATTTCTCTACTTTCAATGTGTCATATGTTACGTTTTCCTCTGTCAGTATTTTTTCACACATATGTTTCGCCTGATTCAGCTCTGTAATCTGTCCTTCCAAAACTTCTCCCTGTTTTTTCATAACCTGGCAAAGAGCAGTTTGTCCTGAAATAATGTTTCGAATTTCTTCAATAGAAATGCCAAGTGTACGAAGGTATGCAATCTTTTTAATATCTTCTACGTCCTTCTCTGAATATTCTCTGTATCCATTGCTCTCATTCCTAGACGGCTCAATAAGCTTTTCCTTTTCATAAAAGCGCACATTGGAGCGGGCAAGCCCTGTCTGATTCTCCACTTCTTTTATTGTCATATTACCTTCTCCCCTTTTCAGAAAGATTTTTCTTTTATTTTAAGGTATAAACAAGGTTTACAGTCAAGGAATTTTTGCAAACTTCTATAATTTCACACTTCCTATGATACAACAGCAGGCAGCTTTCGTTTCCCAAAGCTGCCTGCTCTTATGTCTCTATTTTTATAATTCATATTTTTGTCTCCGCTTGGCAGCTTCACGATAAACCTGCTCGTCTGTCCTTGCAGAAATAACTATGATTTTCATAACATCTTCCATTCGTTCTATCTTATATACAACTCGAATTCCCAAATCTCGGAATTTAATTTTTAAAAGATTTGTAAGATTTACACCGTTCTTATTTCCCAACGGCTTTCCGTATCCGCCTTCCTGAACAGGGAGAGGATTTTGGCTTACCTTTTGAATCCCTTTTAAAACTTGAATCGTAGCAGAACGCTCCAGCTTTTGTATGTCTTTTTTTGCTTCTTCCAAAAATTCCACACTCCAGCTCATTCTATCTCTACTTCCTCCTCTGCTTCCAGGTCTTTCTCGCTGATTCCCAAATCTGCCATAACTGCTTCCATCGGTATAGCAGGTTTTGTTCCATTTTCTTCCAGTCTATTTGTTGCTTCTAATAGCAACATATAATTTTCTTCTATTTCCGTCAGTCGGGTGTATTCTTCCGGAGATAAAATAACTGCGGAAGGCTGATTATTCTTCAGTACAAACAATTCTTTTGTTTCTCTAAGCCGATTAAAAATTTTTGTTGCCTGTCCTTTGTTAAATAACGAAATCGGCACCAGACAATCCATAATATTTGCCATCAATCACACCTCCTTGTCTTTTATTTTATTATACTCATATACAAGCAAAATATCAACTTAAAGAAGAGAAAATTTATAGTTAAATTTTCTTTATTATTATCTTAAATTTTGTCCTGTATTTTTACCCACTTATATTACATCTTAAAAAGCAGCCCCGGTTTCCCAAAGCTGCCTGCTCTTATAAATAGATTTTCTTATAAATAAATTTGCTTATATATTTTTCTTCATAAGCTCTTTTCCTGAAATTCCAGGTTCTGTCATGTTTTCCGGATCTAAAATGCAGTCAAGCTCTTCTTCTTCAAGAAGCCCTTCCTGTAAAATAAGGGTACGAACAGATTCTCCTGTCTGAATTGCTTTTTTTGCAACATCCGCTGCTTTCTGGTATCCAATATGCGGACAAATTGCTGTGATAATTCCAACACTGTTTTCTACAAGGTAACGGCAGCGTGTCTCATTTGCCGTAATTCCCTTAATACAGTTATCCACAAAAGTCTGCACCGCATACGCCAGTGTGTCAATAGACTGGAACATACAGTAGAAAATAATCGGCTCAAAAGCATTCAGCTCCAGCTGTCCAGCCTCTGCCGCCATAGTAATTGTCATATCATTTCCAATCACATAGAAAGCAACCTGATTCACTACCTCCGGAATAACCGGATTCACTTTTCCAGGCATAATAGAAGAACCATTCTGTTTTGCCGGAAGGTTAATTTCGTGGAAGCCTGCCCTCGGGCCGGATGACATCAGACGAAGGTCATTTGCAATTTTGGATAAAGTAACAGCACATGCTTTTACTGCTCCGGAGACTGCCACAAAGGGATCAAGATTCTGCGTTGCGTCAATTAAATCGAATGCCTGAACAAAATCCATCGCAGAAACCTCATTTAAGTTTGGCACAATTCTTCTTAAATATGTTTCATCTGCATTGATACCTGTTCCAATCGCAGTTCCTCCCATATTCAGACAACGCATCTCATCCATCGCTTTATCCATACGGTGAATATCACGCATAACTGCAACGGAGTATGCTTTAAATTCCTGTCCCAGACGAATGGGAACTGCATCCTGCATCTGAGTACGTCCCATTTTTAAAATTCCGTCAAACTCTTCTGCCTTTTCACAAAGCGCTTTGTGAAGACGAAGCAGCTCTGTTTTCAAATTTTTCAGAAGGCGAAGTGCTGTCATTTTTCCAGCTGTAGGAATTACGTCATTTGTGGACTGTCCGCAGTTTACATGATCGTTGGGATTGACAATGGAGTAATCTCCCTTCTGACCGCCAAGGATTTCAATAGCACGGTTTGCGATAACCTCATTTGCATTCATATTTACAGAAGTACCGGCACCTCCCTGAATTGGATCTACAATAAAATCCTCATGAAGCTTTCCTGCCAGAATTTCATCGCAGGCTGCCACAATGGCTGTCGCAATAGACTTGTCAAGGATTCCTACCTCACAGTTTGTGATTGCCGCCGCTTTTTTTATGTATGCAAGACTGTTAATAATTTCCGGATGCATATTTAATCCTGTTATATGAAAATTCTCTGCTGCCCGCAAAGACTGTACTCCGTAATAAACATTTTCCGGAACGTCCTTTGTTCCAATGGAATCTTTTTCTACGCGAAAATCTGCAATCGTTTCTTTCATGATTATCCTCCCATGTACATCATACGTACGTTTTCTTCTTGACCTTATTATAAGAAACCGGTACAATATAATCAAATACATATTAAAATATAAATAGTATAACTTTAAAGTTATGAGGTTTTTTATGTTTCATGGAATGAATTATATATATGCCGTTTATAAGGAAGGCAGCTTTTCCAAAGCAGCAAAAAGTCTTTTTATTTCACAACCTTCCTTAAGCGCCACTGTAAAACGAATTGAAGAAAAAGTAGGATATCCTATTTTTGACCGAAGTACAAAGCCTCTGCAGCTTACGGAACCTGGCCGGCAGTACATCCGCACTGTAGAAAAGCTTATGTCTGTAGAAAACGACTTTACAGAATACATAAATGATTGGGGCGGACTTCAGGCAGGCAATCTTACCCTTGGGGGAAGCAGCCTTTTTTCTTCCTGGGTACTCCCTCCTCTTATGGCGGAATTTTCCAGAAAATTTCCTCTTGTAAAATTAAAACTGAAAGAAGAAAATACAACAGAGCTTACTGCTCTCCTTCAGGATGGAAAAATTGATCTGATGCTGGATAATGGAATTATTCAAGAAGAAAATTTTTCCTCCTGCATTTATCAGGAAGAGCATCTTCTTCTTGCAGTACCTGCCTCCTTTTCTGTAAACAGCAAATTGTCTTCCTTTCAGATTTTGCCGGAACAGATTAGAGACAAAAGTTTTTTAAATTCAAAAGTTCAGCCTGTTCCCCTGATGTATTTTGAAGCAGATCCTTTCATTATCTTAAAGCCGGAAAATGATACAAGAAAGCGGGGAATGGGAATTTTCAAAGAAAACCAGCTTACTCCCAAAGTGCTTTTTGAATTAGACCAACAGATGACCTCCTACAATATTACATGCTCCGGCATGGGCATCTCCTTTATAAGTGATACCTTGATTTCCCGCGTTCCCTATCACAACAATGTAATTTTTTATAAGCTGTCCGGACAGTACAGTCACAGAAGCATTTATTTTTATTGGAAAAAAGGGCGGTATTTAACAAGGGCAATGGAAGAATTTCTCAGCATGGCACAGGAAAAGATATGATTTTTTAATCCTCCTTACTCAGCATTCTGTACCCGATTCCAATATGAGTCTGAATATATGCCGGCTTTTCCTTATCCTTCTCCAGCTTTTTCCGAAGAGAAGTCATGTATACGCGAAGTGACGAAATATCGCTTCCCATACCGTTTTGCCATACTTTTTCCAGAATAAACTGATACGTCAGAACCTTGCCCACATTCTGGGCAAGCAGGCAGAGAAGGCTGTACTCCAGAGGCATAAGATGAAGTTCCTCCCCGTCAAGCTTTACAACTGCTGCGCTGTAATCAATTTCCAGCCCTCCGTTTTTAAAAACGCTTTCATTTGTATTGTCTTCCCTCATAATATACTGTACACGGCGTATCGTCGCCCGAAGTCTTGCAGACAGCTCTACCACACTGAAAGGCTTTGTGAGATAATCGTCCGCTCCCACATCAAGAGCTGCCACCTTGTCTTTTTCATCGCTTCTTGCACTGATCACAATGATGGGGGCTACCGACCAGGAACGGATTTTCCGGATCACTTCAATTCCATCCATATCAGGAAGCCCAAGATCCATAAGAATAATATCCGGATTATTGGCTGCAGCCAGCATAATTGCCTGAGAGCCGTTCTGAGCCGTATCAAACTTATACTTTTCCATTTCCAGAGTTGTGGTGATCAGGTTGCGGATCGGCTCATCGTCTTCCACAACAAGAACTACCGGCTTTCCGTCTTTTATCATAATCGAATTTCCTCCTGTTCCAGCGCAAAATAAAATACGGTTCCTGAGGGCTCGTTGTCACAAACTCCGATGCTGCTTCCATGTGCGCCGATAATTGACTGGCAGAGGGGAAGTCCGAGCCCCATGCCTCTTCTGCCGTCGCTGACCGTATTGTTTGCCGTATAATACATATCAAAAATTTTCTCTTTCTGCTCCTTTGTAAGCCCTTCTCCGTTGTCTCTTACAGAAAAAAGAACCTTACCCTTTTCTTCTTCTGCCCGAAGGATAATTTCTCCTCCCTCCGGCGTATATTTTACCGCATTGTCTACAAGATTGATCAAAACCTGAAGGATCAGCTTTACGTCCATTTTTACGATAAGGATTTCCTCGCACTCCACCCGGATATGCTGGTGTTTTCCTCTTCTGTTTACATGGCGCACTGCCTCGTCCAGCACTTCCTCTGCGATTTCTCCCTGGATATTTAATTCCATGCTTCCGTTTTCGATCCTTGTAATTGAGAGAAGATTTTCCACAAGATTAATAAGCCACATGGAATCATTGTATATATCATGGTATATTTTCTGCCGTTTCTCTGCCGAAAGGATTGTCTCATTTCCTATGAGATTTTCTGCATTTCCTGAAATACTCGTAAGAGGACTTCGAAGGTCGTGAGAGATCGAACGAAGAAGATTCGCCCTTAACTGCTCTTTTTCCAGTCGAATCTCCGCCTCCCTCTGCTGCTTTAAAAGCTCCTCATTTTCCATAGCAAAGGCACATTCATGAATCAGAGTGCCCACAATTCCCCGCTCAAAGGTGCGGATGGGTTCTCCCTCCATATCAATGGCAATAACTGCAAACATTCGCGTATCGCTTTTTACTGCAAGGAACATATACTTTGATTCTCCCAGTGTCTCCGTGGAAAATCCCGCATCCTCCTGATGCTGCCAGCACCATCTCACAACTGCCATATCCGTCTCCGAAAGAGCTTCTTCTCCGTTTTCTTTTCTATAGGAAAGGGGAATACTTTCTTCCTCCGTCCCTCCAAGATAGCAGTAGATGTTTTTTTCAAGAAGTCTGCCAAGCTGCTCCACGATCTTCTGTGCAATTTCCTGTGTTGTGGAAGCTGTCTGAAGGCTTCGGCTCGCTTTTAATAAAAGCTCCGAACGGTAGGATTTCTTGGCATTCTGGTAAGCGTAATCCTTCACCTTTTTTGTGAGCATGGAACAGGTCATGAATGTGACAAACATTACGATAAAAGTCACGATATAGTTAGGATTATAAACGGAAAACGTAAAAACAGGAGCTGCAAAAAAGAAATTAAAGGTAAGAACGCCTAAAATACTGTAAATCAGTCCCCATATATATCCGTCTGTAAAAAGAGCCACAATCAGGTTTCCCAGGATATACGTCATGATCAGATTTGCGTCGCTGAAGCCCCATCTTGCAAAAATCAGGTCGATTCCTGTGGAAAGCAGAAGGCTTGCGCTGCAGTAACCTATATTTTTCCACATATGATTCCTGTTTTTTTCTTCCATTGCTTCTCTCATTGCTGTTTTCCTCCGTTTCTATGCTCTTATCATAGCGCAAAATCATAAAAAATTCTACTTTTCTTTCTGAACAAGATAAATTCTGGCAAATACCAGGGCTGCCTCATTTAACATCGCAGTCAAAAGCCCGTACTCAAAAGAAGGGATTTCTCTTTTTTCTTCCAGTATCATTCCCATAACCCCGTATATCTCATCGCTTGTTTTAATCGGAAGATACATGGCTTTTGCATCGGGAAGCGTGTGAGTACAGCAGCCTGCGCGTTTTTTATTTGCCATCACCCAGTCCACAACTGCACGTTCTTTTTCGTCCTGCGTTTTTCCAAGCTCCTCTTTTGACACGCCCTCTCTTGGAAACAGCCAGGGTCCTGTCGTCTTTTCCTCTTTCCGCACGTAAAATACAACGGAAAGATTCATAAGTTTCAGCACTTTTTCACTTAATTCCATAAGAAGATCTTTCACATTTTCCACGCGCCGCATTTTTCTGCTGTTTTCCAGAAGAAGCTCTGTCCTGTACATGATTTTTGCGCTCTCTCTTGCCTGCTGCCTTCCTGTTGACAGTACAGTGGAAATAATAATGGAAAAAAGAAGCATAATCCCAAAAGTCACACTGTACTCCCCACTGTAAAATGTAAGACTGTAATACGGGTGTACAAAAAACCAGTCAAAAAGAAAGACGCTCAATACGGCTGCTGAAACAGCAATATACCGCCTTGTTGTATAAAGGGACAGAATCAGAATAGAAAAAAGATACCCCATGATAATGTCCGCGTCCACAAAGCCCAGTTTTCGAAAAAGAAAACCAACACCTGTTGCCATGCAGAGAGCTGCCGTTTCTTTTAAAAGATCCATATAAAGACTTTCTGTTGCCTTTGCGCTTACATACCGCTTCGGCGTATGAAGAAAATACCGTTTTTTCCCTGCATTTCCCGCATCTGGAATAATAAATATATCAAGCTCCGGCATATATTCGCTGATCTGGTCTGTGAGCGTTCCTTTTTTCTGGCCCAGAAGAATCCTGTGATTTGTCCGTCCAAGAACAAGTTTTGTGACACTGCTGACTCTGGCATATTCTGCAATCTGAAAGGCAACATCGTCGCCAAATACAGTTACCACCTTTGCCCCAAGCGCCTCTGCAAGGTGAATATTTTCATCACGTGCTTTTTTAACTGCCGGTTCTGCATTTTGAAGGGCAGTTGTTTCCACATAAAGGGCAGTGAATTTTGCGTGAAAGGCATATGCCATTCTTGACGCACTTCGGATGACTTTTTTGCAGGAAGGAGCAGCAGAAATGCAGGTCATTATATGCTCGCCTTGATAATACTCTCCATTTTCTCCTGATTCATTTTGAATATGTTCTAAAATGGCAAGCCGATTTACTTTATCTGCCATTCTTCGAAGAGCAATTTCACGAAGAGCGATCAGCTTGTCTTTTGCAAAAAAATTCTGAAGCGCTCTCTCCGCCTGTACTGCCTTATAAATTTTCCCTTCTTTTAATCGCTCAATCAGAATATCCGGTTCAATATCCACAAGCTTTACCTGATCGGCGGAATCAAATATTTTATCGGGAACACGCTCCCTTACATGGATGCCCGTAATGCTTCCCACAATATCGTTCAGGCTTTCCAGATGCTGAATATTTACGGTTGTATATACGTCAATACCTGCATCAAGAATTTCTTCAATATCCTCATACCGTTTTCTGTGGCGCATCCCCGCTGCGTTTGTATGCGCAAGCTCATCAACAAGGACTAGCTGTGGTTTTCTTCGCAAAACAGCGTCAAGATCCAGCTCCCGGAGATCAATTCCCTTATATGGCACAAGAAGAGGGGGGACTTTTTCCAGTCCCTCCTCTCTTTTACTTGTCTCCGTTCTTGCATGAGGTTCAATATATCCGGAAACCAGATCTACGCCCTCTTTCAATAGCTCATGAGCTGCATCCAGCATGGCGCAGGTTTTTCCAACCCCTGCCGCATATCCCAGAAAAATACACAGTTTCCCTTTCTTTTCTTTCTCCTTCGCTTCTTCCTCCGCATGGATCCTTCTCAGCAATTCCTCCGGAGTCGCCCGTTCTGTGCTCATGTTTTTCCTCCCCGGCACATCAGCCTTCCATAGCTTCTTTGATTTCCAGGTTACATTTTAATACGTTCACTTTTTCTTCTCCGAAAATCCCGAGAACCTTATGCTCTGTGTTGTTTTCTACGATTTTCTCTACTTCATCCTCAGAGAGTCCGCTTTTTGCAGCTACGATAGGAAGCTGTACTTCCGCAGATTCCGGGCTGATGTGAGGATCAAGTCCGGAACCGGAAGCAGTAAGCATATCTGCCGGAATTTCACCTGTAAATTCCTCGCCTGTCGCTTCCCTGTATCTTTCCTTAAAAGCCTTTACATCATTTTCCACACGCGCTTTTAAGTCCTCGCTTGTAGCTCCGTAATTAAAGCTTCCGGAGGCAACCCCTGTATATTCGCCGCTTTCTTTTTCTTCTTTTGTATAAGTATTGTAATTTACAGAAGAAATTCTTCCATGAAAATACTGGTCGCCTTCAAACTCCTGTCCTACTACCTCAGAACCAACTTCTTTTCCATCTGCCTTTACAATACTTCCGTTCGCCTGCTTGGGAAACAGAACCTGCCCGATACCGGTAAGAGCCAGGGGATAAATCACACCACATATAAGAAGCAGGGTAAATGTAACTGCAGCCGCTTTTTTTAAATATTTTCCAAAATTCTTCATGTCATTACCTCTATTTTTATAATCCTAAAAGTGCCAGAAGTGGCGCAACTAAAATATCAATCAGTTTAATTCCGATAAACGGTACGATCACACCGCCAAGTCCATAAATTCCCATGTTTTTCATCAGCATCTTTTCGGAGCGCATTGGTTTATATTTGACACCGCGCATGGCAATGGGAATCAGGCACGGAATAATAATGGCGTTGAAAATAAGTGCGGATAAAATCGCGCTGAACGGTGTTGCAAGATGCATAATGTTCAGCATTTCCATCTGTGGAATTACAAGAGTGAACATTGCCGGAATAATGGCGAAATATTTTGCCACATCGTTTGCAATACTGAAAGTAGTAAGAGAACCTCTTGTAATCAAAAGCTGTTTTCCAATTTCCACAACCTCCAGAATCTTGGTTGGGTCAGAGTCAAGGTCAACCATATTGGCTGCCTCTTTTGCAGCTGTTGTTCCGCTGTTCATGGCAAGACCAACGTCTGCCTGTGCAAGAGCCGGCGCGTCGTTTGTACCGTCTCCTGTCATTGCTACCAGTTTTCCTTCTGCCTGCTCTTTTTTGATGGCATCAATTTTATCCTCTGGTTTACATTCTGCAATAAAACCGTCTACACCTGCTTCTTTTGCAATCGTTGCAGCTGTCAGCGGGTTATCTCCTGTACACATAATTGTCTTGATCCCAATTTCACGGAGACGGGCGAAACGCTCTACAAGCCCCGGTTTTACTGTATCTTTTAAGTAAATAACGCCGTATATTACATTTCCTGCACATACAACAAGAGGTGTGCCGCCAAGACTGGAAATTTCTTTTACAATTCCTTCCAGATCGTCAGGAATTGTTCCACCCTTTTCTTTTACGTATGTTTTGATGGCATCGTAAGCGCCTTTTCGAATTTCCGTGCCGTCTTTTAAGTTGACGCCGCTCATTTTTGTCTGTGCTGTAAACTCCACAAATTCCATCTGCTCTTTTGCCTCTTCTCTGATGCTTGTTCCAAGAGACATTCCAAGTTCTACCACAGATTTTCCTTCCGGTGTGGAATCACAAAGGGAAGTCATTACACTATAATCAATTAAGTCTTCTTTTTTCTTTCCTTTTACAGGACGAAAATCTGCTGCAAGACGGTTTCCGTATGTAATGGTTCCTGTTTTATCAAGAATCATAGTATCTACGTCTCCGCAGGCTTCTACTGCTTTCCCTGACATGGCAATTACATTAAATCTTGTAACACGGTCCATTCCTGCAATTCCAATTGCGGAAAGCAGTCCGCCGATAGTAGTCGGAATCAGGCATACAAGAAGCGCGATCATAGTCGCCATTGGAATCTTTGCTCCTGCATAATCGGAGAAACAGTAAAGAGTGACAACCACAATAAGGAAGATAATAGTTAAACTTACAAGAAGCGTATTCAACGCAATTTCGTTTGGTGTCTTCTGTCTGGAAGCTCCCTCTACAAGAGAAATCATTTTATCGAGAAAAGATTTTCCAGGCTCTGAAGTAATTTTGATTTTCAACCAGTCACTAACTACTGTAGTTCCTCCTGTAACAGAAGAGAAATCGCCTCCTGCCTCTCTTGTAACAGGAGCAGACTCTCCTGTGATAGCTGACTCATCTACAGATGCAACACCTTCAATTACCTCGCCATCGTTTGGAATCACTTCACCCATTCTTACCATGACTACATCGCCTTTTTTCAGCTCAGAAGCGTTGATCGTCTTTTCTGTGCCGTCTTTTAAAAGAAGATTGGCCACAGTATCTTTTTTGGTTTTCTTAAGAGAATCTGCCTGGGCTTTTCCGCGTCCCTCTGCAACAGATTCCGCAAAGTTTGCAAAAAGAATCGTTATAAATAAAATCACCGTCACAATTCCGTTGTAAATACGAAGGGAACTGTCATCTCCGAAAATCGTAGGGAAAATTGTCATGATCAGGCTGATCACAAAACCAATTTCTACTACAAACATTACGGGGTTTTTCATCATATATTTGGGATTTAATTTCTGAAAGGCTCCGATAATGGAACTTTTCAGAATATCCTTTGTAATAAATTTTGTCTTTTTATGCTCTTTTTCCATTTCAATCCATATCCTTTCTGACTTTGCATCCTGTTTATGACATCCAAAGTACAAGATGCTCTGCTATCGGCCCAAGTGCCAGTGCAGGGAAGAATGTCAATGCTGCAAAGATATATACAACAACTACTAAAATAACTGTAAAAATTACATTGTCCGTCCGTAATGTTCCTACTGTCTCATTTACACGGCGTTTTGCCAACAAACTTCCTGCGATTGCAAGCTGTGCGATAATAGCAATATATCTTCCGAAGAACATGGCAAGACCGGTTGTAATATTCCAGAATACGGTGTTGTCTGACAGTCCCTCAAAACCGGAACCGTTGTTTGCAGCAGAAGAAGCATATTCATATAAAACCTGTGACAGTCCATGAAAACCTTCGTTTGTAATTCCTTCCATTCCCGCTCCTGTCATAACAGCAAGTGCGGAAAATCCAAGGATGAGAAGAGGATGCACGATCAGTACAAGAGCCACAAGCTTCATTTCTTTTCCTTCAATTTTCTTTCCAAGATATTCCGGGGTACGTCCGATCATAAGTCCACAGAGGAATACAGCAAGAATTACATACATTACCATATTCATAAGACCAACACCCTTACCGCCGAATACACAGTTTAACATCATGTGAAGCATTGGAACCATTCCTCCAAGAGGGGTCAGGGTATCGTGCATATTGTTGACTGTACCTGTAGTAAATGAGGTGGTTGTCGTTGTAAAGAGTGCAGACTGGGCAATGCCGAAGCGCATCTCTTTTCCTTCCATGCTTCCCATATCCTGATTGAGGCCAACTGCTTCCAGAGCCGGGTTTCCCGCCTGCTCTGCGTTAAAGCAGATAAGAAGTCCTACAAGGAAGAGTATAGACATAGCTGCAAAAATAGTTCTTCCCTGATTTCCGAAAATGACTTTTTTCTGAGCAGACATAACAACCTGATTTTTCTTTGATTCTTTTCTTCTCTTCATTGTCATTTTTCCAAAAGTAATGACACAGGATCCCGGAAGAACCATCATACAAAGAAGTTCGATCATATTCGAAATTACCGTCGGATTTTCAAATGGGGTTGTTGAGTTTGCTCCGAAAAATCCACCGCCGTTTGTTCCCAGATGTTTAATACTTTCCAGCGCTGCCACAGGTCCCATTGCAAGATCCTGATACTGTCCCTCAATTGTCTGTACGGTCTGGTTTGCCGCAAGTGTCTGAGGAACTCCCTGCCAAATCAGAAAAAGTCCGGCAATCAGAGATACAGGAATAAGAATACGTGTGGTAATTCGCACCATATCTTCATAAAAGTTTCCTACATCCTTCCGCTTTCCTGCAAGCCCTCTGCAGAATGCCATACATGCCGCATATCCACTGGCAGCAGATACAAACATCATAAAAATGATAACAAGCATCTGGCTTAAATAAGAAAGACCAGACTCACCGGAATAGTGCTGAAGGTTTGTGTTTGTCATAAAGCTGATAATTGTGTTAAAAGAAAGGGTCGGTTCCATAGCTTCGATTCCATTGGGATTTACAAATAATAATCCCTGAAGCCTTAAAACAAGATACCCGGTAAATATCATAACTGCGTTTGTGGTAAGTAAATGAAACGCATATTGCTTCCAGTTCATTCCCTCACCGTTTATTCTGCAGACCTTATAAATCAAACCGTCCACACGGTTAAAAAGCGGATCTGCAAATGTTTTCTCTTTTGTGGCGATATGGTACATATAAGTTCCCATAGGGATTACAAGTACCATAAATATCGCAAGGGTAACCACTATCTGTAACATTTTTTCTCTCCTCCAAGTCTAATCCCTTTTCTTACAATTTTTCCGGATAAATCAGTGCATAAAATAAATATCCGGTAAGTAGTAAAATGATAATTGCCAACAAAATCATTTTTCTTCCTCCTCATATAATCAAGTGTTTTTTATTGAAAATTCAAGGTTTTTCAACCTT
>ERZ834859.1977-NODE-1977-length-19581-cov-3.630954_pt1 | contig 19581 bp, 16 predicted proteins | sample MGYA00519947_ERZ834859 | MGnify/ENA primary metagenome ERZ834859 (study PRJEB31850, sample SAMEA3708763) | human gut metagenome | biome: human gut; feature: human-associated habitat; material: faeces | place: China | collected 2014 ...
ACACGGTGCTCCACACCATCAAAATCCCGTGTTTGTTCAGCCGATTGGCAACAACCACTTTATGATAGAAAAAGAAGACTGCTATGTGCAGAATGAAGAAGACCTGCGTGATTTAAACCGCAGGGTCGTGGCACTCGGCTCGAAATTTCACAAGCCGGTTGTGGCAACGTGTGACGTGCATTTTCTAAATCCCGAAGATGAAATCTACCGCCGTATCATTATGGCGGGAAAGGGCTTTGACGACGCGGACAATCAGGCACCGCTGTATCTGCATACCACGGAGGAAATGCTGCACGAGTTTGACTACTTAGGCAGTGAAAAAGCCTATGAGATTGTCGTGGAAAATACGAATAAAATCATGAACCTGTGCGAGGAAATTTCTCCGGTACGCCCGGATAAGTGTCCGCCGGTCATTGAAAATTCCGATGAAATGCTGCGTAAAATCTGTCATGACAGAGCGCATGAAATTTACGGTCCAGAGCTTCCGCAGATTGTAACGGAGCGTCTGGACAGGGAATTAAATTCCATTATTTCAAACGGCTATTCCGTAATGTACATCATTGCGCAGAAGCTGGTGTGGAAGTCCAATGATGACGGTTATCTGGTAGGTTCGCGGGGGTCGGTCGGTTCGTCCTTTGCGGCAACCATGGCGGGTATTACGGAGGTAAACCCCTTAAGTCCGCATTATCTGTGTCCGAAATGTTTTTACAATGAATTTTATTCGGAAGACGTTAAGAAATTTGCGGGCGGTGCGGGGTGTGACATGCCCGATAAAATCTGTCCAAACTGCGGACATAAGCTTAATAAACTCGGATTTGACATTCCGTTTGAAACATTCCTTGGATTTAAGGGAAATAAAGAGCCGGATATTGACTTAAACTTTTCCAATGAATATCAGAGTAAGGCACACGCATTTACCGAGGTTATCTTTGGAAAAGGACAGACATTTAAAGCGGGAACAATCGGTACGGTTGCCGAAAAGACGGCATACGGCTTTGTAATGAAATATTTTGCGGATAAATCCGAAAAAACAGGCCATCCGATTGTAAAGCGCCGGTGTGAAATTGAGCGTATTTCAGAGGGGTGTACGGATATCCGAAGAACCACCGGACAGCATCCGGGCGGTATCGTTGTACTGCCAATCGGTGAGGAAATTCATTCCTTTACACCGGTACAGCACCCTGCCAACGATATGAAAACGTCGATTACAACGACCCATTTCGATTACCACAGCATTGACCACAACCTGTTAAAACTCGATATTTTAGGACATTTAGACCCGACGATGATTCGTATGTTACAGGATTTAACGGGGCTTGACCCACTTGAAATTCCGCTGGATTCCAAAGAAGTCATGTCGCTGTTTCAGAATACATCGGCACTTGGAATTACACCACAAGACATTGGCGGCTGTAAGCTGGGGGCGCTCGGTATCCCGGAATTCGGTACGGATTTTGCCATGCAGATGTTAATTGACACCAAACCACAGTATTTTTCGGATCTGGTCCGTATTGCCGGTCTGGCCCATGGTACTGATGTATGGCTTGGCAATGCACAGACTCTTATCAAAGAGGGAAAGGCAACCATTTCCACGGCGATTTGCACGCGTGATGATATCATGGTCTATCTGATTCAGAAGGGACTGGAGAGTGAACAGGCGTTCACAATCATGGAAAAGGTGCGTAAGGGGAAAGGCCTGACACCGGAACAGGAAGAAGTCATGCGTGCGCATGATGTACCGGACTGGTATATCTGGTCGTGTAAAAAGATTAAGTACATGTTCCCGAAAGCCCATGCGGCGGCTTACGTTATGATGGCATGGCGCGTGGCTTACTGCAAGGTCTTTTATCCGCTTGCGTATTACTGCGCGTACTTTAGTATCCGTGCCAATGCGTTTGACTACGAAAAAATGGCAATGGGCAGGGATAAGCTGGAATATTTCCTTGCGGATTACAAGGCGAGAAAAGCCGAAAACCAGCTGACCAATGCCGAAGAAGACGAGTTAAAGGATATGCGTATCGTGCAGGAAATGTATGCACGTGGATTTGATTTTACACCGATTAATCTGTATCAGGCAAAGGCACGGTCATTCCAGATTATTGACGGAAAAATTATGCCGTCTTTTAAAGTCATCGACAAGGTTGGTGAAGTTGCCGGAGAATCCATAGAGATTGCGGCAAGGGGCGGCGAGTTCTTATCCAAAGATGACCTGCGCCAGCGTGCAAAGGTCGGACAGACGGTTATTGAAAAATTAAGCGATCTGGGGCTGTTACAGGGAATGGCAGACAGCAACCAGCTGTCGCTGTTTGATTTATAGGAAAAGAGAGTAAATATGAAAAATCACACTGATGTGCTGATTTTTCATATGGTTGTTTGTTTCTGGGCGAAAACAAACAACCTTGATAGCAGATGAGAAATCGCCTGTGCGAATTTCTCATCGCTGTATTCGCGACAAAGTCGCTCAGAAAAGGAGAATGTATGAAACGTGTAGGAGCGGTAATTTGTAATTTTAATAAAAAAGAAGATGTGTTAAATTGTATCCAGTCTGTGCTGGAATCGAAATACACAGACTATGATTTATACGTTGTAGATAATGCTTCGTCAGACGGTTCGGCAGAAGCAATCCGTGAAAAGTACGGCAGTCAGGTAACGGTACTTGTCAACGCAGAGAATCTCGGTGGTTCGGGTGGATTTAATACCGGACTGCGGAAAGCTTTGGAAAAAGGATACGAATATCTGTATTGTCTGGACAATGATGTGCTGGTTGATGAAAATGCAATGGGTGAGCTGGTGGCGTTTTTAGACACACACCCGGACAGCGGCATGGCAGGTTCGCGCGTGTATCACATGGAAAATCCGGGTGTTATCCAGCAGTTTGGTCAGATTGTGGATTTTAAAGACTACTGTACCGAAGCCAAGTTCCTCGGAAAAACCGATGCAGACGGAATTCCCGATGTCGAATATTCCGATGCGGTTGCCGCCTGCTCTCTGATGGTGCGGAAAAGTCTGATAGATGAAATCGGACTGATGCCGGAAGATAATTTTCTCTACTGGGACGATACCGAGTGGGGATACCGCTGTAACCTTGCAGGTTACAAAGTGGCATCAGTCGGCAGTTCCGTGGTGCTTCACCGCATGGGCGCAAAAAAAGAGGTTGTCAACACATTTCCAACATATTATGCGTGGCGCAACTGGATTTATTTCTTTATGAAATATACCCCGCAGGATGAATGGGAGAAAATGTGTGATACCTTTTTAAATTCTGTGTTTGAAGTGCAGTATGAAGGCATGTACCGCGGTGAGTATAACAAGGCAAAAACAGTCATGTTTGCCTATGATGATGCGATTCACGGTGTCCGCGGAAAAGCGGCAGACGGACGGATATTTGAAGTGGACTGCAAAGATACGGCACTGCGTGAAGTGCTGGCGGGAAAGCAGTGTATTTATTTAGAACGCGGTCAGGGAGAAGATTTTTCCTACGATCTTGCGGAGCGGATTTTAAAAATCAGTCCGCAGGCACAAATCACAGTCAATCCAGATGATACATACGACTGTAAGCTGGTATTGTGCGATTCCGTTTTTGCAGTCAGCGACATGAGCCTGCAAAACGTATATGTTGACAGTGCCATGAACGTCTTTGCGACGGAAGACGATGCCATGAAAATCATCAACTATCCATACGCAAGGGAACTGTTCCGCTTCGCCAACAAACCGCTGTTTTTAGACAGTCTGCGCCGTATGCACGAATGATGTAAAAAACCACTTGATTTTATCAGTATAGTTTTGTAACATAGAATCTGCGTGTATCGCATAAAATAAACCGTGTATGCGGAGAGAATGGAGAAAACTAAATTTATGTTAAAAAAATATCTTATGATTTTTCTGGTATCCATGGTGCCAATCGTAGAATTGCGAGGTGCGATTCCGATTTCGCAGGGCTTCCAGCTGCCGCTGTTACAGTCCTACATCATCTGTGTTATCGGCAACATGCTTCCTGTTCCGATTATTTACCTTTTTGCAAGACGGGTGCTTGAGTGGGGCAAGGATAAAAAATACATTGGTAAGTTTTTTACCTTCTGTATAGAAAAAGGTCACAAGGGCGGACAGAAGCTGAAAGAAAAAGCAGGAAACGGATTATTTATCGCACTGCTTTTATTTGTGGGTATTCCGGTTCCGGGTACAGGTGCATGGACAGGAACATTGGCAGCCAGTTTTCTGGATATGGGATTTAAAAAGAGTGTACTTGCCGTATTGGGCGGTGTGCTTCTGGCAGGTATTGTCATGGGTGCTGCCAGTGCAGGACTTTTCAGCGCACTTTTTGCAGTCTTTTAAAGAAAAATACAAAAACGGTTTTAAATTTATAAACAGAATGGGCAGCAGCCGGGCATGGGAATTCCTTATCCTGGAAGCTGCCTTTTTTTGCCTGAAATAAAAGAAAAAGCAAAAAAATGAAAAAAGTGCTTGCAATGTGCATAAAAAAAGTGTATTATATGAAAGTACTGTTAAACGCACGTTGTAAATACGGCATACAGTTACAGGAACATGGCTAATTGGTCAAGTGGTCAAGACGTCGCCCTCTCACGGCGAAGACAGGGGTTCGACTCCCCTATTAGCTATTCTGTATTATAGTGTTCTAGAAAGAGTGGGCAGAAATGTCCACTCTTTCGTTGTTAGGCATAATACAGGCGGACTGACAGGCGGGGATTCCTGCGATTTAAAATAATGGAAAGGCGATGAATAAATGGGTAGAAAGATAAGCTACGAAGAAAAAACAGAGCAGCTCATTCAACCGTTCATTGATGCGCATCATTTTGAGCTGGTTGATGTGGAATATGTGAAAGAGGGCAGTGACTGGTACTTGAGAGTTTACATCGATAAAGAAGGTGGCATTACCGTAGATGACTGTGAGGTAATCAGCAGAGAATTTAATGAAGTCCTTGACAAAGAAAACTATATTCCGGATCAGTATATTTTTGAAGTCAGTTCTCCGGGGTTGTTAAGACCGTTAAAGAAAGAAAAAGATTATCAAAGAAGCATTGGAAAATTAATTGATATTAAGCTTTACCGTGCCGAAGACAAACAGAAAGAATTTACAGGCGTGTTAAAAGCATACGATGAAAAAACAGTAACACTTGCATTTGAAAAGGATGAAGAAAAGACATTTGAAAGAGCGAATCTGGCAATGATTCGTCTTGCATTTTGTGATTAATAATAAAGAATAAACGATGCCGCAAGGCCAAATGGAGGAAATTATGAGTAAAGAATTAATAGCAGCACTTGATGCGCTTGAAAAAGAAAACGGAATCAGCAAGGAAGTGATGTTTGAGGCAATTGAAAAATCACTGATGGATGAATATAAGACACAGTTTAACACTGTAGAAAACGGCCGTGTTGTATTAGACAGAATCACAGGGGACTTCCACATTTATTCAGACAGACAGGTCGTTGAAGAAGTATCTGTTCCGGAACCGGAAGAAGGAAGCAATTCCAGAAAAAATACTGAAAAGTATATTTCTGCAACAGAGATTTCCCTTGCCGATGCAAGAAAGATTAAGCCAAACTGCCAGATTGGTGACATTGTTACCGTAGAGGTAAAATCAGAAGAATTTTCAAGACGTGCGGCAAAGAATGCAAAGGGTACAATTGTACAGAAGATTCGTGAAGAAGAAAAGGCAGCACTTTACAATGAATACCATTCAAAGGAAAAAGAAATCATCACAGGAATTGTACAAAGAATTGATGAAAAGGGTAATGTTTTGGTAGACATCGGAAGAACACAGACAACCTTAAAGGTCAGTGATCAGGTAAAGGGTGAAACCTTTGAACGCGGCGACAGAATTAAACTTTATGTTGTAAGCGTTTCCAACAAAGAAAAACCGGGGACACTGGTAAGAGTATCAAGAACATCACCACAGCTTGTAGAACGCCTTTTTGAAGAAGAAGTAACGGAAATCAAAGACGGCATTGTTGAAATTATGGGTATTGCAAGAGAAGCCGGTTCAAGAACTAAAATGGCAGTCCGTGCAAAAGCACCGAATGTTGATCCGGTTGGTGCATGTGTCGGTGTAAACGGTGCGAGAGTAAAGGCAATCGTTAATGAACTGGGCAATGAACAGATTGATATTATCGAATGGGATGAAAATCCGGCACAGTTAATTGTCAATGCGTTAAGTCCGGCAAAGGTTGTATCCGCAACAGCAGATGACGAAGAAAAGAAAGCGGAAATCATCGTTTCAGAACAGCAGCTTTCTCTTGCAATCGGCAAATCAGGACAGAACGTAAGACTTGCAGCGAAGCTTACAGGCTTTGGCATTGATATTAAGAGTGAAGCACAGGCAAATGAAGACATCGACGAAACAGCCGGTGACGAAGAAGACGTTGAACTTACATTGAGTGAAGAAGAATAAAAGATCAGGGAGTGATTTATTTGGCCGGAACAAAAAAGATTCCTCAAAGACAGTGCATAGGCTGTCGTGAAATGAAGAATAAAAAAGATTTAATCAGAATCTTAAAAACAGATACGGAAGGCATTATCATTGATGTGACAGGCAAGAAAAACGGCAGAGGTGCATATATATGTCCTAATGCGGATTGTTTTGCAAAGGCTGTGGCATCAAAGGGACTGGAACGTTCCTTTAAAATGCCGATAGAAAAGTCTGTGTATGACAAGTTGGCAAAGGAGCTGGAAAATATTGAAGCAGGATAAGGCATTAGCAATGATCGGACTTGCGCAGAAAGCAGGAAAAATCGTAAGCGGAGAATTTGCAACAGAAAAGGCAGTCAAGACCGGGAAAGCCGCACTGGTTATTGTTGCAGGAGATGCATCGGAAAATACAAAGAAGATGTTTACAAATATGTGTGCATTTTATGAGGTGCCTGTTTACTTTTACAGTGACAAAGAAACACTTGGTCATGCAATCGGCAAACAGTTTCGGGCATCACTCGCAGTCGTAGATGAAGGCTTTAGAAATACAATCGAAAAGCATTTAAAAAATGGTTTGGAGCAGCAGATGTAAGCGGTTGTTCGGAAGAGAGGTTAAATGGCAAATATGAGAGTTCATGAATTGGCAAAAGAGTTAAATATATCATCAAAAGAAATTATAGAAACATTGAGTAACGACACAAAGAAGTATACCGCTTCCAACGGTCTGACAGACTCAGAAATCACGTCTATCCGCAGCAAGTTCGGTAAAAAGGCGGCACAGCCGGAAAAACCAAAGACAGAGGCAAAGCAGGAAGATAAAAAGTCCCATATTTCACAGGTGTATTTTCCGCAGAATAGTACAAAAGCACCGGGAAATGATACAAGAAAGGGAAATCAGAATCAGACAAAGAACGATAATCAGATGAATAATAGAAATAACAATCAGAATAACAACAGAAAATCAGATACACCAAGAAACGAAAACGGTAGAAATAACTATGCCGGAAACCGTGACAACAACCGTAACGACCGTGACAGAAATGACCGTAGCGGAAACGGAGACAGACATAACGGTTACAGAAACGACCGCAACGGAAACGGTGGTGGAAACAACGGTTACAGAAACGATCGGAATGACCGCAACGGAAACGGCGGCGGAAATAACGGCTACAGAAACGACCGTAACGGAAACGGCGGTGGAAATAACGGTTACAGAAATGACAGAAACGACCGCAACGGAAACGGTGGCGGAAATAACGGCTATAGAAATGACCGCAACGGAAACGGCGGTGGAAATAACGGCTATAGAAATGACCGCAATGGACAGGGTGGAAACAGCGGACGCAGAAATGACCGTGACAGAAAAGAAAGTCTGCCAAAGAATGATTTTCTGTTTGAAACCAAGCCGGATGCAAGAAAGCCGGAATCCAGAAGGGACAACAAGAAGAACGACAGAAGAAAAGATGAAGAAAAAGAAAATCTGAAGTTCGCAAACAGCCAGGCAAACAAGAAGGTAAACAAGCCGGTAGAAAAAGAAGAAGAAACCATTAAGCAGCTGGTTCTGCCGGACAGCTTAACCATCAAGGAACTGGCAGATAAGATGAAAGTCCAGCCGTCTGTTGTTGTAAAGAAGCTGTTTATGCAGGGAAAAATTGTAACAATCAATCAGGAAGTGGATTATGATACAGCAGAAGAAATCGCACTTGAATTTAACTGCATCTGCGAACACGAAGAAAAGGTTGATGTTATTGCAGAACTGTTAAGGGAAGATGATGAAGCAGAAGATACACAGGTTACAAGACCACCTGTAGTCTGTGTTATGGGTCACGTTGACCACGGTAAGACATCATTACTGGATGCTATCCGTGAAACCCACGTAACGGCTAAAGAATCCGGCGGTATCACACAGAAAATCGGTGCGTATACGGTATCAATCAATGATCACCTGATTACATTCCTTGATACACCGGGTCATGAAGCGTTTACAGCCATGAGAATGCGTGGTGCACAGGCAACAGATATTGCCATTCTGGTTGTTGCGGCAGATGACGGTGTCATGCCTCAGACAATTGAAGCCATCAACCATGCAAAGGCAGCAGGTGTTGAAATTATCGTTGCTGTCAACAAGATTGATAAGCCGAGTGCCAATATCGAAAAGGTAAAGCAGGAACTGACAGAATACGAACTGATTCCGGAAGACTGGGGCGGTTCAACCATTTTCGTACCGGTATCCGCACATACAAAGGAAGGTATTGATGACTTACTGGAAATGATTCTTTTAACCGCAGAGGTACAGGAATTAAAGGCAAATCCGAACCGTAAGGCAAGAGGTATCGTAATTGAAGCTGAACTGGATAAGGGACGCGGTCCGGTTGCAACCGTACTTGTACAGAAGGGTACATTAAAGGTTGGTGACCATGTAGCAGCCGGTGCATGCCATGGTAAAATCCGAGCGATGGTAGATGATAAGGGACACCGTGTAAGAGAAGCAGGACCTTCTATTCCTGTTGAAATTCTCGGTTTAAATGATGTGCCGAATGCCGGTGAAATTCTCGTTGCAATGGATTCTGATAAGGAAGCCAGAAACTTTGCAGAAACCTTTATCAGCGAAGGCAGAAAGAAGCTCTTAGACGATACAAAGCACAAGGTATCCTTAGATGCATTGTTCGAACAGATTCAGGCAGGTAATGTAAAGGAACTTGGTATTATTATCAAAGCCGATGTACAGGGGTCTGTAGAAGCTGTAAAGCAGAGCCTTGTAAAACTTTCAAACGAAGAAGTTGTGGTTAAGATTATCCACGGCGGTGTTGGTAATATCAACGAATCCGATGTTGTTTTAGCTTCTGCTTCCAATGCAATTATCATTGGCTTTAATGTTAAGCCGGATAATCAGGCAAGAATCGTTGCAGAACGTGAAAAGGTTGATTTAAGATTATACAGCGTTATCTACAATGCAATTGAAGATGTAGAGTCTGCTTTAAAGGGTATGTTAGAGCCGATTTATGAAGAGCAGGTTATCGGTCATGTTGAAATCCGCCAGATTTTCAAGGCATCCGGTGTCGGCAACATTGCCGGTTCATTTGTAACAGACGGTAAGATTACAAGAAATGCTTCTGTCCGCATCACAAGAGAAGGCGAAAAGACGTACGAAGGACCGATTGCTTCCTTAAAGAGATTTAAGGATGAAGTCAAAGAGGTAAAGGCCGGATATGAATGTGGTCTTGTATTTGAAAAATTTAACGACATTCAGGAAGGCGACATCATTGAAGCTTATGAAATGGTAGAAGTGCCTAGATAAGTTTTAGAAAGGGCATAAGGTTTTTAGAATGCGTAAAAACAGTGTAAAAAACACCAGAATTAATGGTGAAGTATTAAAGGAACTCAGTAACATTATCAGGGGAGAAATCAAAGACCCGCGGATAAACCCGATGACCTCGGTGGTATCCGTGGAGGTTGCCCCGGATTTAAAAACCTGTAAAGCATATATCAGTGTCCTTGGGGACAAAGAATCCCAGGAAGACACGATGAAAGGGTTGAAAAGTGCAGAAGGATATATCCGCAGGCAGCTTGCAAAGAATATCAATCTGCGCAACACACCGGAAATTACTTTTATTTTGGACCAGTCCATTGAATACGGTGTCAATATGTCAAAACTGATTGACGAAGTAACACAGTATGACAATGAACATCATGTTGAGGAACCTGTACAGGATTCAGAGGACTAAGTATGAATGTTTTAGAAGAATTAAAAGGTGCAGAAACGGTAGGTATTACCGGACATATCAGACCGGACGGGGACTGTATCGGTTCCTGCATGGGATTGTATAACTATGTCAGAGAGAATTTTCCTGAAAAAGAGATCGATGTTTATCTGGAAGAGCTTCCGAATACACTGAAGTTCATGAAAAATACAGATAAGATCCGGCATGAAGTGACGGAAGAAAAAACCTATGATCTGTTTATTGCACTGGATTGCGGGGATATGGGAAGACTTGGATTTTCGGCAGTCCTTTTCAAAAAAGCGGCAGTAAGATTCTGTGTAGATCATCATGTGAGCAACCAGAGTTTTGCAGATCAGAACTATATCATGCCAGATGCAAGCTCGACAAGTGAGCTGATCTACAATCTGCTGGATTATGGGAAGATGTCTGTGGAGACTGCCGAGTGCCTTTACACAGGAATGGTGCATGATACCGGTGTGTTCCGTTATTCCTGTACCCATCCGTCGACCATGCGCGCAGCAGCAGCACTGATGGAAAAAGGGATCGATTTTACAAAAATAATTACAGAGACTTTTGATGAAAAGACCTATGCACAGAACCAGATTCTGGGGCGTGCATTGTTGGAAAGCTTTCTTTTTATGGACGGAAGATGTATTGTATCTTACGTTACAAAAGAAGAGATGGATTTCTACCAGGTAAAAGCGAAACATCTGGATGGAATCGTAAGCCAGCTGAAACTCACAAAAGGTATCGATGTTGCAATTTTTATGTATGAGCTTGAACATGGAACCTTTAAGGTAAGTCTGCGATCCAGTGAAAAGATAGATGTAAGTGTAGTTGCAAGCTATTTTGGCGGCGGCGGACACGCAAGGGCAGCCGGATTCTCCATGACTGCCACACCACATGATATCATCAACAATCTGGCAAGAAGACTGGAACTTCAGTTTAACAGTGGGAGCGAAGCGGAATGATACATGGCGTGCTGAATGTATATAAAGAAAAAGGCTATACGTCCCATGATGTGGTTGCAAAGCTGCGTGGGATCGTAAAGCAGAAAAAGATTGGGCATACCGGAACCCTTGATCCGGATGCCGAAGGAGTACTTCCGGTCTGCTTTGGGAAAGCAACAAAGCTTTGTGACCTGCTGACAGATAAAGATAAAACCTATCAGGCGGTTCTTCTTCTCGGTCAGGTGACGGATACACAGGATACTTCCGGTCAGGTTCTGGAAAAACATAGCACAGAAGATCTGACCAATGAAAAAGTGGAAAATGTGATCCGCAGCTTTGAGGGAGAATACGATCAGATTCCGCCGATGTATTCGGCACTCAAAGTTAACGGGAAAAAGCTTTATGAGCTTGCCAGAGAGGGCAAAGAAGTAGAGCGGAAAGCACGAAGAATCACGATTCATGAGATCCGGATCCTGGAGATCAATCTTCCGGAGGTAAAACTGGAAGTGACCTGTTCAAAGGGAACGTATATCCGTACACTGTGTCATGATATCGGTCAGAAGCTTGGCTGTGGCGGATGCATGAAAGAGCTTTTGAGAACACGTGTAGAGCGGTTTGGACTTGAAGACAGTATCCGGCTCGGTGAAATTGCACAGCTTCAGAAAGAAGGGATTCTGGAGGAGAAGATTATCGCGATAGATGAAATGTTTCCAACGTATGCACAGGTCGTACTGCCACCAAAAACGGCCGCGGCAGTACGGAACGGGAATAGTTTCAGAAAAAGAGATATTTCACAGGAAACAGCATTAAAGGAGTATGAGAACGATGAGAGAGTCCGCGTGTACGATGAATCGCATCAGTTTATTGCGATTTACTGTTACTGCAGGAAAGACGATCTCTTCAAGATTGTAAAAATGTTTTTTGATGGAAATGAAAAAAAGTAATTAAAGAGGAAAGAACATGGACTATATCAGAGGGCTGGAAGCCTATCAGGATTCCAGAGAGGCAGCAATCACACTCGGCAAATTTGATGGAGTTCACAGAGGACATCAGAAGCTGATCAAAAAAGTATGTCAGCTGAAGGCGAAAAAAGGCGTTCGTTCTGTTGTGTTTGCATTTGATATGAATCCGCTTTATGAAAAGCTTGGAAAATCAAGAGAAGGGATCATGTCCAATGAGGAGCGCAGATGTCTTCTGGACGAGAAAGTAGATGTACTGCTGGAATGCCCGTTTTCCGAAGATGTTACAAGTATGTCGGCAGAGGATTTCATCCGGAAGATCCTGATTGAGAAAATTCATGCCCGGTATATTGTGATCGGAACGGATTTCCACTTTGGGCATGACAAGCGTGGTGATGCAAAAATGCTTGCAGAATATGCCGATGTGTATGGATATGAACTTTTTGTGATTGAAAAAGAGATGTACGGAAAACGGGAGATCAGCAGCAGCTATGTCAGGGAAGAGCTTCGGAAGGGAAATATGGAAGCTGTGAATGATATGCTGGGGTATGCATATACTGTACGGGGAAAAGTAGAGCATGGCAGGCAGCTGGGCAGAAAACTGGGATTTCCGACACTTAATGTACATCCGTCAAGGGATAAACTTCTTCCACCGAACGGAGTTTATCTGGATAGTGTGAGGATTGATGGAATCTGGTACAACGGAATCGGTAATGTCGGGTTTAAGCCAACGGTATCCGATGAGAACCGGATGCTGATCGAGAGCAATCTACTGGATTACAGTGGTGATGCCTACGGAAAAGAGGTAGAGATCCAGCTTTATCATTTTAAGAGACCGGAGCAGAAGTTTGAATCGGTAGAAATGATGAAGGCACAGATCGATCAGGATATTGCTTACGCAAAAGAATTTTTCCGTTATCATCATAAGAAATAACAGAGCCGGTGAAAAAGCTCTGGAAATGCGGTTATTTACAGGCAGCCTGTGAACAGGAATATGAAAACCTGCCAGATGCGGGAAAGATAAAATCCTTCTTGACAGGATTCGGGGCATATGGTACACTAGGCAAGTATGAAAAACCGATGTTCGGCAGATGGAATCTCCAACCACTGCTTAATATCAGGCAATTAACAGTATATTTAGGAGGTAGTGACAAATGATCACAAAAGAAATGAAAGAACAGATTATCAAAGAATACGGAAGAACAGAAGGAGATACAGGATCTCCGGAAGTACAGGTAGCTCTTCTTACAGCAAGAATCAATGATCTTACAGATCACTTCAAAGCTAATCCGAAGGATCACCACTCAAGAAGAGGACTTCTTAAGATGGTTGGACAGAGAAGAGGACTTCTTGCATACCTTAAGAAGAATGACATTGAAAGATATCGTTCACTGATCGAAAGATTAGGTTTAAGAAAGTAAGACGTATTTTACAGGGAGCGAAAGGCATCAGCTGGATGTCTTCGCTCCCTGTTTGTTTACGCAAACAATGAGCCGAACCGGTACGACATGCATCATCCATGCCAATCAGCATAGTGATTGACATGGGAGTGACCAATAACCGTGTTTTGCCACATTTTAAAGTTAGTTATATAGAATCTTGCAAGAGATGTAAGGATATGATATAATACAAAAGATTGTGGGTAGAGATTGCGTCCGAGACCACTGAAAAGTATATTTTGAGAAGTGTATTTTTCAGTAGTTTCGGAGATTTTACCCGTCAGATAAACAGATAAAAAAGGAGAACATTTATGTACAAAAAGTTTGAAATGGAACTTGCAGGCCGTACACTCCGCGTAGATGTTGGAAGAGTTGCCAAACAGGCGAACGGCGCAGTACTTATGCATTATGGTGATACAGTTGTGCTTTCAACAGCAACTGCATCCGACAAACCAAGAGAAGGAATTGACTTCTTCCCACTCAGCGTTGAATACAATGAGAAGCTTTATGCAGTAGGAAAGATCCCGGGAGGATTTAATAAGAGAGAAGGAAAGGCATCAGAAAATGCTGTTCTTACCTGCCGCGTGATCGACCGTCCGATGAGACCGCTTTTCCCGAAGGATTACAGAAATGATGTAACTTTGGAGAACCTGGTTCTCTCTGTTGAACAGGACTGCTCACCGGAGCTTACCGCTATGCTTGGATCAGCGATTGCAACTGCTATTTCTGATATCCCGTTCGATGGCCCGACAGCTTCTACCCAGGTAGGACTTGTTGACGGAGAACTGGTATTCAATCCAACCGCAGAGCAGAAAGAAAAGTCCGACCTTGCACTGACTGTTGCATCTACAAGAGAAAAGGTAATCATGATTGAAGCCGGAGCAAATGAAGTACCGGAAGCTAAGATGCTCGAAGCCATCTTCGCGGCGCATGAAGTGAATCAGAAAGTCATCGCATTCATCGACCAGATTGTTGCAGAATGTGGAAAACCAAAACATGATTATGTAAGCTTTGCAGTACCGGAAGAACTCTTTGAAGCGATTCAGAAGATCGTAACACCGGAAGAGATGGAAGTTGCAGTATTCACAGATGACAAGCAGACAAGAGAAGAAAATATCCGTAAGATCACAGAAAAGCTGGAAGAAGCTTTTGCTGATAACGAAGAATGGCTTGCCAAACTTGGTGAAGCTGTATATCAGTACCAGAAGAAGGTTGTCCGCAAGATGATCCTCAAAGACCACAAGCGTCCGGACGGTCGTGCAATCGAAGAAATCCGTCCACTTGCCGCAGAAATTGACCTGATCCCGAGAGTACATGGTTCTGCTATGTTTACACGTGGACAGACACAGATCTGTACTATCACCACACTGGCTCCGCTTTCAGAAGCACAGAAGGTAGACGGACTGGATGAATCTGAGACATCCAAGAGATATATGCATCACTATAACTTCCCGTCATACTCTGTAGGTGAGACAAGACCTTCCAGAGGACCGGGACGTCGTGAGATTGGACATGGAGCCCTTGCTGAGAGAGCACTGGTACCGGTACTTCCGTCAGAGGAAGAATTCCCGTATGCGATCCGTACCGTATCTGAGACATTTGAATCTAACGGTTCTACTTCTCAGGCAAGTGTATGTGCATCTTCTATGTCACTTATGGCGGCCGGTGTACCAATCAAATCTGCAGTTGCAGGTATCTCATGTGGTCTGGTAACAGGTGCTACTGACGATGATTATCTGGTACTTACAGATATTCAGGGGCTGGAAGATTTCTTCGGAGATATGGACTTCAAGGTAGCAGGTACACATAAAGGTATCACAGCGATCCAGATGGATATTAAGATACACGGACTGACAAGACCGATCATCGAAGAAGCAATTGCACGTACAAGAAAAGCAAGAGTTTACATTCTGGATGAAGTTATGGCTAAGACAATCGCTGAGCCAAGAGCACAGGTTGGCAAGTATGCACCGAAGATCATTCAGATGAATATTGATCCGGCTAAGATCGGTGAAGTTGTAGGTCAGAGAGGAAAGACCATCAACGCAATCATCGAAAAGACAGGCGTTAAGATTGATATTAATGATGAGGGAAGAGTAGATATCTGTGGTGTAGATCAGGTAATGATCGACAGAGCAATGGAAATCATTCGTCTTATCGTAGAACCTGTAGAAGCAGGCAAGATTTATGAGGGAGAAGTTGTTCGTATTATGAACTTCGGTGCATTTGTACAGTTAGCTCCAAATAAGGATGGCCTGATTCACATTTCTAAACTTTCTAAAGAAAGAGTAGAGAAAGTGGAAGATGTTGTTAATATCGGTGATAAAGTAAAAGTAAAAGTTCTTGAAATTGATAAGATGGGAAGAATTAATCTGGCACTTCGCGAGATTATCAAATAAATTATTTTTACGAGGGGGCAGTGAGGTTGGAGTTCCTTTTAGAACAAATCAGCCAGATTACGCATGGTGTTGTACTGAATAGGATAAAACCAAAGATATTAAGTGAGGGAGCAGAGTATCCCATTCTTACGATCAGTCAGTTAATTGACGAGGAAAATGGAGTGTGGGATTATGAAGTTCCTACGGCTTTGGTTGATAAAAAAAAGGTGAAGAATTTAAATCTGGCAAAAGAGCATAGCATCGTAATCGGACTGACCTCCTTCCATCGTGCTGCCGTACTGGAGAAACAGCATGAGGGCAAGATTATCCCATCCAATTTTGTTTCGATAGAATTTCAGAATGGGATAATGGATCCCTACTACTTTGCATGGTATTTTAATGAACATCCAGAGATAAAAAGGCAACGGATGATTGCCATTCAGGGAAACTCTTCAGTTAAGGTATTATCTGTACACATGATTCGTCAATTGATGATTGAGTGTCCGAATTTATCAACGCAGATGTCAATTGGTAAGCTGTACTATTATCAGAAGCGGAAAAAAGTACTTCTTATGGAAAAGATGCGTTTAGAAGAGGCAGTTCTGACAGAAGAAATGATGCACCATTTAGAAAAATTATAAAAGGGGAAACGGATGGACGAAAAACAGTTACAATATGAATTTTTGTCAATTTTAAGTGAGAGTCATCCGGGTCTGACATTTGAGGAATACAGAGATAGTTGTGTGTTCCTCTTATTTTATCAGTATCTTTGTTTAAAACATGGTGACTCACTAGAAGAGGCTTATAAGCCGGGTGAATTAGTGAAGATGGCAATACGTGGAAAGCTTCAGGTAGCTTCCTTTTTAAAATTTATGGAATCCGCTTCCTCTTTTTTACATCTTTTGAATAAAGATTTTCAACTTACAGAATTTTCATTTTATAAAAGCCTTGAAAGAGTACATTCTTTAGAAAAACAAAAAAGTTATGCAAGATTTTTTCGTAAATTTCTAAAAAAAATTGATGGCTGGGATTGTAAAGAAGAATTACTCAGGCAGTATCCAAAACTATTTGTTTTGCTGATCGCAGAATTTGCAAAGTTAAAAAAAGATACCTATATATCGGAAGAACTAAGCGAACTATATCATAAGTTTTTTTGCAGGCGATTTCATAAGAAAAAAGGAAAATGTAAAGTTTTATTTCCAGAATTTCAGTATGGTATTTTGGCATCTTCCATTATAAGTACAGAAAAAAATATAGAGATTTATGGCTATACAAAGGAACAGGAATATATTGATATTTTTACGATTGTATGTTATATGAGAGGAATTCCATTAGATTCCCTACATCTTTTCATGAAAAAGGACTGGAGAGCAATCAGAGATTTGCCAGATGGAGCAGATAATATCCTTATTTTTATGCCGGAAGGTGTAGAAGCAGGAGAATATATAGCTTCACCAAAACTTTCTCTTGGAAAAGAACAGTTTTATGCTGGAACGAAGGGGGAATTTCCATTTTTACTGACAGCAATTTCCTGTTTAAAAGAGAATGGATTTTTGGCGGCAGTTTTTCCTGGTGCGATGCTTTACCGGGAAGGAAGAGAAGCGCAGATTCGTAAGTATCTTGTGGAAGAATTGAATTGTCTTGATACAATAATGCTGCTTCCGGATTCCATATTTCACTCTATAGGGCAGGCCGAGGCAATTTTATTTTTCCAGATGAATCGAGAACGAAAAGATATCTTGTTTTTTGACTGCTCGGAGATAGAAAGTCTTGATAAGGAACAGATAGATACTATAGATCAGCTTTGGAGTGAGAGAAAGACAATTCCTGGATTGTGTGCCTGTGTGGAGAGGGATGAGATAGAAAAAAATGAATATAATCTTAATCTTCCCCGTTACATTACAAAAGTTGTGAAGGAAACAGCAATTGATATGGAAAAAGGTAAGGCACGAATCAGGGAAATTGAGCAGGAATTGCAGAAAATTGAAAACCGCATCGCAATTTATCGTAGAGAGTTAGGATTGTAAATCGGAAAGCAGACAGGGAGGAGCACCATGCGAAAAAAGAAGAGGATACCTGTTAGTATCATGCTGTTAGTATTCTTATTTCTTCTGACAGGATGCACATTAGGGGGCACTAAGCAAGAGGCAGAGACAAAGGTAGATTATTATATCGGCGTGGTAGATGATAATGCACCATATTATTACGAAGAAGATGGACTGCCAAAAGGATACTATGCAGATTTTGTTGCAGCAATGGCAAAAGAAGAACCATTTACTTATAAATTTGTTCCTGTAGATGCATCTTCTTATAATGAAAATCTTTCTAAGAAGTCTATAGATGGCTTTATCGGAGCGACAAATGCATCCTCAGGTAAGAATATTTTGGCAAGTAAGTCATTCTACACATCTAATATTTGTGTTTTAGCGCCAAAAAGTTCTAACATTTCGACTTTAAAACAAATAAAAGATAACAGTATTGCAGCACCTGCCGATACAGAAGAGGAAGTATTTGCGAAATATCTTGCAAATCGTTATAAGGGGCGGGCAGTTCCATTTTTGTCTGTAAAAGAAGCACTTTCAGATATTGAGGCTGGTAATACACAGATACTCGTTGCAGATAAGGAATATTATAAGCAGCACAAAGAAACATTTAAAAGTTGGAAGGTTCTTAAAACAAGCCATCGTTTTCAAAATGAACATCGGCTTTTTATGCAAAAAGATGGAAAGCTGCAGGAGATTTATTCTAAAGAAATAAAAGCTTTAGAGACAAACGGAAGTCTAGAGCATTTTTCAAACACGCTCTAAAGAATATTTTCACACAGGATTAAAAATAGATAAAACACCCAGGAATTATTAAAAAAGGATATAATTCTTAGGTGTTTTTTCTTTCAAAATGAGCATGCTAAAGGGAAAGCTGCTTTCGGAAAAATCGTTTTATAAGATTAGAGCGTGTTTGAAACATGCTCCAGGTGTAAAAGATTTCGGAAGCACATGAAAATATAAAGGAGGATGCTCATGAATACGCAATTAGAAAGTTTACTAGAACTTGGAGAAGTATTACTGGAGAATAACGGGACGGGGCATCATATTTTATTTTTATCTGTTATCGGTGAGATAGAAGGTCACCATTTATCATCAGACAGAATAAAGACGACAAAATATGAACACTTATTACCGCTTCTTACCCAAGTACAGGATGATCAGGAGATAGATGGATTATTTCTCCTGATTAATACGGTGGGAGGTGATTGTTCCTGTGGCCTTGCGGCAGCAGAAATGATTGCATCTATCAAAAAACCGACGGTTTCTCTTGTGATTGGAGATAGTCATTCTATTGGAGTACCTCTTTCAGTAGCGGCAGATCGAACATTTATTGCACCGACGGCAACGATGATTCTGCATCCAGTACGACTGAATGGTACGATTATTGGTGCGCCGCAGACATTTGAATACTTTCGGCTGATACAGGATAGGATTGTTACATTTGTAGAAGCACATACAGGAGTTGCGAAAAGCAGGCTGGAAAGAATGATGATACGTCAGGGGATGATGGTAAAAGATTTAGGAACAATTCTTGTAGGAAAAATGGCGGTGGAAGAAGGAATTATTGATGAAGTTGGTGGTGTTTCTGAAGCGCTTTTCTGGCTGCATCAGGAGATTGAAAGAAGCAGGAAGAAAAGACAGGAGAAAAAATGATAGAAGAAAAA
>ERZ834859.1979-NODE-1979-length-19546-cov-3.039095_pt1 | contig 19546 bp, 15 predicted proteins | sample MGYA00519947_ERZ834859 | MGnify/ENA primary metagenome ERZ834859 (study PRJEB31850, sample SAMEA3708763) | human gut metagenome | biome: human gut; feature: human-associated habitat; material: faeces | place: China | collected 2014 ...
GCGCAGGCGCTCGGCGTAGTCGCCGTGACGGCCGGGCTCGATCGCATCGGCGACGAACACAACCATGTCGAGCGGCGTCATGTCGACCGCTCCGACCGTGTGCCTTGCGACCGCCTGGCAGACGGAAGCATCGATACCCTCGAAGATGTGCGGCAGCTCATAAGAGGCAACAGGACCGTGCAGCAACCCCACGGCGGCGGAGGGGGAACCGGCGACGCGGACGCCGTACTGAGCCGCCCTCACAAGCAGCTCGTGATCGTCCAAAACCTTGTCCCAATCGTGCAAAAGCCCCGCAAGGGCAGCCGAAAAGCAGTCCACGTCGTACGCGTGGGCTATCTCGTAAGCCGTCTTGGCAACGCCAAGGGAGTGCTGGTAGCGGCGGGGCTTCTCGACCATGCGCACCTCGAGCTTGGCGCGAACGGCCTCGAGCTCAGCGATCTGTTCATCTGAAAGCGTCATGTGCTCATTCTCCCGTGACGTACAAGTCGTTCTTCTGGATATAACCCATCACCGACTCACTCGTGAGATAGCGTGCGCTCTTGCCGTCGCGCACGAGCTCGCGAATGTTAGACGAGCTGATGGCCAGCGCCGGAATCTCGATATAGCGAACATCGAAATCGATGCCAGAGGCGGCAATGCGGGCCTTGGCCGTCTCGATATCGTACCCAGGGCGGGTCGCGGCGATCAGGGTCGCAAGCGATGCGAGGCGCTCGGCGTCATGCCAGGCAAGGATATCCATGATCGCGTCTGCTCCCGTGATGAAGTAGAGTTCGACGTTATCGGGATAGCGCGAGCGCAACTCACCGAGGGTGTCGACCGTATAGGTGACGCCGGGGCGATCGATCTCGAAGCGGCTGGCGTAGAACGCCGCGTTCGCGGCAGTGGCCAACACCGTCATGGCGTAGCGATCCTCGGGATCGCTCACGTGCTTGTCCTGCTTGAACGCGGGCGAACCGGCGGGCATGAACAGCACCAGATCAAGATCGAGCGCCTCGCGTGCCTGCTCGGCGGTGACCAAGTGGCCGTAGTGAATCGGGTCGAACGTTCCGCCCATGATACCCAGGCGGTACGTGCGCTCAGGGTCGTCGCCGAGCGGGGGCAGCAGTCGATCACGCGAGGACATCGGGGTCCTCCTCACCGACCTCGGGCTGAGAATCCTCGGTGGCGAGCTCTTCATCGTCGACATCGAACTCGATGAACTCGACGTCGTCCTCATAATCCTCATCGTCGTCGATGCCCTCGAAATCGAAAGCGTAGCCGAGAATGCGAACCTCATCGCCATTCTTACAGCCGGCCTTGATGAGGGCGTCGTCCACGCCCATGCGGGCCATGCGGTGTTGCAGATAGATGATGGCCTCTTCGTTCTCCCAGTCGGTCTGGACGACCATGCGCTCGAGGTTGGTGCCGGTGACACGCCAAGCGCCCGGCTCCTCCTGGAGTACACGGAAACGCTTGTCGCGAGCCTTGCGGGCGCGCTCCCACTTTTCCTCATCGAAGGCGGGGGCGGCTGCCTGCTCCTCGGCGATGGCGCGACGCAGCTCGCTCACGCGCTCACCGCAGGCGAGCATGAGCGTCTGAAGTCCGGCGCCCGTAAGCGCGGAAACGGCGAAGAATTCGTGACCGTCCTCGAGGGCGGCCATCTTGAGTGCCTGGACGCGATCGGCCACGCCGGAGGCATCGCACTTGTTGGCGACGACGATCTGCGGACGGTCGGCAAGGTCGGATGCATAGCGACGGAGCTCATCGTTGATGATGCGGTAATCCTCGAGGGGATCGCGGCCCTCATAGCTGCCCGTGATATCGACAACGTGCAGGATCAGAGCCGTGCGCTCGACATGACGCAGGAACTGATGGCCCAGGCCCTTGCCCTCGGCCGCGCCCTCGATGAGACCCGGAACGTCGGCAACGACATAGGAATACTCGCCGGCGCGCACCATGCCGAGATTGGGCACGAGCGTGGTGAACGGGTAGTCAGCAATCTTGGGGCGGGCGGCGCTCATGCGGGCGATGAGCGAGGACTTACCGACGCTCGGGAAACCCACGAGGGCTGCATCGGCCATGAGCTTCATCTCAAGCTCGATCCAGTGCTCGATGGCGGGCTCGCCCTTTTGAGCGAACGCCGGAGCACGACGCGTGGAAGTCACGAAGTGCGGGTTACCCAAACCACCGGTGCCACCGGGGGCCACCACGACGCGCTCCCCGTCGTGCGTGAGGTCGGCCAGATCGTAGGCGGGCTCCATCGTCGTGGGATCGAGTTCGCGGATGACGGTGCCCATAGGTACCTTGAGGATAAGGTCCTTGCCGTCGGCGCCGTCTTTGCGCGAGCCCTTGCCGTGCGTGCCAGCCTCGGCGCGGAAATGATGCTTGAATCGATAATCGATGAGCGACGAGAGCTGGGCGTCGGCCTGGATGACGACATCGCCGCCATGGCCGCCGTCGCCGCCGTCGGGACCGCCCTTGGGAACGAAGGCCTCACGACGGAACGACATGCAGCCGGCGCCGCCGTCGCCGCCCTTGACGTTGATGCGGCAAATATCGGTGAACTGGGACACAGCCCCTCCTTGTATGTTGACAACCCCTATGTGTAAAAAGGGACGGGTGCAAATTGCACATCCACGGCGATGCGCGCGACGCGCGGTCGCAGTAAACATGCAACTAGCTTACCAAATGCCCCTGTGCAAAATGAGATGTGTCGTATGCACCCGACCCCTTTTACACACAAGAAGACCCTCCGGGCTAAACGCTCAGAGGGTCTCCCAAAAGATGCAAATGCAAAAAGGGTGAGGACTACGCCTCGACGGGGTACACGTTCACGCGGTGCTTGAGGCCCTTGGTGAACTTGACCTTACCCTCGACGAGCGCGAAGAGGGTGTCGTCCTTGCCGCGGCCGACGTTCTCGCCGGGGTGGATGTGGGTGCCGTTCTGGCGGACGAGAACCTCGCCGGCCTTCACGGTCTGACCGTCAAAACGCTTGGTGCCCAGACGCTGGCCGCGGGAGTCGCGACCATTGCGGGAGGAACCGAGACCTTTTTTGTGTGCCATGTCAGGTACCTGCTCTCTAACTAACTACAAATGGTCGACTACTCGGCGACGGGAGCCTCGGGCTCCTCGACCTTGGTGGTCTTCTTGGCGCGGGAAGTGGCCTGGACCTTGGTGATCTTCAGCTTGGTGAGCTGCTGACGGTGGCCCTTGAGGCGGTGGTAGCGCTTACGCTTGTGGAACTTGTAGACGAGCTGCTTCTCGCCCTTGAACTGCTCCAGGATCTCAGCAGTGACCTTAGCCTTGGCGAGCTTGGCAGGATCCGTGACGATCTTCTTGCCGTCGTTCAGGAAGATAACCTCGAGCTCGACCTTGGAACCGGCCTCGCCCTCGATCTTCTCAACGGTGATGACGTCATCGGTGGCGACTTTATACTGCTTGCCGCCCGTAGAAACGATTGCGTACATGTTCTTGCCCTTCATGCATCAGTTGTGCAACAGTCGGATATGGTATCAGGTGGATTATGGCGCGTCAACGGATATATTCAACGTTTTCCCTGCATATTCACAGGTTCGACAAAGCCTATCGCACGGAACGCGCGAGAAGGCTCCCCTCAGGTGCCTCGAGCTCACGGCCCAATGGCTCGATAATAGTCGAAGCATCCACGCAAATGCTTTGGGAAATACGCTCAACATTATATCTATCGAACACCGTGAGCTGCTGGATTCCCGTGGACACGATCTGCTCGTCCACACCGGGATCGAGCCCTCGCAAGGCCTGGTCGAAGGCGGCCACGATGATCTCGGGGCGAAGCGAGCCCTCGTTGTCGCAACGGGTGCACAATCCGATTCTGACGCAACCGTCGGTCAGAACTTCGTGGCTCTCGGCCTTGAGCAAGCGCCGCACATCGAGGGCTTTGGTCTTCTTACCGCGATGAAACGGGATCTGCGCGCCCTGATCGTACCAGCCGAAGACAATCTGAGAAAGCGCCTCGTCGGTAACGTCGAACTCGGGCCTGACGAAGACCTCAAGCAGGTATCGCACCTCATTAATCTCGGCGGTGAGCGCCGGGCGACGGAGCTCAACGTAGGCAGCATCGATAGGACGCAGGTCCACGGGAGCGGCGGCCTGCAGCCGTGCAAGCGCGTCCTCGGCAGGGATGAGCTCCGTCAGATACACGTCGAAATACTCCGCTGTGGAGGACGTGCCAACCGGCAGTGCCGAGGTGTAGGCGATGCGCATATGCGGGGAGAAACCCTGCGTGACCGCATAGGGCAACTTCGCACGGCGCACAACCTGCTCGACCGTGTGAATCAGCTCGAGGTGGCCCAGGTACTTGAGGCGCCCCAACTTGGGATAGGCCACGCGGAGGCGGAAGAGCGTGGGTTCAGATGCGTTCGTCATGCGCGCTCACCAACCAAGACGTTGTCGGCTTTCAGGGTCGGGCACACGCCGCAGCCCGTGCAGGACTCGCGCGTGCAGTCGGGCGTGGTGACGCCCTCGAGGGATCGACGGTACTCGCGCAGGAGGAACCCGCGGGACACGCCAGGGCTCACATGCTCCCAGGGCAGACGCCAATCGAGCTCAAAGGACTCCTGGGCGAGCGCCCGCAAGTCCATGCCGAGCTCCGTGGCCGCCTCTTCCCAGCGACCGAGCTCGAACTGCTCGGTCCAGGCGTCGAAACGCTGGCCGCGCCTCCAAGCTCCCTCGATGAGCGGCGCGATGTCTCGGCCGCCGCGGCTCATGACCGCCTCAACGAGCGAAGTGGCGGCATCGTGGCAGTGGATGCGAACGGCGCGATTCTTCACCGAATGGAAGAGCAGCTGCTGACGGCGCTTGACCTCGGCGTCGTCGAGCTGCGGGCACCACTGGAACGGGGTATGCGCCTTGGGGATGAACACCGACACCGAGATGGAGACGGAGATACCGCCGCGCTGCTCCTTGGGAACGACCTCGCGCGCGATCTCGAGCGCATGGTCGGCGAGCTGGGCGATGGCGACGATGTCCTCATCGGTCTCCCCCGGCAGACCCATCATGAAGTACAGCTTGACGCGGCGCCAACCGGCCTCGAACGCGGCGCGCGTGGCGCGCTCGAGGTCCTCCTCGGTCACGTTCTTGTTGATGATGTCGCGCATGCGCTGGCTGCCGGCCTCGGGCGCAAAGGTGAGGCCGCCCTTCTTCTCCCCCGCCACGGCGGCCGCCATGTCCACGCCAAAGGAGTCGAGGCGCTGAGACGGAACGGAGATGGAGATGCCGGTGTCGCCCAGTCGCTTGTTGAGGCGATTGAGCATCTCGGCACATTTGGAGTGATCGGTAGTAGAGAGCGAGTTGAGTGAGACCTCGTCGTAACCCATGTGGGCAAGACCACCTGTGACGGCGGAGACCACCTGGTCGGCGGAGCGCTCGCGCACCGGGCGGTACGTCATGCCCGCCTGGCAGAAGCGGCAACCGCGGGCGCAGCCGCGCAGCACCTCGACGCAGAGACGGTCCTGGACGATCTGCATGTAGGGAACGACGGCCTGCGGGACCGGGTTGGTGGCGCCAAAGTCCTTCACCACGCGCTTGTACACGACCGGCGGGACCTCCTCGCCCTCGCGCGGGACCGTGTAGCCGTGCGGCGAACAGGGCTCGTCATGGCGCACCTCATAGAGGGACGGCACGTAAACGCCGCCGATCTTCGAAAGCTCGCGGAGCATCTCGGCACGGGACGCACCGGCGTCACGCAGTTCGCGATGGCGCTGGCAGAACTCGACGATCTGTTCCTCGCCCTCGCCGATCATCATGCAATCGAAGAACGGCGCAAGCGGCTCGGGGTTGTAGACGGAAGGGCCGCCGCAGATGACGATGGGGTCGTCCTCACCGCGATCGGCCGCATGAAGCGGGATGCCGGCAAGGTCGAGACCCTCGAGGTAGTTGGTGCACGCCATCTCATGCGGCACGTGGAAGCCCACGACGTCGAAGGACGCGATGGGAGCAGCGCCCTCGAGCGAGAGCAGCGGGGTTCCGGCGGCGCGCATCTCATCAGCCATGTCGACCCACGGGATGTAGCCGCGCTCGCAGGAAAGACCAGGGGCCTCGTTGAGATTGCGGTAAAGAATGGCGATGCCCTGGTTGGGCAGGCCCACCTCGTACACGTCGGGGTAGATCAGCACGCAGCGGTGCTCAGCCTCGGGCTTGTACAGCGCTCCCCACTCATGGTCGATGTAGCGCGTAGGCTTTTCGACGCGGGCGAGCAACGGTTCAAGCTCATGGAAGCGGTTCTCATAGGGAACTCGCATGAATCCTCCTTATCGGGGGCTTAACGGAGATAAAAGTCACGGGTGTCGGGAATGATAGCGCATCGTCGCGACACGGGCGAACGGGGGCGCTCCGCACGGGCGCAAGCGGCGGACCAAAAGCCGCGACATGCCAACCTACGCGACCGCCTGCGACGCAGGGGCGAGCAGGGTCTTCGCACGCGAATACGCCCCGCGGAAAAAGTCGTTCAGAGGACCGTAGTCGATATCGCGCTCGTAATAGGCGCTGAGGCAGCACCCCATGCCGAACGTACCGGCGCCCGCGACAAGGGTCTTGAAGACCACGCCCGGGCGCCCGATGCGACGCGCCACCGCACGCGCCCCGGCGCGCAGAGCGAGCGCACCGGCGAGCACCATGGCGGCCTCGTACGCGCGCTCGACCCGCATGGGTTTGCCGAACACGCCAGCGAGCTTGAGCATCATCCCGAGCTGCGTCATGGTCATGACGGGAAAATCGGCGCCCGGCATGAAGAACAGCGCACCGGTGGCAAGGTTGGCCATGGTCGCCGATCGCACCACACGCATGGCGGCCGCGATGCGCATGAAGGCGAAGTTCGCGGCAAAGGCGGTGTCTTTGTCGGTCCGGTCCAAGATCCAGCGCGCAAGCGAGGAGAGCAGGTGCGTTGCATCGCTCGCGGCGATAAGGCCAAGCATCGCCGTATCCTGCTGGATAAAGGGCACCTCCACACTTGATTCGCAAAGAATGACGGTCGGGACGCCCGCGATCACGATCTGCTGGACGCGATCTTGCAACAGCGGGCTGCCCGAGCTCACAACCAGGGCGACGTCAGTATCGGCCTTGACGGAAAACATAGGCGCATCAAGACGCGCAACTCGCACGAGCCCCGAGGTCGTCTGCGGCACCAGGGCGTCGCGCAGGCACGAAACGATATGGGAGGGCGCGCCGGCGTCAAGGTAGACCGCCACGCGCACCGGCGCATCGACATCGCCTTGGACGCTCGCGCCCATCTTGACGGCGTCAACGACAGAATCAACGGGAATCCTCATGTCACTCCTCGAAACGCTCAGACCAATACGGACGTATCCGCACGACCCAGACGGGTCTATACGGACTTGTTGCCCACTCGCCAGATCGACTGAACGATACCGACGGCCGCACACTGCATGAGCATCGAAGATGAACCGAAGCTGATGAAGGGCAGCGGAATACCAGTGATGGGCATGAGGCCGATGCACATGCCGACCTCCTCGAGTAGCTGGAAGGTCCACATACCCACGATGCCAACGCATGCGAGCTGCAAGAACAGGGAGTCGGATCGATGCGCCACGCGAATGGTGGAAAAGATCAGGAAGGCGAACAGGCCGAGCAGCACGAGCGCGCCGACGAAACCGAACTCCTCGGACAGCAGGGCGAACACGAAGTCGGTATGGGCCTCGGGCAAAAAGCCAGCTCCGGCCTGCGATGCGTTGCCCACGCCCTTGCCGAAGAAGCCGCCCGAGCCCACGGCAATCATGGACTGCAGCAAGTTATAGCCGGCACCCGAGGTATCGGACTCGGGGTCGATGAAGACGAGCAGGCGGTTCATCTGGTACTGCTTGAGCAGGACATCGCGCCCCAGCATGCCGTCGAGGACCGAGTCGAGGGCGAGCATGATCGAGACGAGGCCGATGATGAGAGCCACGGTGCACAGCACCCATTCCTTCCGGGGCCCGCTCATCATGATGATGGCGGCACCGGCAAAGAAGATCACCAGGCCGCTGCCCAGGTCGCCTGCGACCACGGCCGCACCGAAGGGAACCATGAGCATCGCGCAGAACTTGACGTACTCCCTCACCGAATCGATGCGACCGTTGTACTGCGCACCGAGCGAGGCCACAAAGAAGATCGTGATGAGCTTGGCAAGCTCGACCGGCTGGAAGGTGAGTCCGATAAGCGGGATCTTAATCCATCCGGTCATGCCCTTGGCGTTATAAGAGAGGCCGGGGATATAGGGGCTGAACAGAACGATCAAATCGATGACGAGCAGGACGGTCGTCATGCCGGCCAGGCCTGAGAAATCGGACCTCCAGCACAGGAACGCCAAGAACAGGCCGAGACCGATGCCGACGAGCTGGCGGGTGAACGAGGCCTCGGCGATGGTGAGCGACGCGGTCCAGATCACAAAGGCGCCGTAGGCGAGCAGGAGCACCCAGGCGATGAGCACGGGCACGCTGACCTTCTGCCGCAAGCCCGCCCTGTTGGCGCCCATCTTCTTGTTCACGCGCGAAAGCGTATCTTGAGCCATGTTCCTCACCTACCTCGAGGTATCTCCGCCGACGTACTCAAGCGAGTCGGGACAATCGTAAATGGCGCCGAGGACGTGGCGAACCGCCGGCATGGAGCACGTTCCGCCAAAACCGCCCTGCTCCAACAACGTGGCCACCACGTATTTGGGGTCGTCATAAGGAGCATAGGCGATGAACCAGCCGTACAACTCCTCCCCCACCTTCTCGCCCGTGCCGGACTTGCCGGCCACCTGGACGGGCAGGTTTTTGAAGTGCTCGGCAAGAGCGGGAGACTCCTCGTAGATCATCGAGTGGAGTCCCGCATGGACGACGCCCATCTGGGAGTCCTGGTTCTTGAGCTCGACCGTCAGACGTTTCTTCGGCTCGAAGGTATAGGCATCGCCTTGGCCGTCGCGGGCCACGACCGAATGCAGGACATGAGGCGTGTACTCGACGCCGTTCATGGCGATACCGGCATATGCCGTCGCCATCTGGATGGGCGTCACGAGGATGTCACCCTGGCCGATGGCGATGTTGGTCATATCGCCGGCATTCCATGCACGCTCCTCGGCCGACCAATCCTTGAAGTAGCTCTCTTTCCATTCGGCATCCGGAACGCGACCCACGCCCTCAGCAGGCAGATCGACGCCCGTCTTGGAGCCCAAGCCCCAGCGACGGAACATCTCCTGCAGGCCCTCGGTGTCGTGGTCGGCGTAGAAGAAGTTCTTGCCCAGATCGTAGAAGACCGCGTCGCAAGAGTCCCTGATGCCATCCTGCAGGCCACGGACGCCGTGGCCCTTGTGCAGCCAGCACCACTTGCCGCTTCCCTCGCCCAGGCCAGTCCACCAGCCCCTGCAATCGGATCGGGTCTCGGCAGTGTACACGCCGTATTCCATGCCAGCGAAGGAACTCAGGGGCTTGATGGTGGATGCAGACATGTACTGCCCGCCAACGACGCGGTTGACCAATGGACGTCCGCCCTTGTCATCGTTGAGCTCGGACCAGATATCGGAGGAGATGCCGCCGACGAACACGGACGGATCGAACGACGGGAAGCTCGCCATGCCGAGGACATCGCCATTGGTGCAGTCGAGGCAGACACAGGCGCCCGCGCCCCCCGGATACCCGGTGCGCTCGGCGGTCTCCTGGCTGATCTTGAGACCTTCCTCGCACGCCTGTTGGATCTTCACGTCAATCGTGAGCTTGATGTCGCTACCAGGCTCGGCGGGCACGGCGCCGGCTTGGGCCGTCACGTTGCCACTCGCGTCGACCTTGACGGTCTGCTCGCCACGAATGCCCTGTAGAAGGTTCTCGTAGTAGTATTCGACGCCTGCCTGACCCACGATGTCACCATGCTGGTAGACGATCGAGCCGGAATTGGCTTTCTCATCCTTTTGGGCGTCGAGCTGTTCCTGAGTGACCGTGCCGGTATATCCAACGACGTGGCACGCGAGCGTGCCGTAGGGATAGGCGCGCTCGGTGCGCTCGGCGATGTAGACGCCGGGGAACAGGTCGATGTGCTCTTGGATGTAGGCGACGGTAGAGCGCCTCACATCGGTAGCGACGGTATGAGGGCTTTGCGGGCCCTCGGTGTTGTTCTGGATGTTGCGCAACACGGCCATATAGGGCATGCCGAGCACGTTGGCGAGATGCCGAACCGTGACCGGATCATCCGCAAGGTCGCGGTACGCCGTGATGGCAAGCGAAGGACGGTTATCGACGATGGCCACGCCATTGCGGTCGAGAATGCGGCCGCGCGGCGCGGGAGTGGTCACCGTACGCGTCTGATTCTTCTCGGCGAGTGCATCGTAATGGTCCGACGAGACCATCTGCATGCTCCAGAGCTTGGCGATGATAGCGGCGAACACCGCGCCGACTCCGGCGGTGAGAAGCTTGAAGCGCCCGTTGGACTTGACGCCCTGGGTGGAACCCTCCCCCTCGGAGGCGCGCGGACGCGTGCCGTTCTGGGTGTCGAAGGTGAACTTACCCGAGTACCCCTTGAGGAACAGCAGCGAGCCAATGATGGCGACGAGCAGAATGACGCCGGCTATGATAACGATGAGCTGGGCATCCATCGGCGCGACCTACTTCAAGCCCTTGAAGCGCGAACCGCGCCCGTAGCCAAAACCGCGCGAGGAGAACCCGCGCTGGGCCGCAGGCGAACCCGCCATGAGCAGGAACGGGATGCTCGCAAGTACGTCGAGCACCGTCGAAGCGAGGCCATGGACGCCAATGGCCACGAGCACGCTCGACTCGACTCCGAGGCCGAGCATCGCGATCGAGTAGATGAGATTGACACCGAGGATAGCGGCGATCACGACGCGCAGCGTCTCCATGCCGACGCCGGAGGTCAGGCCGCGCGACATAAGGGCCACGCCGTATCCCACCAGGGCGAGCAACAGCGACATCAGTCCGACGGGACCCGTCGTGGTCAGGTCATACAGAAGGCCGGAAAAGAAGCCAACGTACACCATGGTGCGGGAATCGAGGGAAATGGCCAGAGACACCGTCAGCACGAGCATGAAATTGAACGCTCCACCAAAAAGGTGAATCTGCGGCGCGAGGGCCAGGTGCAGCAGGATGCACGCCACGACAATGCCCGAGAGACGACCGCGGGAGGGGCCTGAGTTTTTGAGTTCGAATCCCATGGACTTACCTCCTATTCGCCGGCCGGGGCGTCCGCATCTGCGGCGCCGTCTGAATCAGTTGCATCGTCTTGCTGCTTGGCCGGACCGCCCTGCGGTGAGTTGTTGGCCGCAGCGACCTCATCATCGGAGGCGACCTGGTCATCCCCGAGCGAAGTAATGACGAGGACCTCCTCGTTGTTCTCGGCCGTGGAGGCGGGACGTACGACGATCGTGTAATACACCGCGTTCGCGGCACGGTTGATTGAAGCGACGGTACCGAGCGGCAGCCCCTTGGGGAACGATCCGCCGATACCAGACGTGATGATAATGTCGCCGGCGGACACCTCGGCATCGGAGACAACGTACTCGAGGCGCAGGGTGCCATCGGCTTGTCCGCGGAGCATACCCTGAGCACGCGAACCCTGGACCATGGCCGAAATGCCGGACTGCTCGTCGCTCACGAGGCGCACGGTGGAAGTGGTGGCAGAGACCTCGATGATCTGGCCAATGACGCCACCCGAGCTGCATACGGGCATACCGACCTCGAAGCCGGCATTGGCACCCTTATCGATGATGACAGCGTTGGACCAGGCATCGCCCGTGGACCCGATAATGCGGGCGGCGGTCGACTTCAGACTGTACGTGGACTGGAGGCCGACAAGCTTCTCAAGACGAGCAGCCGTTTCCTGAGCCTCGGAAAGCTCGGCGACCTTGGCGGTCAGACGCTCGTTCTCCTTTTTGAGTTCCGACAGCGTCTCGGACGAGGCGCCAGCGTTGCCGATCGCGTTGCCGATTGCGTTGAACGGGGCCGCGACCGCACCGCCCAGCATGCGAACGGGAGACGTGATCGTCATCGCTGCGCCGCGCAGGGAGTGGATCATGCCGGTGTCCCCCTCACGCAGGTAAAACGTGAGGAGCAGCAGCGACACGAGGCATAAAACAATCAACGGGCGACCACCCGTTGATTGTCTTGAGCTAAGCAGATTGGAGGAATACTTGGGCTTACCCGGCACAGGCCGACCTTTCCGCTACGCGTTGCTCTGGACGAAACCGCCGTCGAAGGCGTTTGCCTCCAGGACGCGCGCGCAGCCGTTCACGACGTTGTCGAGCGCGGTGGGGCTCACGTTGACCGCAACGCCCGTCTCATCGCGCAGGCGGACGTCCAAACCGCGGAGCATGGCACCGCCGCCCGTGAGCAGGATGCCGTAGTACATGAGGTCGGAGGCAAGATCCGGCGGGGTCGCGTCGAGGGCGTCCTTGACGGCCTTGGTCATCTCATCCAGCGGCTTGTTGAGGGCGCGGCGGATCTCCTCGCTCTCGATGCGGACGGTCTTGGGCAGGCCCGTGATCACATCGCGGCCGTTGACCTCGACGTCGAGCTCGTCCTTGAGCGGGACGGCCGAACCGACCTTGATCTTGATGTCCTCGGCGGTGCGCTCGCCGATGGCGAGGTTGTAGGCATCGCGAACATGCTGGAGGATCGCCTGGTCGAACTCATCGCCGGCGATACGGATGGATTGGGAGACGACGATACCGCCCATGGCGATGACTGCGACCTCGGTGGTGCCGCCACCGATGTCGATGACCATGGAGCCCGTGGGCTCCTCAACGGGCAGGTCGGCGCCGATGGCGGCAGCCATGGGCTCCTCGATGAGGTAGGCCTGACGCGCACCGGCCTGGATGGTAGCCTCGAACACGGCGCGCTTCTCGACGGAGGTGACGCCGGAGGGCACGCACACGACGACGCGAGGACGCGGGGTCCAGGGATAGCGCTTCTCACTCGCCTTGTCGATGAAGTAGCGCAGCATGGCCTCGGTCACATCGAAGTCAGCGATGACGCCGTCCTTGAGCGGGCGGACGGCGACGATGTTGCCAGGAGTGCGCCCGAGCATGCGCTTGGCCTCGATGCCGACAGCCAGAATGCGCTCGTCGTTCTTATCGATTGCGACGACGGAGGGTTCGCGGATGACGATGCCCTTGCCACGCACGGAGACGAGGGTGTTGGCCGTACCGAGGTCGATCGCCAGATCGCCGTCGTACTGACCGAAAAACATATCCATCAGAGAAAACAAGTCTGCTCCTACGTCAAACACACGGGGTTCACTGGGACAAGTGTAGCGTCCGCCCGCACACCAAAGACAACGCGCGCGGAAAACGCATCACCCGTCCACTGAAACTACTACTGTGCGGCAGCCTCGCCGGCAGGCTCGGTGGTCGGGTCCTCCGCAGCGGGTGCATCGGCGGCAGCGGCGTCCTCAGCGGGAGCCTCGTCCGTGGCAGCATCGGCATCGGTGGGCTCGGCAGCAGGCTCATCGGTACCAGCGGAGGCGTCGACGTCGCCGGAGACGTTGAAGTCGGAGGCGATCGAGCAAACGACCCAACCGAGACCCTCGCGGACGAAGTCGACCTTGTAGGTCATCTCGCCGCCCTGCTCGAGCGTGACCTTGACCGTGGCCTTGGTCTCGCTCATACCGGCCTCCATGGGCTCCTCAATGGTAGGAGTAGCGTCCTTGGGGATGGAGGCCACGATGACCGCACGCTGGCTATCGTCGAGGCCGGAGGCCAAGAACTCATCGGTCGCGGCATCGGAGGAAGCTGCTTCGAACAGCTTGGTGAGCGTGTCCTGCTGCGTGGGGAAGCCGAACCCGCGGGTGTAGGCAAAGGCAAGGCCGCCGCCTGCAACAACCAAGATGAGGAGGATCGTGATGAAGATCTTGAGACCGAGGTGACGGTGCTTGCGGCGAACCTTGGCCTCGGCGCGATCCTGCTGGACCATCTCGTGCTCGGAAAGCGTGAAGAATCCGGTGTCGGACGGATCGGGCATGAAGTTGCCGGACTGTCCGAGCGGATCGAGCGGGTCGACCGCGGTGTCGAAGGCGTCGGTCGCCGGCATCATTGCCGCGGAGGCGGACAGCGCATCATGCGCGCGATCGCGAGCAGCGGACTGATCGGCCGTGAGCTGATACACGCCGTCCGCGGTTGCGGCGGTGAAGGCGTCGAGCGCATCGCTGAAGCGGTTGGCGGCGGCGTACGCGCAGCCCAGACCGGCGTTGATAGCGCTCACATCATCGCGCGGACCGGCAAAATCGAGCGCGGTGCGGTACGACTCAATGGCATCCTCAGGACGCTGCAGGGCGACGAAGCAATCGCCGAGGCTCGCCAAAGCGCCAGCCGGGGCGGGGTTGGTCCCGTCGATAGCAGCCTGGCGGTAGGCCACACCGGCCTCCGTGAGGTTGCCGAGCTTCTCCAGTGCGCTGCCGAGACCGAGGTAGGCCTTATACGGGGTGGCGTAGCTGGCATCCTGGGTGGCAGCGGAGAAGGAGGAGACGGCCGAGGCCAAATCGCCGGCGGCGACGAGGGCCTTACCCTGGTTGGTGAGCAGCGCGCCCTTCTTGCCGTAGGCGTCGTCCTTCAACGCGACGGCATAAGCAGCCGCCGCCTCGGCATAACGACCGAGGCGCATGAGCGAGTTGCCGCGGAGATGGTCGGCCTCGCCCCAGGGCTGGTCGCCCTCTTTGGCAGCGGAGAACAGCTGGGCCGCGGCGGCAAAGTCGCCGGTGCGGTAAGCGCTGCGGGCCTGTTCCAAAACTTGAGCGTTCACATGTACTCCTTAGACGCGTAAAGGTCGCTTACTTCTCGCGAGGCGGATCTTTAAGCCTCGTGGACGATCTCGATATGGCGGATCTCGTCGCCGGCGCGCAAGCGACCGATGACGTCGAGGCCCTCGACCGTGGAGCCGAAGACGGTGTAACCAGAATCGAGGTTGTGCTGCGGACCCAGGCAGAAGTAGAACTGGGAGCCCGCGGAATTGGGGTCCATGGAACGGGCCATCGCAAGGGCGCCGTCCTCGTGGCTGTTGTTCGGGTTGGTGGAGAACTCCTCCTGGATGTTCCAGCCGGGACCGCCGGTACCGGGCTGGCCGTCGGGACCCATCTGGCCCGCGGCGACCTGCTCGGGGGTCATGTCGCGCGTGTTGGGGCAACCGCCCTGGATCACGAACCCGGGGACGTAGCGATGGAACTTGAGGCCGTCATAGAACCCCATCACGGACAGCTCGCAGAAGTTCGCGACATGAATCGGGGCGCCCGCGCAATCGAGCTTGACGCGGATGGTGCCCTGCGAGGTCTCGATGATGGCGCTCTCGTCGCCGGCGAGCTGGTACTCGGGCGTGCGGGTCTTCTTGAAGAACATGAGTCTCCCCCTAACGTAAGTACATATAGAACTTATCTTACCACGCTCAACGCGACCCGCCCGCACGCGGCGGGCGGGTCACGAACCTTACTTTTCGACGGGTTTCCACGCGGCGACGTTCTTCTCGTACTCGATGACGTCGACGGCGCGGCCATCGATCATGGACACCTCGCGCAGAGGCGCGAGGATCTCGTCTTGATGGTCGGCCGGACGCTCTCCCTGCGGAACCGCGAGCGAGACGTCCCACGATTTACACAGTACGTCGACGCGGTTGTACATCCACGTGGCAAGCTGCTTAAGATGCTCGACGTCCTCGGCATAAGCCGTGTTCTCGGTAAGGCGCAGGGAGTCGAGCTCATCCAGGGTCTGCTGGATGGTAGAACGCAGGTCATACGCGCCTTGGGAAGCCTGCGAGCGCTGATCGAAGTCCTTGATGAGGTATTGCCCGTTGAAGGTCTCGATCACCGGACCCAGGGCGTCCTGATACGACGTGATCTCGGCATACACAGCGGAAAGCAGCTGGAAGGTCTCGGGCTCAGAGAGCACATGGGCGCCGTCGGCCTCTCCTGCCCCCGTCTCCCCCGTCTCGGGGGCGGAATCGTCGGCGGAGCCCTTCTCGGCCACCTGGCGGCTCGGGTACATCTCGCTCGCGGCCCGATCGAAGGACTCGACGATACCGGGCATCACGCCCAGCGGGTCGGTCGCGACGAACACGCCAACCGCCCCAAGGAGCAGAACCGCGACAAGCGGAGCGACCCAACGGGGGCGGCGCGCCTTGGCGTAGGCATCGTCCCCACGCGCGAGGTCGTCATCGCTCACGACGGGCCGCGGACGCGGTGCTGCGGAACGCGAATCAGAGGGCGCCTGCGCGGCCGAAAGCTCGTCGCCATCTAGGACGCTCGTCGCCTGCTCGTCGCGAGGGGCGGCGGAGCCCGTAGAGGCGCTCGGGGCCGGCACCGCGCCGGCAATCATCTCGGCGGTCAGACGCGGGAAGCTCGCGGTACGACCGGCCGCGAGGTCGGAGGCCGCGGACTGCTCAGAGAGGATGCCCGGAGCGGGTCGGCCGCATTTGGGGCATGTGCGGTCCTGGTCGCCCAGGCGCGCACCGCAGCCCTCGCAAAAAATGAAATCGGGGTGCGTGGAAGCGGGGCGCGGCGACAGGTCGGCACCACACGCGGGGCACGTGCTCGAATCATCGGAAATGGAAGCGTTGCAGATGGGGCAGATCAATGGTCCTTCTTCCGCTTGGTCTTGGGCATCCTCACGCGGATGCCGCCGTTGGCCTGCTCAACACGATAGCGTTTTTTGCGTCCGGACGAAGCTCCGACCGCGGTCTTCACGCTCTCCCGACGGGTATCGGAAGTCGCGCCCTCGGGCGAATCCGCCTCGGAGGCAGCGCGTGCGGAGGCGCCGACCTTTCGACGCGCCAACTTCTCGCGAGCGCGGTCGAAGGCGCGCCGAGCGCTCGAACCAGTGGAGGTCACCTTTCGCCCGCCGGAGCGCCCGCGCACGCTCACCCGAACGCCACGACCGAAGCCGGTGGCGAGCTTGCTCGTCTTCTCGGGCGAGCGCTCGAGCATATCGGTGAGCCAGGCGAACAGCAGACATCCCACAGCGGCGAACAGGGCGCCAAGCAGTGCGGGAATCAGCTTGAGGCGGGCAATCGAGAAGAATCCGGGGAACCCGACAACACCGACCGCGAGGCCGGCGATGACGAACACGAACACAGCACGGCGCAGCGGCGTGAAGGGCACCGAGATGCGCCAGATGAGGTAGACACCCACGGCACACGCGGTGATGAGGCACATCGTGGAGAGCATCGCCCCGGAATACCCAAAGAGCGCGGCGGCCCCCATGCACAGAATCGAACCTGCCAGCACGCCCGCGCTCGCGGGAAGGGCTCGCTTGAGGACGTTCGCCAAGAAGTTACCGCGAACGCGCGCCGTGTTGGGCTCGAGCGCCAGGACAAAGCTCGGGAACCCAATGCAGAAGAAGTTTATGAGCGTCATCGTGATGGGCTGGAAGGGATAGGGCGGCACGAAGATGCACAGCGCGGCCAGGCCCATGGAGAACAGGGTCTTGGTGAGGAACAGCGCGGCCGAGCGCTGCAGGTTGTTGATGGAGCGACGCCCCTCGGCAACGACCTCGGGCATGGCCGCGAAATCGTTGTCGACGAGCACGATCTCGGCGACGTTGCGCGCGGCGTCAGAACCCGCGGCCATGGCCACCGAGCAATCGGCCTCCTTGAGGGCGAGCACGTCGTTCACGCCGTCGCCCGTCATGGCGACCGTATGGCCGCGGCGCTGCAACGCGTTGACGAGCTCGCGCTTCTGCTGCGGGGTCACACGGCCAAAGACGTGATAGCGATCGACCGCGGCGTCCAGCTTACCGGGCGTATCGAGCGTGGTTGCGTCAACATACCTATCGGCCCCGGGGATGCCGACCGTACGCGCGATCATCGAGACCGTACGCGGGTCGTCACCGGAAATGACGTTGAGGGTGACACCCTGCTCGCAGAAATAGCGGATGGTGTCCGCCGCCGACGAACGAATCTCATCGCGGATGGTCACGAAGCCCAAGGGACGGGGTTCGCCGACGATATCGCCCTCATCGGTGAATCCGTCGACCTCGGCAACCACCAGCACACGGCACAGCGACGCGAGCTCGGCGACACGGCCCTCAAAACGGGCAAAGACATCCGACGTGAGCACGAACTGCGAGGCACCCATGACGCACGCGACCGAATCTGAGCCGAACGCACCGCCCGTGAGCTGTGCGCCGCTCCACTTCTTGGCAGAGGAGAAGGCGATGACGCGCTGAGCCTCGGGCGCACGGGCGAGGTCGCGATAGTGCGCAAGGACCGCTGTGCAGGTCTCGTTCGCATCGTCCGACGTGGCGCGGGCGATACCAGCGAGCGCGGCATGCATCCGCTGCGACGCGGGATCGATGTGGTCGGCGTCGAAGGCCTCCGCAGGTGCGGCCCCGCCAAGGTCGTCGGCCACATACACGCCCTCGACCTCCATATGACCCGAGGTGATCGTGCCGGTCTTGTCCAGGCAGAGCACGTCCACGCGGGCGAGCGTCTCGATGCAGTAGAGCTGTTGCGCGAGCACCTTGCGGCGCGCGAGTCGGATGGTCGCGATGGCAAGCACGGAGGAGGTGAGAAGCACCAGTCCCTGCGGGATCATGCCAAGCAGGGCGCCTACCGTGGATAGGATGGCCGACGAGATGGCACCCCATGAATCGCCCGATGCGACCCACGAGGCAAGCGTGGAGGAAGAATTGGGATCGAGCGCACACCAGGACTGATAAGAGTTGTGGACGCTCGAGTAGAACAGCGCAAGGCCGATGGGCACCATGAGAACGCTGGCAAACCGCACGATGGCGTTCAGCGCGTTCATGATCTCGGAGTTGACCTTCTTGACGTACTTCGCCTCGTTGTTGATGCGGGCGACGTAGTTGTCGGCGCCGACATGGATCACGCGTGCGTACACGAGGCCCGCGTCGATGAAGCTGCCGCTCATGAGCTCATCGCCGGGACGCTTGTGAATCGCGTCGCTCTCGCCGGTGAGCAGGCTCTCGTTCACGTGGCACTCGCCCGAGACAACGACCGCGTCGGCCGGGATCTGGTCTCCCCTGCCCAGGCGGATCAGGTCGTCGAGCACGAGCTCATCGAGCTGGAGTTCGACCTCCCGACCATCGCGGACCGCGACGGCGCACTTGGCGGCGAGCAGCGTGAGCTTGTCCACCATGCGCTTGGAGCGCAGGGCCTGCACGATACCGATGCCCGTATTGAGGAGCACGACCCCCAGGAAGGTCAGGTTCTTCCAGGCGCCGGTCACGATGACGAGCGCGGCCAGGATGATATTGATCAGGTTAAACAGGGTGCAGGTGTTCTCGATGACGAGCTCCTTGACCGACTTGGTCTTGAGCTCAGTGTTGACGTTGACCTTGCCCTGCGCGACGCGTTCGGCGACCTCGGATGACGTCAAGCCGCGCGTGCCGAACTCGACAGTGGCGCGCTCGTCCGGGGACGCGCCTTTGCTTGCAATACCCATAACCGATCCGTTCCGCAGCGCACGCTGCCTGGTTACAAGAAAGGCCACGTGCGAAACCGCCCGCGACCCATAAGGATTCGGGCTCAAAGCCCGAGGATGTTTGTTGGTGCGCCATATAGGGTTCGAACCTACGGCCTTCTGCTCCGGAGGCAGACGCTCTAATCCACTG